>Ga0265338_10005171_pt1 | contig 17142 bp, 17 predicted proteins | sample 42126metaG_FD_193579 | JGI IMG/M metagenome (GOLD analysis project Ga0265338, IMG submission 193579) | Rhizosphere microbial communities from Carex aquatilis grown in University of Washington, Seatle, WA, United States - 4-21-26 metaG | ecosystem: Host-associated > Plants > Roots > Rhizosphere... | reverse complement strand
AGGCCATGACGCCGGAGGAGCTGAAGGAAGTCGGCGCCGAGATCATCCTCGGCAACACCTTCCACCTGATGCTGCGCCCCGGTACCGAGATCATCCGTGCCCACGGCGACCTGCACGACTTCATGCATTGGGACCGGCCCATCCTCACCGATTCCGGCGGCTTCCAGGTGTGGAGCCTGGCCGAGCTGCGCAAGATCACGGAGGAGGGGGTGAGCTTCCAGTCGCCGGTGAACGGCGACAAGGTATTCCTCTCGCCGGAGGAATCCATCCGCATCCAGCACGAGCTGGGTTCGGACATCATCATGGTGTTCGACGAGTGCACGCCTTATCCGGCGAGCGAGTCCGAAGCCCGTGATTCCATGGAGCTGTCGTTGCGCTGGGCCAAGCGGTCCCGCACGGCCCATGGCGAGCATCCTTCCGCGCTGTTCGGCATCGTGCAAGGCGGCATGTACGCCGGGCTCAGGCGCGAGTCGCTGGACGGCCTGACGGCCATCGGTTTCGACGGCTATGCCATCGGCGGCCTGTCGGTGGGGGAGACGGAAGAGGAACGCCTCGCGGTATTGGAGACCCTGCGTCCGCACCTGCCCAAGGACCGGCCGCGCTACCTCATGGGCGTGGGTACGCCGGAGGACCTGGTGGAATCGGTGGCGCGGGGAGTCGATATGTTCGACTGCGTGATGCCCACCCGCAATGCCCGTAACGGGCATCTCTTCACCAGCGAGGGGGTGGTCCGTATCCGCAACAGCGCCTACTTGAAGGACACCCGCCCCCTGGACCCGGCCTGCGGCTGCTATACCTGCCGCAACTACAGCCGGGCCTACCTGAAGCACCTGGAGAAATGCGGGGAGATCCTGGCGCCCAGGCTCATGACCCTGCATAACCTGCATTTCTACCAGTCGGTGATGCGCGCCATGCGGGAAGCCATCGAGGCCGGGCGGTTCACGGCCTGGGCCACGGCGTTCCTGGCGGGCCGGCGGGGCCAGCCGGAGGCCGATTCCTGAGGCTTTTCCGGGGCTTGTGCTGCCCCTTGGGCCGCCGGACGTTGTAGAATCCGCCTTCCGCCGGGCCTGGAGCCCGGCGTCGTCGCATAGCAGGACAGGAATCCATGAGCTTCTTCATCTCCGATGCCCAGGCCGCCGCGGGCGGTGCCCAGGACAGTGGCTGGCCCTCGATCATCATCATCGTCGCCATGTTCGTGGGCTTCTACTTCTTCATGATCCGCCCCCAGCAGAAGCGCCAGAAGGAGCACCAAGCTTTGCTCAGCGCCCTGACCAAGGGCGACGAGGTGGTGACCAGTGGCGGCATCCACGGACGCATCAAGTCTCTCGATGACCAGGCGGTCTCGCTTGAGATCTCCAAGGGCGTCGAGATAAAGGTGCACAAGAGCCACGTCACCCACGTGCTGCCCAAGGGCACGCTCAAGCACATCTGAATCCGGGAACTTAAGCCCATGTCCACGATGAACCGTTATCCCCTGTGGAAGAACCTGGTGGTGGTGGTGATCACCCTCGCCGGTCTCCTGTTCGCGCTGCCTAACCTGTACGGCGAGGATCCCTCGGTGCAGGTGTCTGCCAAGGGTGCGGCGCTGACTGCCGATAGCAAGCACCAGGTCGAGGACGCGCTCAAGGCCGCCAACCTGGCCTTCACGTCCTCCACCATGGAAGACAAGACCCTGGTGGTGCGCTTCCCGGATACCGATACCCAGCTGCATGCCCTGGACGTGATTCGCCAGAGCTTGGGGCAAAACTTCACGGCGGCCATGAACCTGGCGCCGCGTACCCCGGCCTGGATGCAGGCGATGGGACTGAAGCCCATGGCCAAGGGCCTGGACCTGCAAGGCGGCGTCCACTTCCAGCTGCTGGTGGACCTGAACGCGGCGGCGCAGAACCGGCTGCAACGCTCCACCAACGACATGCGCAGCACCCTGCGCACCAAGCTGATCCGTTACCAGGACATCTCGCTCACCGGCAACACCATCAGCTTGCAGCTCTCTTCGCCGGAGGACTTGGCCAAGGCCCGCGATCTGCTGTCCACCCAGTACCCTGAGTTCCAGGTGCAGGCAGGCAACCAGCAGCCCAACACGCTGCTGGCCTCCCTGAGCGACCAGGAGATGACGCAACTGCGCCAGCAGGCGGTGGAACAGAACATCACCACCCTGCGCAACCGCGTGAACCTGATCGGCGTGTCCGAGCCCATCGTGCAGCAGCAGGGCCCGAGCAGCATCGTGGTGGAACTGCCCGGCGTGCAGGACTCCGCCCACGCCAAGGACATCCTGGGCGGCACCGCGACCCTGGAGTTCCGCCTGGTGGACCCGACCGGCAACGCCTTGGATGCCCAGCAGACCAACCATGTGCCGCTGGACGACCAGCTCTTCACCCTGAAGGCCAGCAACGGGCCGGTGCTGCTGAGGCGCGATGTGATCGCCAGCGGCGACCAACTCACCGGCGCGCAATCCGGTACCGACACCGAGAGCGGCACGCCGGACGTGGATGTGACGCTCAACTCCGCAGCCGCCGCCAAGATGGGCGACACCACCCGCGAGAACCTGGGCAAGCCCATGGCGGTGCTGTTCATCGAGACCAAGAGCGAGACCCACGTGGTGGACGGCCAGTCGGTCATCACCCATAGCAAGGTCTACTCGGTCATCAACGTGGCCACCATCCAGGGCATCTTCAGCAGCCGCTTCCACATCACGGGTTTGCAGCAGGACGAGGCCAAGGACCTGGCCATCATGCTGCGCGCCGGTTCGCTGGCGGCGCCCATGGACTTCATCGAGGAACGCACCGTGGGCCCGAGCCTGGGTGCCGAGAACATCCGCCAAGGCTTCTACGCCGCGCTGCTGGGCTTCGCCCTGGTGGTGGGGTTCATGGCGCTCTACTACAAGGCCTTCGGCGCGATCGCCGACCTGGCCGTGTTCATGAACCTGGTGCTGACGGTGGCGCTGCTCTCCATGATCCAGGCCACCCTGACCTTGCCCGGCATCGCCGGCATCGTGCTGACCCTGGGCATGGGCGTGGACGCCAACGTGCTGATCAACGAACGCATCCGCGAGGAAGTACGCAACGGCAACACGCCGCAGGCGGCCATCCACGCCGGTTACGAGCGCGCCTTCGCCACCATCGTGGACGCCCACGTCACCACCCTGGTCGCGGCGATCATGCTGTTCCTGTTCGGCTCGGGCCCGGTGAAGGGCTTCGCCGTGACGCTGACGCTCGGCATCATCACTTCGTTGTTCACCGCCATCATGGGCACCCGCTCGCTGGTGAACGGCATCTTCGGCGGCCGCAAGCTCGACAAGCTGCCGGTGTGACAACGGTCCTGGAGTAGACGACGATGGAATTCTTCCACAAGGTCCCCCATATCAACTTCCTGGGCGTACGTAAGCTCGCCATGACCATGTCCGTGGTGGTGCTCGTCGCCGCGGTGGCGTCACTCGCGACCCGCGGCCTCAACTTCGGCGTGGACTTCACCGGCGGCGTGACCGTGCAGGTGGCTTATCCCGGCAGCGCCGATCTGCCCAAGGTGCGCGCAGAGCTGGCGGCCGGCGGCTTCGAGAACGCCGTGGCGCAGAACTACGGCACCCCCCAGGACGTGCTGATCCGCCTGCAGGCCGCCAAGGGCGATTCCGACAAGGATGCCGGCAACAAGGTGCTGCTGGCACTGCAGAAGTCCGATCCCGCCGTGAAGCTCATGCAGGTGAACTTCGTGGGCCCCGAGGTGGGCAAGGACCTGGCCAACAAGGGCTCCATCGCCTTCATCGCCACCCTGGTGATGATCCTGCTGTATATCGTTTGGCGCTTCGAGTGGCGCCTGGCCGTCGGCGCGGTGGCCGCCACCTTGCACGACGTGGTGTTCGTGGTGGGTTTCTTCTCGCTGCTGCACATCGAGTTCGACCTGAACGTGCTGGCTTCGGTGCTGGCGGTGATGGGTTACTCGGTGAACGACACGGTGGTGGTGTTCGACCGCATCCGCGAGGACTTCCGCAAGATGCGCAAGGGCACGCCCATCGAGATCATGAACGCGGCCATCAACGAGACCCTGTCCCGCACCATCATCACCTCGGGCGTGACCCTGCTGGTGGTGATCGCGCTGCTTATCCTGGGCGGTCCGATCCTGCACGGCTTCTCGCTGGCGCTGTTCGTGGGCATCATCGTGGGTACCTACTCGTCCATCTATATCGCCAGCGCCACGGCGCTGATGCTGGGCGTGAGCAAGGCGGACCTGATGCCGATCCAGAGGGACAAGGCCGTCGACGACATGCCCTGATAGGGCGGTCGGAGCAGAAAAGAGAAGGGCGCCGCGAGGCGCCCTTCTTGTTTGTGGCGAAGCTCTTAGTTCGAGAGCAGCGGTTTGAATTCGTCCGCAAGGAGTTTGAACACCTTGGCGCCGCCGCAGAGAACGTTGCCGTTTTCCGGAATACCGGGGCTGCCGTCCAGATGGCCGACGTTGCCGCCCGCTTCCTGGATCATGAGCAGGCCGGCAGCCATGTCCCATTCCTTGAGGCCCAGCTCCCAGAAGCCGTCCATGCGGCCGGCAGCCACATAAGCGAGGTCCAGGGCGGCGGAGCCAGCGCGGCGGATGCCGGCGGTCTTCCCGGCCACCGCGCCGAACATCTTCATGTAGAGCTCCAGGTTCTGCTGTTCGCGGAACGGGAAGCCGGTGCCGATGAGGGCACCCTCCAGGCTCTTGAGTTGGGTGACGCGCAGGCGCTTGTTGTTGAGCTGGGCGCCGCCGCCGCGGGCGGCGGTGAAGAGCTCGTTGCGCAAGGGATCGAAGATCACGCCGTGCTCGAGCTTGCCGCGGTTCTTGATGGCGATGGAGACGGAGAACTGGGGGAAGCCGTGCAGGAAGTTGGTGGTGCCGTCGAGGGGGTCGATGACCCAGGTCCAATCGGGATCGCGGCCGGGGCGGTTGCCGCTCTCTTCGCCGAGGATGCCGTGGTCGGGATAGGCGTCGCGGATGATCTGGACGATGGCCTCTTCGGCCTGGCGGTCCACTTCGCTCACGAAATCGTTGCGTTCCTTGGCCTTCACGTTGAGGGTGTCCACCCGGTCCACGTAGCGGAGGATGAGGTCACCGGCTTTGCGCGCGGCGCGGATGGCGATGTTCATTAAGGGCTGCATGGACCTCTCCTGGGCAGGAAGCGTGAGCGGAAGTGGAAAAGAACGGGCTGCGGACTAAGCCGTGCGTGCGTAGAATATCAGAATGGACAAGGGCTTAGCCAACAAGCTGCGCATCGTGCTGGTGGAGACGAGCCACCCGGGCAACATCGGCGCCGCGGCGCGCGCCATGAAGACCATGTGTCTATCGCGCCTCCTGCTGGTGAACCCGGCGGAGTTCCCCCACGCGGATGCCAGTGCCCGGGCCTCCGGCGCGGTGGATGTGCTGGAGCAGGCGGAGGTGGTGCAGACCCTGGACCAGGCACTGGCGGGTTGCGCGCTTGTGGCGGGGACCAGCGCCCGCCAGCGGGGCATCGGTCCGCCGGTGCTGTCACCCCGCGACTGCTTGGCGCGGCTGCATGCTGCCGCGGCCTCTGGCCAAGAGGTGGCGCTCCTGTTCGGCCGCGAGCGCATCGGGCTCACCAACGAGGAACTGGGCCGCTGCCACATCCTGGTGAACATACCGTCCAATCCCGAATACAGCTCGCTGAACATCGCGGCGGCGGTGCAGGTGCTGGGGTACGAGTGGATGCTGGCGCGGGGCATCGGGCCCGCGGCGACGGAGTCGGACGAGGTGCCGGCCACTGCAGATGAGATGGAGCGGCTCTATGAGCACATCGAGGCCGCGGCCCTGGAGACCGGCTTCCTGGATCCGGCCAACCCCAAGCACCTGATGCGTCGCATCCGGCGCCTGTTAAACCGTGCCCAGCCGGACCAGAACGAGGTGCATATATTGAGGGGGCTCTTGTCGGCGCTACAGAAACCCAAGGCTAAGCGCGGCAATACCTGACAACCGAGCTTGGTTATATAATGGCGCCCGTCTCTATCAGGGTCCGTACGAGGCGCCCATGAAGCTCACCACCAAAGGCCGTTACGCCGTCACCGCGCTCTTGGACCTGGCCCTGCATGATGGCGAGGGTCCGGTCTGCCTGAGTGAGATCGCCACGCGCCAGGACATCTCCCTGCCGTATCTCGAGCAACTGTTCACGCGCCTGCGGCGCCACGGTCTCGTGGCCAGTACCCGTGGACCCGGCGGCGGCTACAACCTGGGCAAGCCCGCGGCCGAGATCCCCGTGGCGGAGATCATCAGCGCCGTGGACGAATCCTTCGACGCCACCCGTTGCGGCGGCGAGCGCGACTGCCATGGCGGCAAGTCCTGTCTCACCCACGAGCTGTGGGAGGACCTGAGCCGGGAAGTGCACCGCTTCCTGCGCAGTGTGACCCTGGCGCAACTCATGCAGTCCAATGCCGTGCGTGGTGTGGCGGCGCGTCAGGAGCAGGAACACGTGATCAAGTTCGTGCCCCGGAGCCGAGCGGCATCCTGAGATCCTTTCAATCCTCCATGAGCATCTACCTCGACCATAACGCCACTGCTCCCCTCGATCCTCGGGTGCTGGACGTCATGCAGCCGTGGCTCGCAGGCGCGCACGGGAATCCTGCCAGCGTGCACAAGCCCGGCCGCGCCGCCCACGAAGCGCTGGAGCAGGCGCGTGCACAGGTGGCGGCGCTGGTGGGTGCGAAACCCGCCGAGGTGATCTTCACCGGCGGCGGCACCGAGGCGGACAACCTGGCATTGAAAGGCGTCTGTGCCGGAGCACCGAAGGGCCGGCTATTGGTCGGTGCCATCGAGCACAGCGCCGTGCTGGGCCCGGCGGATGCCCTGGCGAAACTGGGCTGGGAGGTGCAGCGGCTTCCCGTGGATGGGGAGGGGCTTTATGACCTGGCAGCGCTGGACAAGATACTCGCCAAGAGCGATGTGCGATTGGTCTCCCTCATGCTCGCCAATAACGAGACCGGTGTGTTGCAAGACGTGACTGCTATAGCTGAGCGCGTACACGCGGCGGGCGCGCTGTTGCACAGCGACGCGGTGCAGGCGACGGGCAAGATCCCGGTGGATTTCCGGGCCTCGGGCGCGGACCTCATGACCCTCTCAGCCCATAAGCTAAACGGCCCCCGGGGTGTGGGCGCGCTCATCATGGACCGGCGTGTGGACCTCACGCCCTTGGTGCACGGCGGCGGCCAGGAACAAGGCCTGCGGGGCGGCACCGAGAACCTGGCGGGCATCGTGGGTTTCGGCAAGGCCGCGGCCCTGGCCAAGGCGGAACTGACGCAGCGTGCCGCGCATGCGATGGGCCTGCGGGATGCGCTGGAAACAGGCGTGCGTAAGCTGCCCGGCATGCGCATCTTCTCCGGCGCTGCGGAGCGGCTGCCCAACACCTTGCAGTTCGGCATCGAAGGCATCGACGGCGAATGGCTGGTGATGGAGCTGGACAAGCGCGGCATCGCGGTCTCCAGCGGCTCCGCCTGCCACAGCGGCAGCGGTGAACCGAGTCACGTGCTCACGGCCATGGGATATGAAGCAGCCATCGCCAAGGGCGCGCTGCGGATCAGCCTTGGCTTCGGCAACACAGTTCAGGATGTGGAGGCGGTGCTGAAGGCACTGCAAGAGATATTGACTGCACGCCCCACCAAGGTGGCGGCGGTAGGATGGTGATGGCATGACGCTCTACATGGATTACGCGGCCACTACACCCTTGGATCCCAAGGTCGCCATCCGCATGGCGGGGCATCTCACCGCCGACGGTGTGTTCGCCAACCCCGCCTCGGCCCACGGGCCAGGACGGGCTGCCCGCGCGGCGGTGGAGGAGGCACGGGCCCAGGTGGCGGCGCTGGTGGGCGCTTCGCCCGGGGAGATCGTGTTCACCTCGGGTGCCACCGAATCCGACAACCTGGCCATCAAGGGCGCAGCGCGCTTCCGCCGCGACAAGGGTCGCCACATCGTCACCTCACGCATCGAGCACAAGGCGGTGCTGGATGCGGTGAAGCAATTGGAGAAAGAGGGTTTCCAGGTGACCTGGCTCAAGCCCGACAAGGATGGCTTGATACAGGCTGATGCAGTGCAGGCGGCGTTGCGAGCGGATACGGTGCTGGTGACGCTGATGCATGCCAACAACGAGCTGGGCACCCTCACGGACATAGCCGCCATCGGCAAGCAGGTGCGCGCCCACGGTGCCGTGTTCCACGTGGATGCGGCCCAGTCCGCCGGCAAGTTGCCCATCGATCTCGCCCAGCTCGACGTGGACCTGATGTCCTTCGCCGCCCACAAGGTCTATGGACCCAAGGGCATCGGCGCGCTCTATGTGCGCCGTGAGCCGCGCATCAACCTGGAGCCGCTGATCCACGGCGGCGGCCACGAGCAGGGCCTGCGCTCCGGCACGCTGCCCACCCACCAGATCGTGGGTATGGGTATGGCGTTTCAGTTGGCAGGAGAGTTGTTGCCCAGCGAGGCCCCGCGCATCGCAGCGCTAAGAGAGCGGCTGTGGCAGGGCTTGCAGCAGATACCCGGCCTGGTGCTGAACGGTCACCCGGACCAGCGTGTGCCGGGGATACTCAACGTGAGTTTCCCGGACGTGGAAGGCGAGAGCCTGCTCTATGCCTGTGAAGGCATCGCCATCTCCAGCGGTTCCGCCTGCAACGCGGCGGACCGGGAACCGTCCTATGTGTTGCGCGCGCTGGGACGGGACGACCAATTGGCGGCGGCGAGCCTGCGCTTCAGTCTCGGCCGCTTCAGCACCGAGGCGGATGTGGACCAGGTGGTGGCCTTGGTGACTGAACAATACAAGCGCCTCACGGCGCTGGCGGCCTGAGCATGGCGCGCGATCCCCTGGAGTACAGCGAGATCGTGATGGCGCATTTCCGGGCGCCGCGCAACACCGGCGCCTTCCCTGAGGGCACGCCGGACGTGACGCTGGGCGCGGCGGGCAGCCGCAAGCAGGGGCGGGAGATCCGCCTGCAGTTGAAGCTCACGGACGAGGGCCGCGTGGAAGCCTGCCGTTACCGTGTGTACGGCTGTCCGGCCACCATCGCGCTCTGCTCGGTATTGAGCGAACGTGTCGTGGGGCGCACCGCGGAGGAAGTGGCCGCCCTGGGCGGCCTGAGCCTGGCGGAAGAACTGGAGCTGCCTGCCCCCAAGCGCGACGCGGCCCTGCTACTGGAGGATGCCCTGCGGGCAGCTCTGGGTGGCGCGCGGTATAATGGGGACTGATATGGCCATCACCCTCACCCCCAGCGCCGCCGAGCGCGTGAAGCACCACCTGCACCAGAAGACCGGTGCCGTGGGCCTGCGCCTGGGCGTGAAGAAGACCGGCTGCTCCGGGTTCGCCTACGTGGTGGATTACGCCGAAGCCGCCGCTGCCAACGACGTGGTGTTCGAGGACCATGGGGTGAAAGTGGTGGTGGACCGGGAGAGCCTCCCCATGCTGGATGGCACCCAGGTGGACTATGTCCGTAAGGGGTTGAACGAGTCTTTCCATTTCTCCAATCCCAACGTGAAAGACGAATGCGGGTGCGGGGAAAGCTTTACCGTCTGAAACGTGAGAATCCGGTGCTTTTTATGCCCGGAAGCCTCCCTAAGCACCTGATTTCATTGCCTCGACCGGCCTCCAACCGGTAAAATTCGCCGTCTGAAAATCGCCGGAAGTCCCGGGCCCCTGAGGGCTCAGGGCGGGCTGACCCGCCTCGCTCGGCCCCCGTGGCCGAACCTCCGGTTCCTATCCAACCCAAGTGTCCGGAGAGTCGTCTCGTGGCTATCGAACGTACCCTGTCCATCGTCAAACCCGACGGCGTGGCTAAGAATCTCATCGGTGAGGTCTACACCCGTTTCGAGAAGGCCGGCCTCAAGATCGTCGCCGCCCGTATGCTGCACCTGACCCGTGCCCAGGCCGAGGGCTTCTACGCGGTGCACCGCGAGCGTCCCTTCTTCAAGCCGCTGGTGGACTTCATGATTTCCGGCCCCGTGATGGTGACCGCGCTGGAAGGCGAGGGCGCCATCCTCAAGAACCGCGACATCATGGGCGCCACCGACCCGAAGAAGGCCGCCAAGGGCACCGTGCGTGGCGACTTCGCCGAGACCGTGGACGAGAACATGGTGCACGGCTCCGATGCCGCCGAGACGGCGAAGCAGGAGATCGCGTACTTCTTCTCCGACCTCGACATCGCGCCGCGCACCCGCTGAGACCGCGATGACCGGCGACGCTCCCAAGATGAACCTGCTGGGCCTGGATCGCCAGGCGCTGGAGGCTTTCTTCGTCCAGCTGGGCGAGAAGCCGTTCCGCGCCCGCCAGCTCATGAAGTGGCTGTATCACCAGGGCGTCGCCGATTTCGACCTGATGACCGACCTCGGCAAGGGCCTGCGCGAGAAGCTCAAGGCCTCTGCCGAGGTGCGGCCACCGGAAGTGCTCACCGAACAACTGTCGGAAGACGGCACCCGCAAGTGGCTGCTGCGCATGGACGCCAGCAACAACATCGAGACGGTGCTGATCCCGGATGACGAACGGGGGACCCTCTGCATCTCCTCGCAGGTGGGCTGCGCCATGGATTGCAGCTTCTGCGCCACCGGCAAGCAGGGTTTCAACCGCAACCTCACCGCCGCCGAGATCATCGGCCAGGTGTGGATGGCGAACCAGCGGCTCGGGGCCAAACCCGGTACGGACCGGGCAATCACTAACATTGTATTCATGGGCATGGGCGAGCCCCTGGCCAACTACAAGCATGTGCTGACGGCCATCAACGTGCTGGTGGACGACTTCGGCTACGGGCTCTCCAAGCGCCGCGTCACCGTGAGCACTTCGGGCCTGGTGCCCACCATGTACAAGCTCGCCGAGGACTGCGACGTGGCGCTGGCGGTATCGCTGCACGCGCCGACGGATGCCTTGCGCGACGTGCTGGTGCCCATCAACAAGGTGCACCCCATCGAGGAGCTGATGCAGGCCTGCCGCCGCTACGTGGACGCCAAGGACCACCGCCACGTGCACGTGACCTTCGAGTACGTGATGCTGGAGGGCGTGAACGACAGCCCCGAGCACGCCAGGCAGCTGGTGCAGGTGGTGAAAGACGTGCCCTGCAAGGTGAACCTGATCCCCTTCAACAGCTTCCCCGGTACACAGTACCGGCGCTCCCCCCAGGCTGTCATCGACCGTTTCGCGGAACTGCTGTGGCAGAAGGGCATCGTCACCATCACCCGCCGCACCCGCGGCGACGACATCGACGCCGCCTGCGGTCAGTTGGCCGGCAAGGTGAAGGACCGCATCCGCCGGGCTGAACGCCGCGGCGAGAACCTGGAGGCTCAGCCATGATCCGTCATCTGCGCATCCTTTCGCTGTGCGTCCCCTTGGCGCTCGCCGCCTGCGTCAGCAACCAGTCGGCGCCGGAGTTCGGCGACAAGATGGACATCAAGCGCGCCTCCCAGGACAACGTGACCCTGGCCATCGAGTACCTGAAGCAGGGTGACCGCAACACGGCCATGGCGAAGGTACAGAAGGCCATCGAACAGGACCCGAGCAACGCCAACGCCTATACCGCCGAGGCGCTGATCTATAACGCCGATGGCGAGCAGGACAAGGCGCGGGACGCCTTCAAGACCGCCATGCGCAAGTCACCGGATGATCCGGAGGTCCAGAACGACTACGCGACCTTCCTGTGCCAGACCGGTAAGCCCAAGGATTCCCTGGATTACTTCCTGAAGGCGGCCAATAACGCGCACTACTCGACGCCGGACAGCGCCTACTCCAACGCGGGCCTGTGCGCACTGCTGATCCCGGACCCGGCCTTGGCCGAACAGTATTTCCGCAAGGCCCTGACGCTGAACCCGCGCCTCCCGGAGCCCATGGCACAGTTGGCGCAGATGGCTTACAGCCAGAAGAAGTACCTGACGGCGCGGGCTTTCATCGAGCGTTACAACGAATTGGTGCCGAGTTCGCGGCCGGACGTGCTGCTGCTGGGCGTGAACAACGAGCGGGCGCTCGGCAACCAGCAGGGCGCGGCGGATTACGCCAAGCAGCTGCTGCGGCTCTATCCGGCGTCGCAACAGGCACAGGAACTCGACCAGGCGGTGCCACGTGGCTGATGAGAACGGCATGAGATCCGGCATGGACCTGCAGGCGGCCCGCGAGGCGCGCGGCGTGTCGCTGCACCAGCTGGCGGTAGAACTGCACGTGAGCGACTCGGTGATAGCGGCCCTGGAGAAGGGCGACTACCGTGTGGTAGGTGAGCCGGTGTTCATCCGCGGCCACCTGCGCAACTATGCGCGCGCGCTCGGCTTGCCGGAAGCGGACGTGCTCGCCAACTACGACCAGACCCAGCACAAGCCGGCACCGGTGGCGGTGGTGCCGGTGCCTCACACCGGTCGTCTCGACACCCGCACCCGCGAGTGGTCCGCGCGAGCCGGTACCGCTGCCGTGGTGGTGGTGTTGCTGGTGCTGGCCATCACCTGGTGGCTGCGCCGTCCGGAAGTGCCGGCCGGGCAGCAAGTGGGCACGGTGCCCGCCGCGGCCAGCGTGGCGACGCCGCCCGCCGCGACCCAGACCGTGGGCGCGCTCACGGATCTCGCCGACAATAATCAACAGCCACAGGTGCCGGCCCTGAACCAGAAGCCGACGTCGAAGACCGCTGTCGCGCCTGTCGCGGCAGCGACAACCCATGGCGGCGCGAGCCGCGGCGCCAAGCCCGTGCCGGCGGCACCGCACGCCACTGCGCAGACCGCGGTCGCGGGTCCGGTGGATAGCCGCGCGGTTACGCACGTGAAGTTCATCCTGGGCGCGGCGTCCTGGGTCGAGGTCTATGACGACAGCGGCAAGCGCCTCTACTACGACCTGGCGGGTGCCGGCAGCAGCCTGGAACTCTCGGGCGCGGGCCCGCTGCAGGTGTTCCTCGGCAACGCGCCGGGTGTGAGTGTGGAGCTCGAGGGACAGCCCTTCGACTTCAAGCCTTTCCTGCGCCCGGATAACACCGCGCGCTTCAAGCTCGGCTCCGCGGCCAAGCCTCAGTAACGACGGGACCTTCGAGATGGCCAAGTTCATCGAGCCCGTGCGGGGCATGAACGACATATTGCCGGCGGCGACAGCCCGCTGGCAGCAGCTGGAGCGCGTCACCCGCGAGGTGCTGGAGTCCTACGGCTACCAGGAGATCCGGCTTCCGGTGGTGGAGAAGACAGAACTATTCAAGCGTTCCATCGGTGACGCTACCGATATCGTCGAGAAGGAGATGTATACCTTCCTCGACCGCAGCGAGGAGAGCCTCACGCTGCGCCCCGAGGCCACCGCGGGCATGGTGCGCGCGGGCTTGAGCAACGGGCTGCTCTACAACCAGGTGCAGCGGCTGTGGTGCGCGGGACCCATGTTCCGCCACGAGCGGCCGCAGAAGGGCCGTTACCGCCAGTTCCACCAGATCGACGTGGAGGCCTTCGGCCTGAGCGGCCCGGACATCGACGCCGAGATCATCCTGATGAGCGCGCGGCTGTGGAAACGGTTGGGGCTCAAGGACGTGAAGCTGCAGATCAACTCGCTCGGCACGCCGGCTTCGCGCGCGGCCTACCGGGAGAAGCTGGTGGGCTATCTCCAGCAGCACCAAGACAGGCTGGACGAGGACAGCAAGCGGCGCCTCGGCACCAACCCCTTGCGGGTGTTGGACAGCAAGGAACGCGGCATGCAGGAGATCATCGCCGGTGCGCCGAACCTGATGGACCATCTGGATGCGGAGTCGCAACAGCACCTGGAGGGGCTGAGGCGCCTGCTGGACGATGCGGGCGTCGCTTATACGGTGAACCCGCGGCTGGTGCGGGGCCTGGATTACTACACGCGCACCGTGTTCGAGTGGATCACCACGCGCCTGGGCGCGCAGGATGCAGTGTGTTCCGGCGGCCGGTATGACGGCCTGGTGGAGCACCTGGGCGGCAAGCCCACGCCGGGCATCGGTTTCGCCATGGGCGTGGAGCGCCTGGTGGCGCTGATGGAGGAAGAGGGCCTGCCTGCCCCCCTGGCCGGCCCCCAGGTGTATATCGTGCGGGTCGGCGCGGAGGCGGAGCGCGTCGCCTTCAGGCTCGCTGAAGAGATGCGCGACGCCCGGCCGGACCTGCGCCTGCAGATGGACTGCAGCGGCGGCGGCTTCGGTAACCAGCTGAAGCGCGCCGACAAGAGCGGTGCCGATTTCGCGCTGGTGCTGGGTGACGACGAGGTGGCGGCGGGCAAGGTGGTGTTGAAGCCGCTGCGCGGTGGTGAGCAGACGACGGTCCCCGCGGATTCGATCCGGGAGTGGGCCAGGAATTTCGGGAACTGAGCTCCGCGTCGCGGGGCTTTGGCAAGAATCGACAGTCTAAGGAGTTGCCGTGGACGAGTACCTGTCTGAGATAGAACGCCTGGAGATGGCCAAGAAGTGGTGGAAGGACAACTACAAGTCCATCCTGCTGGGCGCGATCATCGCGGTGGTGGTGGTGGGCGGCTGGCGCTACTGGCAGTACCGGGTGCAGTCGCGCAACGAGGCGGCTTCGGCCATGTTCGCCGATCTCTTGCAGTCCATGAAGAAGCATGACGACGTCGCAGCGCTCAAGACCGGCAGCGCGATCATGGATCAGTATGCGGATACCGCCTACGCGGGCCAGTCCGCCCTGGCCCTGGCCCAGGTGCAGGTGACCGCCGGCAAGCTGCCGGAGGGCGAGAAGATGCTGCAATGGGCCATCGACCACGGCAAGGACGAGGGCCTGCAGACCCTGGCGCGCCTCCGTCTGGCGCGCGTGCAGCTCTCGGGTGGCGACGCCAAGGCGGCGCTGACCACTCTGGGACAAGACGAGCCGCAGGGTTTCGCGCCGCTGTTCGACACGGTGCGCGGCGATGCCGACATGAAACTGGGTGACACGGCCGCGGCCCGCGCCGCGTACCAGAAGGCCCTGGACGCCTGGACCGACCAGCTGGGTGACAGATCCCTGCTGAAGATGAAGCTCGACGCCCTGCCGGGTGCCACCGCCTCGGCCCCTGCCGCCACCAAGGCCAAACCATGAAGAAGCTGATATACAGCGTCATCGTCGCCCTGGTACTGGCGGCCTGCGCCAGTGATAACGTGGAACCGCCGGCGCTGCTCAAGGACATAGCCAAGCCGCAGTACCGGGTCGATGAGATGTGGTCGCGCTGGATCTCCTCCAGCGACGCGGTGTTGCGCGTGAACCTGCGCATCGCGCACGACGACACGGACGCTTTCATCGCCGCCAACTCGGGCAAGGTCTATTGCTTCGGCCTGAAGAGCGGCGTCACGGAGTGGGACGTGAAGACCGGCCTCACCATCAGCGCGGGGCCTGCGTTGGGCCCGGGCATGCTGGTGGTGGCCGGCCAGGACGGCACGGTGCTGGCCCTGAACCCGGCGGACGGCAAGACGCTGTGGAAGGTGTCGGTGAACGGCGAGATACTGGCTAGTCCCGCCATCGGCGTCGGCAGCGTGGTGGTCCGCACCACCGACGGCCGCATCCTGTCGCTCTCAGCCGGCGACGGCCGGACGCTGTGGAAGACCAACTACGATGAACCGCGCCTGACCCTGCGCGGTGCCGCGGACCCGGTGATCGAGGGCCGCGTGCTCATAGACGGCCTGGACAACGGCAAGCTGGTGGCACTGAACCTGGATGACGGCACCCAGCTGTGGCAGGCCACGGTGGCGAACGCCACCGGCAGCGATGAGCTGGCCCGCCTCACGGACGTGGACGGCGACCTGGCTGTGGACGGCGATCGGATATACGCGGTGGGCTACCACGGCCAGACCGTGAGCGTGTCGCGGGTCAACGGCCAGATCGACTGGGCGCGGGATCTCACCAGCTACACCGGCGTGTCCACCGACAGCAGCCGCGTGTACGTGACCGACCTGCATAGCGCGGTGTGGGCCCTCGACAAGGCCACCGGTGTGCCGGTGTGGACGCAGCCGGAGATGCGCGCCCATGACCTGACCAAGCCTGTGTCCTTCAACGACGACGCGCTGGTGCTGGGCGGCATCGATGGACACGTCCACTTCCTGTCGAAGAAGGATGGCAGTGTCATCGCCCGCGGGCAGATCGGCAGCAAACCGATCCTGGCGCCACCGGTGGTGATCGGTAACGAGGTGTTGGTCCTCTCCACCAGCGGCATCCTGGCTGCCTTCCTGGTGACGCCCGTGACGGGCGGCTGAACGGAAGACATACATGCTGCCTGTCATCGCACTCGTCGGGCGGCCTAACGTCGGCAAATCGACGTTGTTCAACTTCCTGACCCGCTCGCGCGACGCCCTGGTGGCGGACGTGCCGGGCCTGACCCGTGACCGGCAATACGGTTTCGGCAAGGTGGGGCCGCGTCCTTACATCGTGGTGGATACCGGCGGCCTGGACGGCGACGAGCAGGGCATCAAGGGCCCCATGGCGCGCCAGACCCTGAAGGCCGTGTCCGAGTCGGACGTGACGGTGTTGCTGGTGGACGGCCGCGCCGGCCTCACCGACATGGACCACGCGGTGGTGACGCAGCTGCGCCGCATGGGCAAGACGGTGCAGCTGGCGGTGAACAAGACCGAGGGCATGCGTCCGGAGCTGGTCACGGCTGACTTCCAATCCTTAGGGCTAGGCGCACCTTTCGCCATCGCTTCCTCACATGGCATCGGCATCGCCGCCATGATGGACGAGATCCTGGCGCCGCTGCCGCCGGACGAGATGCCGGAGGTCGACACCGAAGCCCGTGTCCACGTGGCGGTGATCGGCCGCCCCAACGTGGGCAAGTCCACGCTCATCAACCGGCTCATCGGCGAGGAGCGACTGGTCACCTTCGACAAGCCCGGCACCACCCGCGATTCCGTGTTCGTGCCCTTCGAGCGCAACGGCAAACATTACACCCTCATCGATACCGCCGGCGTGCGCCGCAAGTCGCGGGTCGACGACATGGTCGAGAAGTTCAGCATCGTGAAGACCCTGCAGGCCATCGACAAGGCCGAGGTGGTGATCGCGGTGCTGGACGCGCAGGAAGGCATCACCGAACAGGACGCCTCGCTGCTGGGGCTGACCGTGCAGCGTGGCCGCGCCCTGGTGCTGGCGGTGAACAAATGGGACAACCTGGACGGCGACCAGCGCGCCCACGTGCGTCGCACCCTCGACCTCAAGCTGCCGTTCCTGGACTTCGCGCGCCTGCATTTCATCTCTGCGCTGCATGGC
>Ga0265338_10005170_pt1 | contig 17145 bp, 11 predicted proteins | sample 42126metaG_FD_193579 | JGI IMG/M metagenome (GOLD analysis project Ga0265338, IMG submission 193579) | Rhizosphere microbial communities from Carex aquatilis grown in University of Washington, Seatle, WA, United States - 4-21-26 metaG | ecosystem: Host-associated > Plants > Roots > Rhizosphere... | reverse complement strand
GCCTCCGTGCGCTCCGCGGGATGAAACACCGCCGCCGTCCCGATCCGCTCACCCAGGTCGCCCCGCAGAATCACCTTGCGGCTGATCGCCGCCACGTCATGCCCCTGCGCGTGCTGCGCATGCACCAGCGACCCCCGCCCCAGTTGCGGTCCGTTGCGCGGTTCCGGCGAGCCTTCATAATCCAGGCAATCCACCAGCGGCTCCAGCGCCTGCGGCAACACACGTCCCACCACGCCGGCGCAGGCAAACCCGGTGATCGCCTCCGCTGAACGGTTCCACAACACCACCCGCCCATCCCCATCCAGCAGCGCCAACCCCTCCGGATAAACCTCCAGCACGGCCTCCATCAGCTCCTCGCGGTTCGCCATCGGAAGTCTCCAGATGCTTCATCGGCAAACCATCCGCCATCTTCACATTCCACTCACTTCCTGATGCTAGCTAGGCAAAGGTGGTTTTCCTCTTGACACGCTGTTCGAATTGCGGAAGACTCAAGGCTCCCCCTTTTGTAAAACCGCAAAAGAGCTTGGCAAACAAGCATGGGCTCCACTTACGTTGGACCATTCCGTTCCTCCTCTGCGATCTAAGAAGCCATCCAGGCGATGGAAAGGAAGGTCTTTGTCATGAAGAATTGCGCCTTTACGCTAACAATCTTGGTGCTAGCCACCGGCAGTCTTGCCGCACAATCAAGCAATACGTCGGCAGGGCTGACTGGATTGGCCGCCGGTTCAGCTCTCAGCACTCAGGGCGGAACCGGCGGAGCTAACTCGTCACCGTCAGGTTCGGCCCCAATTGAAATCCAGGTGCTTGTCTTCCATGGGCTGTCGAAAATAGCTGTGGATGTAGCGGATGTCATCAGCAATAACAAGCCCGCCCCACACACGATCCTTCTGGAAGACACGACCTCAGCTAATCAGGTTGCCTTATATCAAGCGGTCCGGGGGTACTTCAACAACCTTGAGTCCCTTCATAAGACTCTGCAGGATGCATTTTCTCTTGCACCAGCGAATCTGCCCTCGACGTTCAAGGAGGGCTCTACGCAACAGTTCCCTGCACTGAAAAACGTAGGTGACAAGGACATTCAGGTCAAGGTTTCGGACCATCCTGCAGGTGATATCAACAGCGCGTTTACCATCGCGACCAATGGAGGAACCTGTCCAGCCGGAAGGCCGTTGACCTTCTCGCTGAAGCCAAATGAATCATGTCAGCTCGCCATCACCTTTGACCCCGGTAAGGTTCAGCAGGGCCAAACCTCGACATTTAACCTGACGATCCAATACTCGATTCCTGATCCAGGGCTTCCGGGACTTATCCGAAGTGAGAATGTCGTCATACCTCTTTCCGGCACCGGTACTGCCCCGCCCCCACCCGCACCTAAGACCGAGCTTTCCCCAGAAGACCAGGATCTAATTCGCAAGTACGGTAAGCACTTAAAGAACCAGAAATCGCCAGGTCTTAGTGGAAATGGGGAATCCCAACTGAATCAAGATTTGCACGGGGAAGATTGGAAGTCCCAGATTGGAAGAGTAGGGTCAGACAACTTTATCGCCAACTTTGCACAGCCTGGGCCACGACCGGCCCTTCCGCCCGCCGCCCTCTCTGCTGCCGGCACGACGGGGACCACGACGACCTCGTCCACCCCGCCTCCCGCCACTCCATACGGCCTGCAGTGGATGAATGGCTCAGCGACCCTGGGCACAGATCTGAAGTCTGCCATGACCTACGCGTCATCTACGACCCAGCCGACCACGATGGCCTTTGAAATCCTTATTGAAACGGAGCTGAAAAAAAGGGGAATAGAAGCCTTCACGTCCACATCGGCACTCAATATCGCGGCTGCGGCAGACAGCCTCTCCGCTAACTTCGGCAAAATGCTCGCTGATGGCACCGACATTTCCTTCTGGACCAATCAATGCGGAGTGAAGCCGGTCTCCGCCAACGCTCCGCAGAATCCTGTTGGAGGTCCCCAACCGGGCTCTGCAGCGCCGGGGACCGCAACCTTTTCAGCATGTAGCAAGGCCGATGTGGTTGAAGACTTGTCGGTGGCAAACCAGATGATGTCGGGCTACACCACGCTCGTGACTACACCTAATGATGGAAACGGAACCCCGGTTATGGTTGACGTGCTCCGCGGCGCCGCACTCGATAATTCGATGAATCACACCGGGATTCCGTCGCTGCAGGTTGCAGTGGCAGCAGCTGGCGGAAGCACAAAGGCGAACAACTTCTTCGGGCTTAACCTCTTCTACCAGTTAGCACCCTCTTACAATGCCGGCGTCATCGCTACGTTTGAGCTGCGGGATGGCAGCAACAATCTGATCGATTCGGGCGCGAGGAACGTGCTGTACGGATATAAGAAGTGGAACCCGGGCCATATCAAACACAAGGATGAGACCGAGATGGATGCCGCGGACCCACAATGTACATTCTGCAGTTCGAAGAAGACACCTTAGTTTACGCGTGTCGCAGTGAGCACACGCAAGCGTTATCAAATCAAACGGCGCAGTGGACAGCACACCGCTTTCTCCTCGACCACTGTTCACTGTTGTCCGTTTGGCAGCCTCACCACAAACCGCGTATCCCCCGGCTTCGACTCCACATCGATTCGCCCGCCAAACTTCTGCGTCACGATGCGATGCACAATCTCCAGCCCCAGTCCCGTACCCGAGCCCTGCGGCTTGGTGGTAAAGACCGGCTCGAAGATGTGCGGCCGCACTTCATCCGGGATTCCCGCTCCGTGGTCGCCAATCGACACCACCAGCCACTCCGGCTCGTTCCAGGTCGCAATCTCAATGCGCTCGTTTGCCGTCGAAGCATCGGCGGCATTGTCAATCAGGTTCGTCCACACCTGGCTCAGCGCCGAGCCTCGCGTCTCAATGGTTGACGGCGACGCGTTGAAACGCTTCTCCACCTTGATCTGTTTGATCCGCAGCTTGTGTCCCAGGATCGTCAGCGTGCTCTGCAGGCTGTCGTGCACATTCAGCTCCCGCGGCGCGGAACGCTCGTCGTAGGCAAACTTCTTCACCGCCTGCACCAGCTCGCTCACACGCCCAATGCTCTCTTCGATCCCGCACACCTGCCCCATGCTCGATACCAGCGCGCCCAGCCAGTTCAGCGCGTCGCTGAAAGCGGCCGGCTCAAAATATGCCTTGGCGCACTGCAGTTGGCCAACGTCAAAGCCCATCTCCACCAGCGCCGGGCCAATGTGGTAGGCATTTTCCACCTGCGCCGCGGAAAGCCATTCCGCCATCCGCTCTTCGGCATCCGATTGTTCCACGCTGCTCAATGCCTGGAATTGGCAGCTCCTCACCGCGTGCTCCAGCAGGCCTTTTACGCAGTCAAGCTGCTCGCGCGTCTTGGGCCGCTCGCTCATGCGCAGCGCCAGTTCCTGCAGCTTTTTCAGATTCTCCCTCAACTGCGTAGCCGCCCGCCTGGCCGCTGACACCGGGTTATGCAGCTCGTGCATAAGGCCCGCGGACATGGTCCCCAGCGTCACCAGCTTCTCCCGGTGCAGGGCCTCCACCTGGTAGCTTTGCACCCGCTCCGTCATGTCCCGGATCACGATAGTCCGAACCGAAGGACAGAACGCCATCAGGTTCCAGAACTGCGGTTCGTTGAATCGCACCATCTCCGATTCTTCTTCCGCCACCACCCGGAACCCCGACCGCGCTTTTCCGTGCAGGATGGGCGTCTCGCCAAACCCATCGCCTTCCAGCGCATAGCCGGCCACCGCAACCGATCCATCCTGCTCCGGCCGCTCCGCACGCAGTTTCCCGTGCAGTACCACCGCGTACATCAGGGGCCGTTCACCCAGTTCCACCACCGTCGCGCCGGCCCGCGCGCGCACCAGCTCCACCGTGTCAACGCCGCGCAGGTCCCCCAGGTCGGACGATGCAAAAGCGGGAAACTTCCGCAGCCGCTCCGCGACTTCCGCGAAGCTGACCTTCTCGACTTCCACCGCTTTTCTTCCTTCGACCATCACAACCGATGCCCGTTCCTCAAAAATCCTTCAATGGTTCTTTCTGTCCCTAATCCCTAATCCCTGTCTTTCTGTTCCCTGTTCCCTGATCCCTGATCCCTGCTTTCAGAACCCCGCCAGATACTGGTGCACAAACTGCACCGCAATCGATCCCTCTCCCACCGCCGAAGCCACCCGCTTTATTGACCCGTGGCGAACGTCGCCGGCCACAAATACGCCGGGCACGCTTGACTCCAGCAGGAACGGCTCGCGCGGCTCTTTCCACTCCGGTGCAACTTTGCCGTCCGTGCGCAGGTCCGGTCCCGCCAGCAGGAATCCTTTGTCGTCCCGCAGAATCTCAGCCGGGAGCCAGTCGGTCCGCGGCGCCGCTCCAATGAAAACAAACAGCGACGTCGCCGGAACCTCTTCCTCGCCCCCCGGCGTGCGAAGCCGCAGCCGCTCCAGCCGCTCTTCCCCAATTGCCTCAACTACCCGGGTTTGCGGCCTCACCACAATATTCGATGTTTGGCCGATCTCATCGATCAAATATTTCGACATGGTGGCCCCCAGCCCTTCTCCGCGCACCAACATCGATACGCTCCGGGCATATTTGGCAAAATAAAGAGCCGCCTGGCCGGCTGAATTGGCTCCGCCCACCAGGAACACATCCTCGTCCTTGCAACTTGGCGCCTCCACCAGCGCCGCCCCGTAGTAGATCCCCCGGCCGGTCAGCCGTTCGCCGCCGGGCACGTCCAGCTTGCGATACTGCACCCCCGGCGCCAGCAGCACGGCATGGGTTGAAACTTCGCGCCCTTCTCCCAGGCGCACAAATCGGTACTGGCCGTCGATGCGCAGCCCCGCCGCCCGCTGGGTTATAAACTCCGCCCCGAACCGGGTGGCCTGGATCAGCGCCCGCCGTCCCATGTCCGCGCCCGTGATACCCGCAGGAAAGCCCAGGTAGTTCTCGATCTTCGAGGTCGTTCCCGCCTGCCCGCCCGGCGCGTCCGGTTCAATCACCAGGGTCTTGAGCCCTTCGCTGGCGCCGTATACCGCCGCCGCCAGTCCCGCCGGCCCCGCGCCCACCACCACCAGGTCGTAGAAGTCCTGGCTGGCCTGCACCTTCATTCCAATTTTTTCCGCCAGCAGTTCCAGCCCGGGTGCCGCAAGGACTGTCCCATCCGCCAGCAGCACCACCGGGAGGTCCGCCACGCTCACCTGCCGGTCGGCAAGCAGCTTGGTCGCCTCCTCGCTCGCCACGTCTATCCACCGGTAAGGCACGTGGTTGCAGCTCAGGAAGCTGCGCACCTCGTGGTCTCGCGGCGACCAGCGGTGCCCGATCACGCGCAAGCCTTCGAACGGCGGCCGGTACCCCGCCTTCCAGTCGTCCAGCAAATCGCTTAGCACCGGGTAGAGCTTCTCTTCCGGCGGATCCCACGGCTTGTTCAGGTAATAGTGAATCCGGGCCGCGTTGATGGCCTGGATGGCTGCATCGGTATCCGCGTACGCGGTAAGCAGCACCCGCCGCGCCTCCGGGTAAAGCTCCCGGGCGCGTCCCAGCAGTTCCACGCCGGTCATCCCCGGCATCCGCTGGTCGCTCAGGAGCAGCGCCACCGGCTCGTCGCGCCCGCGGAGCTGAACCAGCGTATCCAGCGCGGTCTGCCCGCCGGCGGCCCGCATCACCCGGTACTCGGAGCCGTACTGGCGGCGCAGGTCCTGCACCACCGCCTCCAGCACATTCACGTCGTCGTCGATTGCCAGCAGGATTGGCCTTGCCATGTTTCCAGTGTAATCAGCCCGCCAACCCCCTGGCCGGGAGGTCACGCAAGTACCGTCCTACGATCAGGTAACTGTTCTGTCACTACACACTTAGTGCTATTCCCTCTAATTTGATGTTTCTGGCGTAATATTACCACGGTACTCTCTTAACGAAGTTCCCCTTTCTGTTCTTGCACGCGTTCCAGAACGGGAACTTGCCCTGGGGAAGAGCGTTTTCCGGCTGTCTCATTTCGAGACACCAGGCAGAGTTTCGCGGCCAATCAGCCGATGACGGAGCAGGGGATCGATCTCCGCATCGGCAATAGGGCAAACAGGCAGGAACAGAAGGAGATGCATTCGGCTGTGCGCGACGCGCGGCAGTTGAGGCGCACAAAATGAACAAGATCATACTTGCGGATTCACAAGCTATCTTCCGAGCCGGGACCGCCAAGGTACTGGCTGCGGATGGAGACCTTCGCATCGTGGCGCAGTGCGCCGACCTGGAGCGGTTGCTGCATGCCGTGACCACGTACCCCGGATCTGTGGTGCTGTTTGCGGCATCCCTGCGCCCGGAACTGGTCCAGCTGCGCCAGATGCTGGAAGGGGCGGGGAGCCGCGGCATCGTGATTGCCGAGAACACTGAAGCTGCTTCGACATACATCAAGCAGGGGTTCCGCGGGGTTGTTTTCCGTTCCGTGACCGGCTCATCGCTGATGGACTGCGTGCGGCGCGTTTCGGCCGGCGACACGTGGACGCCACCGCAGGTGGTGGTGCACGAGATTGTAGAAGAGGACCACGTAGGCGCCCGGGTCCGCGATCGCCTGACTCCAAAGGAGATGCGGATTGTTGCGCTGATCGTTCAGGGGTGCAAGAACCGGGAGATCGCCATCCGGCTGAAGACCACCGAGCAGGTGATCAAGAACTATCTGCGGTCAATTTACGACAAGACCGGGGTGAGCGACCGGCTGGAGCTGGCGCTGTTCACCATTCACCACCGGGTGCTGGCGGCGGCGGCTGCCGAGGTGGGAAGCAAGCTGGAAGCTGAAGAGCATCAGGTCCCCTCTGCCGTGGCATAAGCGGTGGAGGGGCGAGCTCCGCGCGAAATAAAAAAACGGCTATATCTAATGGATTGATGGATTTACGCACAAAAAATGCAGTGAATTGGACGCCTCTCTGCCGATGGGCAGGGGGGCATTGTTTTTGCGATGAACAGAGAGATTGAACGTAATTCCTGAATGGGAATCCATGCGGGCGGAGATTTCCCTGGTCATGCCGATTCGGGTTATGGCGGCGACCATGATGTGGAATCCCCTTCCCGGAGATGCGTGTGCCCGCCGAGTGGCGGGCACACTATTGCCTACGAATAGACTCTAGCCCGGAATTCGTAGCATGGATGTGATGGCGGATACAGTAGTGCTGCGGAGGCGGGATTGCCGCTCCCGTGGCGAACAGATGACGAATACTGTTGCCGGCGGACCTCTTACCGGAGAATTTCCAGCTTGACTCCCAGCTCAATTCTGCACAATAAACAGTGCACTTTGGGGTGAATTCTGGCGTGCTAGCCAGAATGAAGCGTATCTCGTTGTATTTGCGGAATTTAGGTGTGATGGTGGGTTCGTTTAGGGGCCGGGCGGCGGCGGCGTAGAAGTGGCGCGGGCATCCGCGTCTGTCAGGTTTCCAAGGCGGGAGATTTGGGGCATCCGGCGCGGGGAACGTCTCGTCTGTCCCCGGTCCCCCCGTCTGTCCCCGGTCCCCCGTCCCCGGTCCCCCCACTGGTGACGATGGACAAAGGCATCGTGTATCTGGCTGGAAGTGAGTTCAGCAGGCACGTGCTGCTTCTGGAGGCTTCATAGATGGGGGCACCCGCCATCCAACATCCCATGGGATATCTAGTGCTACGATATCGATGTGCGGGTTGTAATGGATAGCTCGGTTTTGGTGGCTGCGGTGCGCAGCCAGAACGGAGCTTCCAACGCGCTACTCACTTTGGTGGGGCAAAGGAAGCTGATTCTCCTGGCAAGTCCCCCGCTGTTCCTGGAATACGAAGACGTTTTGCTGCGGCCGGCTCAGATGCAGGCGCACGGCTGGCCAGCCGAGAGGATCGAACGGCTTCTGCGAGCGATCGCGCAGCAGTTGGAGCCGGTGGAGATACGGTTCCAGTGGAGACCGCAGTTGCCAGACCCGGGGGACGAGATGGTTTTGGAAACTGCGGTGAATGGCCGCGCCGACGCGCTGGTAACTCACAATCGAAGGCACTTTGTCGCGCTGGAGAAATTGTTTGGCATTCCAGTCCTCACTCCCGGCGAACTCATCAGGAGGCTGCGCAATGAGTAAAGGAACCTATCCCCTGAAACTTCCGCTCTCTATCAAGAAGGCTGCTCAACGGCTGGCCAAAGAGGATGGTGTCTCTCTGAACCAGTGGATCGCCGTGGCGGTGGCCGAAAAAGTGGGAACGGTTGAGACGGCGGCGAGTTTCTTTGCCCGCCGCAGTGATGGCCCGGCGGAAGATCTCGCCATGCTCATGCGCACGGCGCCGAACGCCCCGCCTATGTCGGGCGATGAACTGCCCTCGGCATGACCGCATAGCCGGCATCTGCAAAGAGATGACGCCGACGGACGCGCCCCAGCGCAGCTTCAATCAACGGCCCGTTCTCGATGTTTCTTCCCTTACGGCCTCCGCCTTTGGAGAATACGGGTCAACGAAATCTGGATAGCTGCTCAGGCAATGGAAAATGACTATGCTCTGTTGACCGCCAACCTGAAGGATTTTGAGGGCCTCCCTGGTTTACGAGTAACTTGTCCGTGAGGACCCGGACTGACGGTATCCCCGGTCGCCGAAAGCGAGGGACTGGGAGCACCCTCACCAGTGCTGGGAAAAGCTACCGAGACCGGGGCCACCCTCATCGTAGTTAGGAACGATCGTCGGGATCGGGGTCACCCGCCCACCCGCCGGAGGAGTGGTGGGTCCCGGGTCCCAACACCGGGGACCCGGGGCACCCCGGATGTGTGGGGGAATGAGCATTTCCAGACCCGGGCCACCCGCCAAGATTCCGGGAGGATTGCGGTGATTGGGGAGGAGGATGGGCGGTGGGGGTAAGGAGGCGGTGGAAATCGTCGTGAGAACGGCCGGGGTTGGAGCAAGGAACCGCCGGGGCTAAAGCCCATGATATTCGGGCCTGAATTCAGGGGCCTGAAGGCCCCTGCTCCCTCCACGGCGGTTAAAACCTCCGCCTACCGCTTTGCGGCGTTTGCTCCGAGGGTGACGGAGCCCATCCGGCGGGATTTCTCGTCGATGACGATGAGGCGCACGAGCGCGCCGTCGGGCATACGGGGCAGGGTCTCCTCCACGGTCAAACCGTCTTTCATGTCGCGCTGGTAGGTTGCCGGCGTGAGAGCCAGGCCGAGCCGTTTGCCGGCTACGGTGGCATGGAGGCCGGAGTCGTCGCGGACCACTACAAAGACGTCGACCTTGCCGGTCCAGCGGCCATCCTGCTGGGCCAACTCAAGGTCCGTGGCGGCGATGTTGAGGCGCACCGCAGGGCCTTTGGCTTCCTCGACGGTGGCCGCCGTTATTCCGATCTCGTTCTCATCGCGCGGTTGCCAGACGACCTGGCGGAAGCGGTCCTTGACGGTGGCCGGCTCCGCTGAGTAGAGATAGCCGTTGCGGTAGCGGAGGGTGACGCCCGGGCGCGCGCATTTGACGGTGAGGGTGTGGTATTTACCGTCGGCCTGCGTGTCCGGAGTGAAGCTGAGCAGGTAGGCGGCGCGGCCGTCGGCCACGATGGAGTTGAGCTCAGCGGCAATGTCGCCGGCGCGGCGGAGGGCGCGGCCGCCGGTGGCTTGCGCGAGTTGGACGAAGATCTCCTGGATGGGGTGCGTGTCCTGCTGCAACTGCGCCGTTATCCGCCCCGGGTACATGTTGCGCTGCGACTTGTTGTACGCCTCCAGAGCTTCCTGACGCACATCCGAACCTGCGGGGAGGGTAAGCATATCGACCTGCGGATTGGTCGTCGGTTTCAGCTCCACGCTCGCGGAGTGCTGCTGCGCGCGCACGCCGCCGGCTTCAAGCTGCGAGACATCGAGCGGATAGAGGCTCACGTGCGCCTCATTCAGCGTTTCCCGCGCGCGAGGAATAAGCGGATCGAGGCCCTTGTCGCCTCTTTCCGCGTTGGGCGCTTTCTCACTGAAATCCGCCAGCACATTGTCGCTAGCGACCCAGACCAACGTCTTGTGGCCGGGGATTGCTCCCAGCCGCCGGCCCACGCCTTGCAATGCAACCAGCGCGCACAGCTCCGGAGCGTCTCCCAGCGATCTCAATTGCGGATCGACAGGCATGTAAGCATCTCCGTTCCCAGTCGGCGTGTTCCCATTCACGTACAGCAGGTCGGTGATGTGCTGGACGTATTCCATGTTCTGGCGATTTTTGTCCTCTTCATGCTGCGCGTAGAGCAGGTCCTGCGCGCTGGGCATCCATGCGGCCAGCTTCGCAGCCACTTGCGCGTGATCCTCGGTCGGTTCAAGCAGAATTTGAAAACTGAACTTGTGCAGGACGTAGAAGCCCACGCGCTCATCTGACGGCACAGTTTTAAGGAAGCGAAGGATCTCCTGCCGGGCATTGGTTAAATCCGCAAACGCCACGTTGCCGGAATCGATGAGAAGGATGGTGGTGTGCGTTTCAGGTGCGGGGGGAAGGGCCGAGGGCGTTCCGGAAGCGCGATTGGTGAATTCCGGCTCATCCGGCTGCGCTTCCGCCCGCGCCTTGTTCGCGGCAGGAACGGTCAGTGTTCCGGCTCCGGCCTGGCTGGAGAACTTCACAGTCTGCTTGCGACCGTTGTCATAGATCTCCAACTCATCCGGCTTCAAATCGGTGATGGGGTGGCCTTTTTTGTCGAAGACGACGACCGGAACTTCGACCAGTCGCGAGGTGGTGCGCACGGTGAATCCCGTGCTGGACGAGGGCGACTGCGGAGAGGCGGGGACGTCAGGGAGACTGGCGGCGGTGGTGGCGCTGATCTCCGGTTCGGCATTGGCTTCCGCTACTGGCGCGGAGTTTGCTTCCGCGGGAGCGGCCGGCGGGACTGGCGCGGAGGTGGAGGCGGTGGGCGCAGGTTCACTGGCTGGGGCTGGGGCCGGAATTGGGCTTGGCGGCGGCGGCGCGGCGGGCGGCGTGCTTGTGGCGTCCGTAGCAGGAGGCTGCGACGCTGGCGCAGGCGGGCCGGCCTCCGCAATAACGCGCGCTTCCGCGCGGAAGACGTGATAGCCGGTGAACTGCGCGTCGTTCAGCAGCGTCTGCTGGGTCACATCCGCGGTGGAACCGGTCACGACGGGCATAGCCAGCCCTGGGCCCGCGGCTCCGTGCGGCCCCTGATCCACCATCTCCACCTGCTCCTGGCCAAGGCTTTGCGCGCGCGAAAGCGCGATGCTGCGCACCGGGCAGATGTAGCTTTTGCCGCCGATCTCCGCGGGCGCGTATTCGACCACCAGGTCTGCGCGGCTGACCGGTTCGCCGGACTTGATTTGCGCCTTCAACATGAGGCGCATGATTGCGCCGGTGGCGGGATCGACGGCCATTTCGCCCTCGTAGCCTTCAAGCTGATGGAATGTGCGGGTGCGGCCTTCAGAGTCCTGGACGCAGCAGTAGTCGACCTCGTAATGGGAGCTCTCCCGAGGGACTGAATACGCGAATACGGCCAGCGGGCCGGACGAGCCCTGCTCCCAGCGCAACCAGCCGAGTTTGCTGCGGGCCGCGTCCATCAAGACGGTGGAGAGGATTGGGCCGAACTCGCCCCAGGTGGAGAGGCCGCGCGCTGCCTGCGGGTTGACGCTGGATTTGCCGGGGGATTCCGCAACCTCGCGGCCGTCGGCGTAGCTTACGTCCACGGCCGCCGAGCTTACCGGGCGCAGCGGCTCGTACTTGTTGACGTAATCGGCTTTGCGCTGCGGGGAGTCTTCAAAGTGAATGGTCTGGCGGGTGGCGAGGAAGTTGGGCAACTGGGGAATGGTTTTGGAGACGTAGGTGATTACGCGGCCCATGATGGCGCGCTGGGTGGCGATGTCGGGCGCGGTCTGCGGCGGGATTTGGCTTGCGGGCGGAGGGAGGAATTGGGATTCGTCGGCGAGGGCGCGGAGTGCCTGTTGACTCTTGATGCCGGGGAGCGCCTTGTCGAGATCGATCTCAGCCGCGGGGGTCAGCCGCTCAGTCAGCTTGAGGTCGGCTAGCTGGCGCGCGGCGTCGGAGTCACTTTTGGCGCGGAGGGCGGTGAGTTGCTGTTGGAGCTGGTCAACCGTGATGGATTTTGCGGCGAGGGCAGGAATGGAAAGGGTGAACAGAGCAAGACAGAGGACCGCGCGTCGCATGGCCAAAACTCCCTGACCCCCGGGGGAAGGTGTACTTCATCCTAATACTGGACGGTGTGGAGTGGTTGGCGGTTAGGGTTTTGCTTGTTGGCGGGTTGGCGGAATCCCACCCTGGCCGGAAAAACAAAGGCCCGGCGAGAGTGGGGCCACCCGGTGGGGCACCCCGGGTTTGTTGGAGATTGTGCGCGTACGGGGGTCTGGAAACCGGCGGTACGAATCAGTTCCCCTGCGACGCGGGATTCTACTGCGATTTCTCCGTTATTTCAGCTTCTTTGCTACTTCAGCTTTTCGGCTACGCTTTTGCCCTGGGTGAAGAGGAGCAGGTAATCGGGGCCGCCGGCTTTGGAGTCAGTGCCGCTCATGTTGAATCCGCCGAAGGGATGCGCGCCTACCATGGCGCCGGTGCACTTGCGGTTGAAGTAGAGGTTGCCGACGTGGAATTCACGGCGGGCGATGTCGAGGCGTTCGCGATTATCGGTGAAGATGGCGCCGGTGAGGCCGTACTCAGTGTTGTTGGCGACGGCGAGGCCTTCTTCAAACGAGTTGACCTTGATGATGGCGAGCACGGGGCCGAAGATTTCTTCCTGGGCGATGGCGGCGTTGGGGGCGATGTCTGCGAAGACGGTGGGCGCGATGAAGTAGCCGCCGTCGGCGGTTTCGACCGGCTTGCCTCCGGCGACGAGGCGGCCTTCGCGACTGCCGGTCTGGATGTAGCCGAGGATGGAGTCGTAAGAGCCCTTGTTGACGACGGGGCCCATGGAGGGGTTGGCGGCGGGGTCGCCGACGGTGAGGTGCTGGACGCGCTCGCGCACGCGCTCGACGAAGACGTCGTAGATGGGCGCTTCAACGATGACGCGGGAGCAGGCAGAGCATTTCTGGCCGCTGAACCCGAAGGCCGCGGCTACGGTGCCGTCAACGGCGGCGTCGAGATCGGCGTCGGCGCATACGAGGATGGAGTCTTTGCCGCCCATCTCGAGGATGGTGCGCTTGATCCAGATCTGCCCCTTGCGGGCTTTGGCGGCGCGCTCGTGGATGTCGAGGCCGACGGCTTTGGAGCCGGTGAAGGCGATGAAGCGGGTTTTGGGGTGTTCGACGATGGCGTTGCCGAAGGTGGCGCCGGAGCCGGGGCAGAAGTTGACCACGCCGCCGGGGAGGCCGGCTTCTTCAAGGACCTCGACGAACTTGGCGGCGATGGTGGGCGAATCGGACGATGGCTTGAGGATGACGGTGTTGCCGGTGACGATGGAGGCCGCGGTCATGCCGGCCATGATGGCGAAGGGGAAGTTCCACGGGGGAATGACGGCGCCGACGCCGAGAGGGATGTAGAGGAGTTGGTCGCGCTCGCCGAGGAGCTGGATGGGGGTGGTGGCGGCGGCGAGGCGGAGGGCTTCGCGGGAGTAGAACTCGAGGAAGTCGATGGTCTCGCCTACGTCGGCGTCGGCCTCGGCCCAGTTTTTGCCCACTTCGAAGGTGAGCCAGGCGCAGAACTCGAAATGGCGGCGGCGGATGATGTCGGCGGCGCCGAGGAGGAGGGAGACGCGCTGCTCGACGGTGGTGCGGGACCAGGTTTCATAGGCGGCAAGAGCGGCCTGCATGGCCTGCTCAGCATGCTCCGCGCCGGCTTTCTGGTGGATGCCGACAATCTGCGCGGGGCGGGCGGGATTGAGGGAGCGGATTTTGGCGTCGGTGCGGAGGCGCTGGCCGCCGATGATGAGGTCGTACTCGCGGCCGAGCTGGCCGGCGACGAGGTCAAGCGCGGCCTGCATGGCGCGGTGATTATCGGGCGTCTTGAAATTGGTGAAGGGCTCATTGTGGAAGGCGCCCTGAGGCGAGCGCGGCTGGATGGAAGTGGAGAGTGCGACGGTAGCCATAGCACTACAGATTGTAGACCTTGGGGCGGGGTCGCAGATTTGCGTGGGATGGGGTGGCAGATTTGGGGGTGAGGGTGGATTCCGGGTACGTTGGAGGCCAATTTATGTATAGACGCAACTATCGGGTTGGGGTTGGGTTTAAGCATCCAACCTTGCCTCCGCCTTCACCCGGGGTTTGCATGACGCGGAAACGCGGGGCTGGCAGAAGCGAAGTTGAAGACGCGGACCGGATGGGGAGGTTTGCGGTGTGCCGGAGGCAGCGATGAATCCTAGAAGATTCTTATATTTGGGACTGGCGGCGGCGGTTCCGCTCATGGGTTTGAGGGCGGGAGGGGGGCAGTCGGTCTGGCCCCCGGACGACGATCCGGTTCCGCAGGTAGCTCCGCTGCCGAACTACGGGCCGAATGGCCAGCCTTATAGCCGGCAACAGTACGGTCAGCCGGTCTATCCGCAGCAGAATCAGGGCTATCCGCAGCAGGGTTATCCGCAGCAGGGCTATGCGCAGCAGCAGGCGTACGATGACCCGGCACAGCCGTATGGGCAGCAGGCTTCCCCGCAGGCGCAGCCACTGGGGGGCGCGCAACTGGAGCAAATGGTAGCGCCGATTGCACTTTATCCCGACATGTTGGTGGCGCAAATTTTGACCGCGGCGACTTACCCGGCGCAGATATCGGGCGCGGCGCAGTGGATAGCGAGCATGCAGGGCGCAGGTCCGGACCAGATTGCGGCAGGCGCGAGCGCGCAGACTCAGTGGGACCCGAGCATCAAGGCGCTGACGGCGTTTCCGCAGGTGCTGGAGATGATGGCGCAGAACCTGCAGTGGAGCACCGCGCTGGGCAATGCCTACTACAACCAGCCGCAGGACGTGCTGGACACCATCCAGGTAATGCGGCAGCGGGCGGAGCAGGCGGGAAATCTGCGCACGACGCCGCAGGAGTATGTGACCCAGGACCAGGGCAACGTGATGATTACGCCGGCGAGCCAGGATACGGTATACCTGCCGTCGTACGATCCATGGACGTCCTACGGCGATCCGGTGCAGCCGGCATCGGGGTTCAACTTCTTTGGGACGCTGGAGTCAGTACTTTCAACGGGATTACAGTTTGGGTCGAGTTTTGGGATGGGCGCCTTCTCTCATACGCCGTTCGGGCTGCTGGCGTGGGGGCTGGACTGGCTGACGCACTCGGTTCTGTTTAACCACAACTCGTACTGGACAAACAGTGGCCAGGTGCGGGACTGGGGCCTTCCCTCCGGCGGGCCGCGCTGGGGCGGCGGGCGGCAGTGGGCCGGCAATAGCGGGCTGGGGCGATTCGGGGATCGCGGGCGATTTGCGCAGAACTACCGGAATCAGCCGCTGGCGGTGCATGGTGGCGGGTACGGGATGTACGGCAACCGGTTTTCACAGCGGGCCGGAAACGGCGGCTACGGCGGGCGGGGATTCAGCGGTTACGGAAACACCTACGGCGGACGCGGACAGGAGTATGGGCGCGGCGGAAACTCCTATGGCGGGCAAGGCTACGGGCGGATGCCCGGGGCCGGACGGCCGGAGGGTTATGGGCGGCCTCAGGCTTACGGCGGGCGGGGCCAGAACGGCGGCTGGGACGGGAGCGCGCGGCAACTTGCGCAGAATGGCGGCGGCGAGCGGGGATTCGGCGGCATGGCGCGGTTGGGCCAGAGCTACATGAGCCAGCCGCGGGGCGGGTACTCGGCGCCGCAGGCGTTCCGGGGAGCGGAGCCTTCGGGTGGACGTTCCGGCGGCTTCGGTGGCGGGTCGCCGTACCAGGGAAGATCGGGCAGACCTGAGCGCGGGTTCTCCTCAGGCGGTAACGGCGGGTACACCAAGGCGCCAAAGTCGGGCGGATTCCACTTGTTTGGAGGCGGACATGGCTCGTCGGGGTACGGCGGGCGTTCGTCCAATTCTTTCGGCGGCGGCGGACGCAACTCTTTTGGCGGGGGCGGACACTCCTTTGGCGGAGGGCATTCTTCCGGCGGAGGGCATTCGTTTGGAGGCGGGCATTCCGGCGGCGGAGGGCACTCGTTTGGAGGCGGGCACGGCGGCGGAGGACATTCCGGTGGCGGCGGGCATCACCGCTGAGGTATCTTAGGCGGGCTACGCGGCTGCTTCGCCCAGCAGCCCGGCAACCACAGCCGGATCGCGGGCAATTACGGTGAGATAGGCGCGGGCTGTTGCGTCGGGAAACTTGCGCCCCTGCTCCCAGTCGCGCAGCGTGCCGATGGGGATACGATAGCGCGCGGCGAAGGCCTCCTGAGTGAGGCCGAGGCGATCGCGGAGGCGGTTGGGGTTGACGACGGGAGTCAGGCCTGGCGTGTCGAAGACGGGAATGGGCGCTGCGTCGGGATCATCGAGAACCGCGGCGCGAATCTCTTCATCCGTCATTGAATTCACGCGTTCCCAGTCGGTGTCCGACTCGATGGGCGGATCGCCCGGATTATGTTCGACCGAGATAATACCAGTCGTTTTCGATACCAACCGCTTTTCTGACGGAGATGATGCGGACGATTTCTTCTTCATCTTTGCCAGTCCTTTCCCTCTCGACAGACACCACGACCAGAATGGAAGGCCCGTTCATTCCCAACGTGATCCAGCGATCTTCGTCGTATTCAAATCTGTCATCGCGCCAGAAATAGCGGCTTGGGTCCATAAGGGCTGGAACGCCGGCCGAGAGGGGCAGCCCGTGCTTCCGCCGGTTGACGGCGTCTTTCGCCGGATCCCAGACGTGCCGCATGACATTGATAGTACGGCTAAGCCGTAGATTCGTCAACCTTCAGCCCAGGTGGCAATTCCCTGTCCGCAGCATGAGCGCGTGGCGATTGCGGCGGCGCGCCGGAGTGACTCCTCAAAATCATGGCCGGCGGCAAAGTAGAAGCAGAATGCGCCATGCAGCACATCTCCCGCGCCGAGGGTGTCAACGGCCTCTACGCGTTCGATCTCGACCTCAAACCGGCGTCCGCGTTCCGCAGCAAGGATGGGGCGCGGGCCGCGGGTGACGGCCACGCAAGGCACACCGTGGCCGGCGAACCACGCCAGCGTGGCGCTTGAATCGGGCGGCGCTGCGGGCACTGCGAAGCGTTCACTGCAGATAGCTGCAGTAAGCAGAGGCGCGAGCTTGTCCGTTCCCGGCTTCCAGCTACCTCCGTCAAGGCAGATCGGACAGCCGGCTTCGCGCAGGGCTGCAAACAGCGGAA
>Ga0265338_10005169_pt1 | contig 17145 bp, 20 predicted proteins | sample 42126metaG_FD_193579 | JGI IMG/M metagenome (GOLD analysis project Ga0265338, IMG submission 193579) | Rhizosphere microbial communities from Carex aquatilis grown in University of Washington, Seatle, WA, United States - 4-21-26 metaG | ecosystem: Host-associated > Plants > Roots > Rhizosphere... | reverse complement strand
CAAACACATCCAGAGTTATATCACATCCAGGCCCATTTTGTCACCGTGATGGTCACGCTAATAGCATTTCCCTAAAAAAATATTTCCACCGCGCAACCAACAGAACCAAAGCAGCTTGCAAATCTTCACACCGCCAAAAACCCAAAAATCGCGTGCACAGCTTATGCGCCCCGATTTCGAGGCCCAAAATGTGTGGTCGGCGGCCCGAATGGGTGCCGCTTTTTTATTCATTAACTCAAATCCTTCGCGCTGAATAAGTATAAGAAGAGTTACGCTCATCTTTGGAGCATTTCATCTAATCAGCATGTGAATAACTTATTCTTGAACGGCAAAATCGCCAGAGTAAAGTCATCGCATTCAGATAGTTCAGTAAGGAAACCAGACCAAGGGAGGATCGAAGTGAGTTGTGACTTTATGTAAGAGTCAGGCACCCCTTTCCCCATGGTCATAATCAGAAAAAACCATGACAGCACTCAGAATCAAAACCCTCAGTTTCAGCGTCGCCCTTGCCGTATGCTCGGCGATTCATGCACCAGCCTCAACTACAGTGGTCAGTCCCGGGAATATGGACGGTTGGACATTCTATTCGACAGATAGCAGCGGCACCGTCGGCACCGGGACCGCCATCACCGGCATGGTAAACGGCCCCGCGACACCCCCATTAGGCACCGGCAGCGCCCATCTTGAGACCGGCGCTGGAGCCGGTGATGGCAGCGCCCAGTTGCGAAATTCGGACTGGTCCGGGACCTCACTCTCCAATCTCACGACGTTATCATACAGTACGTATGCGACTGCGTGGAATGGCAGCCAACTGCCCTGGCTCCGCCTCTATGTGGCTTTCAATGGTGATGTGAATTACGATGATCGCCTGGTCTTTGAGCCGGTTTACAGCAGCTCGACCGCAGGAAATGGCGACCCGGCTCCGCAAGCCGATGTGGCCCTCAACACCTGGCAAAACTGGAACGTGCTGACCGGCATGGTCTATTCGGATATCGATGGCGGGCCCGGGTCAGACGCCGAAACCTTTGCTCAATATTTGATCAATCATCCCACGGCAACGATTGTGGAGGATAATGGCCAGGGCATTGGTGGGATTCGTCTCACGGCGGGCCTCGCCAGCGCCAGTGACAACTTCAACACCTATGTGGATAACTTTTCTATCGGCACCGCCGACGGCACGACCACCTATGACTTCGAACTGACAGTTCCCGAGCCCACCAGTATTTCCCTGGGTATCGTCGGCCTATTGCTCCTCTCCTCGCGGAAGCTGCGCAAGAACCGCGTGGCCTAAAAGTAGATCAAGCCGGATTTTCAGATCCACCCTAACCGATCAGGCCGGTCTCCACGACCGGCCTGTTTTTTCTTGGTGCTTCAACTCTCTGCGCCCTCCGTGTCTCTGTGGCGAGCTAATTGAATCCGAAAACAGTTGCTTGAATTATTCCCCCATTTCACAGTCTGATACATGATGAAAGCCATTAAACCTTTCCTGGCCTGCCTCTGCGCCGGGGCGTTTTTGCTTCTTTTGACGGCCGAGGCGAGGGCTGTGACATTGCTCGATCCGGTCGAAGGAAAAAAAGAAGCGCAGGAACTCGTGGGCAAGCTGCTCGCCCTGCAACCGGATGGCAATGCGACGAACTATGGCACGCTGAAAATCAGTCCTAAAGACAAGAGCAAGCGTGTTCAAATCCCGATGAGATTGAGCGTGGTGGTCGCTTCCCGGAACTGGACCAATATCTATGAGACGATGCCAACGAACAGCGCCGATGCTTCCCAGCAGCTTTTCATCACGCACGATGGGACGAATTTTGGCCGGTATTCATTGATCAATAAAACGTCCAACTCCTGGTACACCGTAAAACTGAGCAGCCCGGATAGACCGCTGCACGATGAGATGCTCCTTCCCTTTGCCGGTTCGGATTTTTCCATCGGCGACCTGGGCCTGGAGTTCCTGCATTGGCCATCGCAACGCATCGTGAAAAAGGAGATCAAGCGCAGTTGCGGTTGCAGTGTGCTGGAAAGCCTGAATCCTGACCCCGATTCCAAAGGCTATTCTAAGGTGTTGACTTGGTTCGATAACGACAGCCTCGGAGTCGTGCAGGCGGAGGCATACGATGCCAAAGGCGACGAGGTGAAGGAATTCATTCCCAAATCCGTGACCAAGGTCAACGGCCAGTGGCAGGTAGAGGAGATCGAGATGGATAACACCCAGACCGGCTCGCGGACAGTGATAACGTTCGACGTGGGCAAATGAGGACGGTTGTACGGTTACTTCTCCCCACCCTGACCCTCTCCTTGGGAGAAAGTAAAACGATGGGATAACTATTGATTGCTGTGTGATTTCCGGTCGGTTCCGCCTGACAACATTCCTTTAATCGGCGAACAATTCTCCCTCTCCCTTAAGGGAGAGGGCTGGGGTGAGGGGGAAGCCAGCACCCAACGACAACCCATCACCCATGCGATTAAGCCTCTACCGGCGTGACATTCGCTTGGAAGCCCTGTCTAATCACCAGTGAAAGCACCAGTGAGCGAGCCAATGGCTGAACGTGAGACTCCGGGCGAATCCCCGTTGGGGTCGGCCTCATCTGAATTTGACGCGTTTTACACGGAGCACAACCGTGCGGTGTATTACCTTGCCCTCCGCATGCTCGGCGACCCGCAGCGGGCCGAGGACGCCACCCACGACGTCTTTCTCAAGGCCTACCGCAAGATGGACACGTTCCGGGGCGAAGCTTCGTTAAAGACCTGGCTGTACCGCATCGCCATCAATCATTGCCGCAACCTCCAGCAGACCTGGCACAACCGCCACATCTTTAGTAATGCCGACGAGGCTGTCTGGGAAAACGCCGTCGCGCAGACGGATTCACCCCTGCGCGTGCTGGAGACGAAAGAACTGGGTGAACGCATCCAGAAAACGCTGGACCAATTGCCGGAAGAATATCGCCTCCTGCTATTGCTCGTGGCCGACCAGGAGTTAAGTTACGAAGAGGTGGGCGCCTTGACGGAACAAACGGCCGATGCGGTCCGCGGCAAACTCCATCGCGCCCGGCGCGCCTTCGCCACTCAATTTCAAAAAACCGCCTGAGGTGATGACATGAAACAACGCAATGAATTTTCCAAGCATGAGCAGCAGGAACAGAAGGTAGAACAAAACGCGCAGAGCCAGACGCCGGTCGAATTTGCGACCGTCGAGGACATGCTGCGCGAAGACCGAAAGCAGATACCCGTGCCGCCGGCCATCGCCGAACGGCTGCGGGAATCGCTGGGCGCGGAGCCGGTGCCACGGCGTTCCTGGTGGAAACGCATGCTGGGTAAGTGATATCATGTTTGCTTTTTTGAAAAAATCACGACTTGGGATTCTTGGAGTTCATTTGAATTGCCTGCAATCGCGCTTTGCCGTTCCCTCGCCCCGCAACTACGCGGGGAGAGGGAAAGGGAGAGGGGTTTTTAGTTCTCGTTTTGGTCCGAGCTCGGTTTTCCCCAAGCTTTTTCCACAGTGTAGGTTATGTTTTTAACAAATAATTTTTCTGTTTCGGCGTTTCTGCGCGCAAGCATGGTAGGGATGGGCTGTCGTGAAAACTTTGAGCGCATGCCTGTCACTTCAGCACCACCTCTCCCCCAAACTTCGTTCGGCGGAGAGGGAGTTGCTATTTCGGCGATTTTACGATTTTTTGCCAAAGGCACGATTCCATGAATTTTCATATCGAACTAGAGACCCTGATCCGGGCGCGCTATCCGATCCTCTACATCGTTTCGAGCGAGGAGCTGCGGGTGCAGAACCTCGTGATGGAGATCGCGACGAAGCGGCAGAAGAAAGTGTTCGAGTGGAGTTGCAGCACAGGCATCGTGCCCGCGGGCACCTCCATCCAATCCCAGAAACATCGCAACGCGCCGACGAAAGACCCCTTAGCCGCGCTCGATCAGGTCATTGAGCAGGTGGAACCGGCGATGTTCATCTTCAAAGATTTTCATCCGTACCTGTCCAAAAATAATTTCGCCATCGTCCGCAAGCTCAAGGAGATCGCGCTGCACCTGAAGAACAGTTACAAGACCATCATCCTCATCTCGCCGGTGATGGAGATCCCCACGGAACTCGAGAAAGAAATGACCGTGTTGAATTTCCCGCTGCCTTCGCGCGAGGATCTGAGCAAGTTGCTGGACAAGATCGTCGACGACCTGAAGCAGCATAAGCAAATAAAGATACAGTTGGATAACGCGGGTCGCGACCGGCTGTTGCAGGCCGCGCTCGGGTTGACGCTGGGCGAGGCGGAAAATGTTTTTGCGAAGATCGTGGTGAAAGACGGGAAGCTGAGCGGCGACGATGTGAACGAGGTGTTCAGCGAGAAGCAACAGATCATCCGCAAGAGCGGCCTGCTGGAATATTATGCGACCTCGGAGGGTTTTGCGAATGTAGGCGGACTGTCGGTGCTGAAAGACTGGCTGGTCAAGCGCGGCGCGGCCTTCACAAAAGAAGCGCGCGAGTTCGGCCTGCCCGCGCCCCGGGGAATCCTGATGCTCGGCGTGCAGGGTTGCGGAAAAAGTTTGTGCGCCAAGGCGGTCTCCACCCAATGGCAATTGCCGTTGCTGCGGTTCGACATGGGCCGCATGTTCGGGAGTTTGGTCGGGTCATCGGAAGAAAATGTCCGGCGGGCCATCGCGGTGGCCGAATCTATCGCACCGACGATTTTATGGGTGGATGAGATTGATAAGGCATTCTCCGGCTCGCAAAGTTCCGGCACGACCGATGGTGGCACGACCGCGCGGGTGTTTGGTACGTTCCTGACGTGGCTCTCGGAGAAAAAAGCGCCGGTGTTCGTGGTGGCCACGGCGAATGATGTTTCGCAACTGCCGCCAGAACTTCTGCGCAAAGGACGCTTGGACGAGATTTTCTTTGTGGATCTGCCGGATGCAGCGGAGCGCGCGGAAATCTTTGGGATACACCTGAACAAGCGCGGGCGCGATGCGGGTAAATTCGACCTGGGCGCGTTGGCGGAGGCGAGCAACAATTTCAGCGGGGCGGAGATCGAAGAATCCATCAACAGCGCGCTCTACGATGCGTTTTATGCGAAGGAACATTTGAACACCGCGCACATTTTGACGGCGCTGGGCCAGACCGTGCCGCTGTCCAAGACCATGGATGAACAGATCAATCACCTGCGGAGCTGGGCGGATGGCCGGGCGCGGAATGCAAGTGTCGCTGCAAACGGAGCAACCCATTGAACCATGAATTGCCCTGTGAAAAATTGCAAAAAATTCGTAGCAGGAAGATGCGTGCATAAGAACACTGGAGACATCTGCTGGCCGTCCCCTCGCCCCGCTAAACGGGAAGAGGGAAAGGGTGAGGGGTCCAATTACTCGTCATTTTCCTTTTCTATTGAGCAGCTATGAACTCGATCTGGAACAACCTCTACGACCGGTTCAAAGACCGCCGTTACGGCCTGTTATTCTTTGTGTCTGCCATTGCGTCTGTGGGATTCCTGCTGGTCGGGAGGATAATCATTGAGGTAGTGAGCCCGGTCAACTGGGCACCGTATTTGCCGGGCATCTTCATTTTGGGTGTGGCGATGATTTGGAGAAAGTGGCGGCGCAGCCAGATGCCGCGGGAACGGATGAAAATTGAGCCGTTATCGCGTGACGAATGGCGCAAAGCCCGGTCTAAGCTGGTGAGATCTCAAAAAGTTGGTTGAAATGGCCAGACCCTGCTATGTATGCGACATGTCAGTCAGGGTTAAAACCGGGTAGTGTCTTAGGTTGCCGCTATGCCCTCGCCCATGAAATGGGAGAGGGTGCGTCCCGCAAAGCGTGGACGCAGGTGAGGGTTGTCTCCCGCGATAGCGGGACTGATCAAGAAGGCAACTTAAGACACGGCCAAAAATCATCGAACCTGAGGTTTTTGAACTGTCGGGCGCGGTAAAACCAGCATGAGCCGTTTCGGCAATCTTGAGTTGGGGGACGAATCCGAGGGCCAGTTTGGCTCGGAGCAAAAGCCATTGGTCAAGGACGAGGCCTATTATTTGTCCGAGGCCCGCACGGCCTTTGAGAACGCAAATTTCGAGCAGGCTCTCCGCCACTATTCAAAAGTCCTGGAATTCAACCCGCACAATCCTGTGGCGTGGACGGCGCAAGTGCGAATGCTCATCGAGTTGGCTGAATATCGAGAAGCAAAGCTTTGGGCGGACAAGGCGCTGGAACGGTTTCCGCGCGAACCGGAATTGCTCGCGGCCAAAGCAGTCGCGCTCGCCCGCAGCGGCGACCTGCAAGGCGCGCTGGCATTCTCCGATTCATCCATCGAGGAACGGGGCGACACACCTTACGTCTGGCTCGCGCGCGGTGATGTGTTGTTGGCGCGCGAGGAGCATCGGGCGGATTATTGTTTTGAGAAAGCGATGCTGCTGGCGCCGCGTGATTGGTTCATCGTATGGCTCGCCTCGCGCATAAGATATTTCTACAAACAATTCGCTCTGGCGCTGAAGCACGCCCAGCAGGCGGTGGAATTGAACGCGCAAAATTTCATCTTGTGGGTGCAGCTCGGCCAATGCCAGCAGGCGCTGGGCTGGGTGGGTCCGGCGAAGATTTCTTACATGCAGGCCAAGCAGTTGAGCCCGCGCAGCCCGGAAGTGGCCAGCGCACTGGCGGGTCTGGCGGGCACGGGAATGTGGTCGCGGTTAGGCGGATTGTGGCGGCGAATCTTTAAAAAATGAGCAACGCGAATCTGGACCGGTTTTTTTCGGCGGCGAATGAATACGATGCGTCCGACCTGCATTTAGTTGCCGGTGTGCCGGCGGCATTTCGCGTGAACGGGGAGATCATCATCGCTGATGAAGATGCCTTGTCCGAGGAAGCCATCGTGGAGATCACGGACAGCCTGCTGAACGACCAACAGAAGAAAAAATTTGAGCAGGAGTGGGAATTGTGTATTTCGCTGTTGCACTCGGTGGCGGGGCGGGTGCGCGCAACGTTTTACCGGCGTAACGGCCATCCGGAGATCAGTTTCCGTTTTTGCGGCGAACGCATCGCCAGCCGCGAGGAACTGGGTCTGCCGGAAAAGATCGATGACCTGGCGCGCAAGCCGAACGGATTGGTGCTCATCACCGGACCGACGGGCGCGGGCAAGACGACCACACTGAATTACCTGGTGGACCTCATCAACGCCGAGCGCCGGTGCAAGATCGTGACCATCGAGGACCCGATTGAATTCGTTCACGAGAACAAGCGGGCCATCGTGGTGCAACAGGAGGTTCTCACGGATGTGCGCTCGTTCAACCGTGCATTGATCCACGTCTTGCGGCAGGACCCCGACGTGATCGTGGTGGGCGAGATGCGAGATTTTGAAGCGATCTCGACCGCACTGACAGCGGCAGAAACGGGACACCTCGTTTTGGCGACGATGCATTCGCCAAATGTTTCCCACGCGCTCGAACGCATCATCGGTGTATTTGAGGGCAGCGCACAACGGCAGATCATTTTGCAATTATCAAACGCGCTGGTGGGGATCATCGCGCAGGACCTGTTGCCGGCGGCGGACCGCACGCGGCGCGTGCTTGCGTATGAGATGCTGGTGGCCAGCGGCGCGGTGCGGAACATGATCCGCGAGAACCAGATGCACCAGTTGGAAAATGCCATCCAGACCGGCAAGAAGGAGGGTATGATACTGATGGATAATTGCCTGTATGACCTCTATTGCAAATGCCTGATCTCCTACGATACGGCGGTAAGCCGGGCGCGTCATCCAGACCGCATCACGCGGCAGAAAGGTTGATGCGCCGGTAGCCGCCAGGACGAAGGAGCCAAACTCATGACTGAAAAAGGCCACCTCGTGCTCAACATCATTTCGGGTGTTGTGGTGGCGTTTTTCCTCGGATGGGTATTGATTCGCTCGTTCAAGCGCAGCACTAATCTGAAGATGACGGTCTTCAAGCTGGTTCTCAGCGGCCTCGTCATCTGGTTTTTGGCCGGCGTGGCCACCCCGCTGTACAACCAAGACGGAATATCTCCCATGTTCGGCTTGGGGCTTTCGATGTTGAGCCTTTTTATCCTGATGTTCACATGGCGGCACGAATTCATCGACGCGTTCAGCAAGCCTGTCGCCTCACTCGTTGATGGTGGAAATCGGGAGGTTGAAGCCAGGCCATTTTACTCTATTGCGCGCGCAAAACAGAAACGCGGCAAATATGCGGAGGCCATCAGTTTGGTGCGGGAGCAATTGGAGAGATTTCCCAACGATGTCGAGGGACAGATGTTGATCGCGGAGATCCAGGCGGAGGGTGAGAACGACCTGTCCGCCGCGGCGGTTACGGTGGATCGGCTTTGCAACCAGAAAGGCCATTCTCCCAACCAGATCATCTTCGCGTTGAATTCACTGGCCGACTGGTATCTGAAATATTCGCAGGACGTGGAATCGGCGCGGCAGTATCTGGAGCGCATCATCGAGCGTTATCCGGAAAGCGAATTTTCCCTGGCGGCGACGCAACGCATCGCGCACCTGACCGAAAGCCATCGGGTGATGATGGACCGGCATGATCACCGGAGAATTTTCGTGAAGGAAGGCGTGCAGAACCTGGGGCTGGCTGCAGCAGCGGAACAGGTCAAGGCGCCGGAAGTGCCGCCGGAACAGCAGGCGGCGGATTGCGTGAAACAATTGGAGGAACATCCCCTGGACATGGAAACGCGCGAACGCCTCGCCTGCATCTATGCGAACCATTACCAACGACTGGACCTCGCGACGGACCAATTGGAACAGATGATCAAAACGCCCGGCCAGCCGCCCAAATCCATTGTGCGCTGGTTGAATCTATTGGCGGACTTCCAGATAAAACTGACGGGCGATTTTGAAACGGTGAAAAAGACGCTGGAACGCATCATCGGGATTTCACCGGATGTAGCGGCAGCAAATCTGGCGCGCACGCGCATCTCCTACGTGCGATTGCAACTGAAAGGAAGAAACGAGGCCGGCCCGAATTTGAAGCTGGGAATCTATGACCAGGACATCGGGTTGAAGGGATAAAAAAAGCGGCGGTCAAAGACCGCCGCTAGAGGAATTAAAACAGATACAATTTACTTCGCGAGTTCGAGGGCGACTTCTTTCTCCAATTCATGGGCGAGGTCGAGGTCGCGGCCACCGGCACGCGTGCGGACCTGCACCGTCACCTCGGTGATCTTGGGATCAAGCGCTTCGACACGCACCCAGACATCACGCTGGTTCACCCGGCCCACGATGGCTTCGACTCGATTGGTGGAACTATGGATATTGGATTCGGTGAGCAACTGGCCGTTGCGGGTAACCACGGTCTTGGCCGCATCATAGACCTGGTCCAGCGAGCGCTCATACTGTCCGGTGACTTTGTCTTTGAGGAAAGGTGTGGCGGCTTTTTTATGTCCGTCCACCGTGCTGACGCAACCCACGGCGAGCAGCGCCGTTCCGAGAACTGCCAAAAGAAATTTCATTTTCATATAGCGATAAGCAACCACATCCCACGACGGCGTCAAGCTTGGATTAGTAACAGGCGTAAGCGCCCTCATCCTATCACGGTGATTGGTGGATGATTCCCGGCAGTTCTTCAGGAGAAGTCGCGCAGGCGCGGGCGCCAGCAGCTTCAAGTTCCTCGCGCGAACCGTAGCCCCACAGCACACCGATGCCGCGTACCTGGTTTTCGCGCGCACCAATGATGTCGTGTTCGCGGTCGCCGACCATGATGGCCTTTTCTGCTGGGATGCCATCGCGGGCGAGGATGTGGGCGATCAAACTGGTTTTATCGCCGTGTTCACCATTCAATTCGCTTCCGTCCACCGACCGGAAATACTTTTTCAGCCCGAAATGTTCGATGATACGCACCGAGAACACGGTAGGCTTGGAAGTGGCAACCACCAGGTCGTGACCCTGCTGTTGCAAAGCATGGAGCGCGTCGGGGATGCCCGGGAACACACTATTCTCATACAAGCCGACGGTACTGAACCGCTCGCGGTACTTGGCCATGGCCATATCGACTTGGCGAGGGTCCTGGGTGTTCAAAAGTTTGGCGAAGCTTTTCGGGAGCGGCGGCCCGATGCACCAGCGCAAATCATTTGCCAGAGGAACCGGTTGGCCAAGCGCGGCCAAAGCATGCTGGATGCAGCGGGTGATACCGGGAAAGGGATCGGTGAGGGTGCCGTCCAGGTCCATAAGCACGTGCATGGCGGAAGCGTCGCAAAGTGGACGCTCAAAAGCAAACGCAGGCGACGGGGTCTTTCAGCAGGGGTCAGATGAAACCGGCCATCCAGGTGATTTCTGGATGAAATCGCTCACACGCCCTTGCGCGCGGAATCCTGCCGGCGCCTATTGCCGGATCATTTTCGCTGTCCCCATTGAAGTGGAACTGCCGTAACCCTCACCCGCTTTGATGACCTCGATCTCGAAATCCAATTCATGGTCGGTTACGTTGAGCACCTTGAATTGAGTGGTGATTCCCCCCCTTGCCAGCATGCCGTTGACTTCACCGCTGCCAATTCCTTGAGGGGGTGGATCTACCTTGGTGGTGACCATGACCAGATTTCCGCCTTTGATATGCCAGGTGCCGGTACTGGTCGTCCTTTTTAATCCTTGTTTCAAATTGATTATAGTCAGGTGCGTGAAAGCACCGCTGCCGGCGAATGAGAATGTGTCATCGATCTGACTGCCTAACAGGTTGTGGGTATATTTCCATATCCCGACAACTTTTGGGGGCATGTCGATGTCGTTAAGGGGTATCACTATTTCCGGGGCTTTTGCTGCTGCCTGGGTGACGGTTTCGCTCGGCGCATTGGTTGGTGGAGCCGGTGTCTTTGAAGTGCTGGCCGGCTTGCCGCAGCCGGTTGATAGAAGGATTGCCAGTATTCCGATAATGAATGAATTTTTCATAATCACTCCCGCCCCCCAGACCCTATGGATAACTGAATCACGCGTCTGAACCAACGGATGTGAATCAGTTGGATGAATGTAGTGTGCATTAATATTAAAAAATGAATATTACAATGTCTCTCAATATTTGTAATTGATCATCGTAACAGAGGAGGGCTGACGCGGTTGTTTTTTCTCCTGAACTCGACATCGCATGTGCCTGATGGCATTGTGAATCGGTGATTGTCAGCAAAATGGAACGGTTGCGCGAGTTGCTTCGCTCATATGGGTCGTGTCTGGTCGCTTACTCAGGCGGCGTGGACTCGGTCTTCCTTGCGCGCGTGGCGCATGATGTCCTCGGCGCAAAATCGCTGGCCGTCATCGCGGATTCGCTGAGCCTGCCGCGACGCGAATTGCAGGAGGCACTCGATATCGCGGCGCGATTTGAATTTCCCGTGCGCGTGGTGAAGACGGCGGAATTTGACAACCCCAGTTATCTCGCGAACCCGAACAACCGCTGTTATTTCTGCAAACACGAGCTGTTCGAGGAACTGACGCCGCTGGCGCGCGAGGAGCATTTTGCGGTGATCGCTTACGGCGAGAATGCGAGCGATGTCGGTGATTTCCGGCCCGGCTCAAAGGCGGCGGCTGAGTTCCAGGTGCGCGCCCCGCTCAAGGAAGCCGGATTGACGAAAGCGGAAATACGTGAGTTGTCAGCCGAGTTGGGCCTGCCAACGGCCGATAAGCCGCAGATGGCGTGTTTGAGTTCGCGCATTCCTTATGGCGAAGTGGTGACGCCGGAGAAATTGCGAATGATTGAGGAAGGCGAATACGTTCTGCGGGATCTGGGATTTTATGATGTACGGGTGCGGCTTCATGAATTGGGAGCCAAAGAGAAATCATCAAGCCCCCCATCAAACTGGCTGGCGCGCATCGAAGTAGGGCCCAGCGAATTGAAGCGCCTGCTGGAAAACGGGTTGAGTGAGCGTGTGGCGACTGCCTTGAAGAAGATCGGGTATGCGCATGTCACGGTGGATTTGCAGGGGTATCGGCGCGGCAGCCTCAATGAAACAGTCGCAGAGATACCAATAGCCCTTAAAAAGGCCTAGCAGCATTTTCACTGTATTTATCCCGAAATCCGGCAACTTTTGACTGTTTGCGGTTTTTAAATTTACGAGTTTATGCCTCAATTTGCTTATAAAGCGCGTCGTCGGTCTGGCGAGGTGGTCGAAGGGGTTTTGGACGTGGCTGACCGCCCCGCGGCACTGGTTCAGATCGAGCGTTTGGGCCTGTTTCCTGTCTATGTGGACGCTGGCAAGGGAGGAGCGGTTCCCGGCGCCAGGCGCGAGGCTATAACCTTTGCTTCCCTGATGCCGCCGACCTTGCGGGAGGCAATGTCGCAAACGCGCCGGCCTAAGTTGCAGGAGCTGGCCACCTATACCCAACAACTGGCCAACCTGCTGCAATCCGGCATGACCCTCACCGTGGCGTTGAACAGCATGACGCATCTGGAGAGCAAAGGGATTCCGTCGTCCATCAGCGCGGAGTTGCGCCGGGAAGTGATGGAGGGACGCAGCCTTTCGGATGCGATGTCGAAACAACCGCGGGTGTTCTCGGAACTGTATGTCAACATGGTGCGCGCCGGGGAATCATCGGGCCAATTGGTGGATGTGCTGCGCCGCATGGCCGACCACTTCGAGCGGTTTGCCGCGGTGCAATCCAAATTCAAATCCGCGCTCATCTATCCGGCCATCGTCGCGGTTGTGGGGTTGGGCATCGTGATTTTCTTCATGTCGGTTTTGTTGCCCAAGTTCATGACGCTGTTCGAGAACGCAAAAGTTCCCCTGCCATTGCCGACGCGTATGTTGTTGGGGATAAGCCACTTCTTTGGGAGCATCTGGCACTGGGCCATCATCCTTTCAGTTGCCATGGTATTGGCGATCTTCTTCTTCCGGTTCAAGTCGTCCGAGGCGGGCCGCCGGAAGATTGACGGGTGGAAATTGAACATGCCGGTCTTTGGCCGCGTGATGCGCTTGAACCTGTACGGGCAGTTCGCCCGGGTGCTTTCGACGCTGCTGCAAAATGGCGTGCCTGTCCTGACGGCGTTGAAGATCACCGAGCAGGTCATCCCCAATTCCATCGTCAAAGACGCGATAGCCAAGACGCGCGAAGCCGTGACGGATGGTAAAACGCTGGCGCAGCCGCTGGCAGCGGGAAAGGTGTTTCCCCAATTGATGGTGGACCTGGTCAAGATCGGTGAGGAAACCGGTGATGTGCCGGGCACCTTGAAGAACGTGGCCGAGACTTACGAAGGCGAATTGAACAATGCGCTGAAGGTGATGATGAACCTGATCGAGCCGGCGCTCATCATCGGCATGGCGTGTTTGGTGGGTTTTCTCCTGTTAGGCATCCTTTCAGCGATGTTTTCGATGATCTCGAACATCGGGAATACCATTGGGCACTGATGAAAATTTGCCGAGAGTCGAGAGCCGGGAGTCGAGAGCCAAAAGCGATCGCACGACCATCCTTGGATTTCAGCCCTCGACCCTCGACCCCAGGCCCTCGGCTGGCGTTCACACTGATCGAGATCATGATCGTCGTGGCGATCATGGGAGTGATCATGGCGATGGGCCTTCCGCCGATCATGCAGGCGATGCGGCCGGATTCAATCCGTAAAGCTGCCGGTGATTTGCGTGATGTTTGCGTCAGTGCTCGCCGACAGGCGATCCTGACCGGGACGACGGCGGAAGTAATTTTTCATCCGTTGCAGAAGCAATTTGAAATGGGTGGCGCCGTGCCTGCGGGCGGGTCCGGCCCGGTCCCAGAGGGGGTATTCGGAAAACTCCCGGATGACATCAAGATCCAGATGCTGGATGTGAATCTGCGGGAATATAAGGAGGAGGAAGAAGCTCATGTGAGGTTCTTCCCCAACGGAACCTGCGATGAAATGACGGTGGTTTTTATCAATGATAAGAACGTGCAACGGGCGGTGACCTTGGAGATAACCACCGGTTTGGCGGACATTGAAACCGACGTGAATAAATTGTTAGGCAAATGAGCCCGTAGCCGCCTGTACTGACCGCATGAATAAAAATCAAAAAAGCCGCGCGGCGTTCACACTTTTGGAAGTGATGATCGCGGTGATGATTTTTTTCATGTGCATGTTCTCCATCCTGGCGTTGGTTTCCGGGTCGTTGAGCAGTGTGCGGGCATTCCAGGAGACTACGGTGAATCCGGGCACCCTGGCGGCGCAGCTTTCGTTGACGAACGCGCTCGAGGAAGGGGTGGCCCAGGGAGATTTTGGCGATGCTTATCCGGATTTCCATTGGACGAGTGACACGGAGGAAGCCGGCACAAACGGGATATACAGCGTGCATTTCGAGGTTTCTCGGAACGGGAAATCAAAACCTGATTCGGAATTGGACATCCTGCTCTTCCGGCCGGGGTCGCGGAAACGCATTGGACAATGAAAACCCGCGCACAAATCCAGAACCTGCCGGGAGGGTTTTCATTGTTGGAGATCATGCTCGCACTGACGATCTTTGCGATGGTGCTCACGGCGATCTACGCGAGCTGGATGAGTATTCTGCGGGCGACGAAAGTGGGTTCAGAGGCGGCGGCCGACGTGCAGCGTTCGCGCATCGCCATGCAGACGCTGGAGGATTCACTGAGTTGTGCGCGATCATTTGCGGCGGATGTGAACCACTACAGCTTTGTCGGCGAGAACGGCGGGGCGGCGACCTTGAGTTTTGTGGCGCGTTTGCCGCAGGCCTTTCCGCGCAGTGGAAAATTTGGCGACCTCGATGTGCGCCGGGTGACCTTTGCCATCGAGCAGGGGGCAGATTCACAAAACCAATTGGTGATGCGGCAGAATCCCATCCTCATGGATCCGGACAAGGATGAAGTGGAGCATCCCGTCGTCCTGGCGAGGGATGTGAAGGAGTTTGACATGGAATTCTGGGACAAGGCAAAGGGTGATTGGACGGAGGAATGGACGCAAACGAACCAGCTGCCGTTGATGATCCAGGTTTCGCTGGTGTTCAAAGGAATTAACACCGTGGGAAAACAGTCGCCCTCCACCGTCGTGAGCCGCACGATCAGTTTGCCATCCGTGATGGTATCGGGCCAATGGCAAACGCCCAGGCTTCCGGGTTCTGCCGGCTCGAACCCGATAAAGATTAAACCACCCGCTGGAAAATGATTGTGAGAATTCCCAGCCAGACAAAGAAGAGTGGCATCGCCCTGGTGATGGTGATGATTGTCATCATTGCCTTATCGGCATTGGCGGCTGCGTTTGCCCTGTCGATGAAGGTGGAGACGAGATTGGCGCGTAATGCAAATTCGGAAACGCAATTGATCTGGGCAGGCCGTTCTGGAGTGGAATATGCCCGCTATGTTTTGGCTCAATCGATGACTACGCCGAACCAGCAATATGATGCGTTGAACCAGATCTGGGCCGGCGGCCCCGGGGGTGCGAGTGAAACCAATAGTTCCTTGCAGGGCATTTCGCTTTCCGATGTGAAACTGGGAGGTCCGGATTCACAATGTTCGTTTTCCATTAAAATCACGGACCTGGAGCGGAAATTAAATATTAACATTGCGACCGAAGACATGTTGCAGCAGGCATTGATCAAGATGGGGGTGGACGCGAGTGATATCCCGACGGTGACGGATTCCATCCTGGATTGGATCGATCCGGATGATGACCCGCACATCAACGGGACGGAAAGTGATTATTACCAATCGCTGGATCCGCCCTATTTCGCTAAGAACGGGCCGATTGACGATATGCAGGAATTGCTGATGGTACGCGGAGTGACCGCGCCAATCTATTGGGGGCCATCCTGGAGGGAACATGTTCCGCCATGGTACCAGTCGTTGGACAAATTTGGCCGGGACAAAGATTTTGCCACCAACACCATGGGGCTGGTGGACCTGTTCACACCAATCTCGTCGGGGCATGTGAACATCAATACAACCACGGCGTCAGTGCTGGAATTGTTGGGTGTGGATGAGACGACGGCTGGTTTGATCATCCAGCAACGGGCCGGGCCGGATGGCCAGGATGGCACGGATGACGATGTGCCATATGCGAACGTGGGAGAAGTGGCCACGGTGGGTTCATTGACCCCAGATGCGGTTGCCAAGCTCAGGAATGTATGTTCGGTGCGTAGCGCCACGTTTGATGTGGAAGTGACGGCAAGAGTCGGGGATATTTCAAAAGTTTTTCACGCCATCCTTGGGCGCACTAGCCCTACCGACGTGCAGATCTTGAGCTTCTATTGGAAATGAAACCAGCATCCCGATCGCGCACGGCCAGGATCATTTTTGTTACCGGCACCGACACCGGCGCGGGCAAAACTTTACTCGCTGGATTGCTGCTTCAACATCTGCGGCAAAGTGGAATTCATGCGTTGGCGATGAAGCCATTTTGCTCGGGCGGAACGGCTGATGTACGCTTGCTGAGTGCTATCCAGGATCATGAATTGAGCGAGCGGGAAATAAATCCATTTTATTTTCCTGAACCCGTCGCGCCGTTGGTTTCAGCCCGAAAACATGGTCGGGAAATCCGCTTAAAAGACGCAGTGGGAGCTATCCAAACGGTGGCCAAACGGTGCGATTATCTGGTTGTGGAGGGCAGCGGAGGTTTGCGGGTGCCGTTGGGGGAGGGGTTTGATGTGGCTGATTTGATACAACATGTTTATTGCGAGGCTGTTGTGGTTGCTAAAAACCGCTTGGGAGTGATCAATCACACACGGATGACGGTGGATGGATTGTGGCAATCCGGTGTCAAAAAGGTGAAAATTGTTCTGATGGGAACCGAAAAAAAAGACGCTTCCATGGGAACAAATGAGGAAATTTTGAGCGAATTCTTTGGGAAGAAAAACGTGTTTTTATTGGGATATTTGGGCAAAAACGCATCCCGCAGGCAGGTGGTTTTAGACACCCAAAAAAAATTAAAAAAAACCCTTGCACGAATCGTTGGTTAAGATATTCTATCCGTCCACTCATTGAGGGTGGAAGCGGTTAAAGCGCTTTTGACAAAAATAGCGCGGTGTTCGTTAAAACTGCGCGGGTTATAAAACCTGAGAGCTGAGATAGTTCAGCCCTCGGCCTTTTTTTCCCCTAAAAAGGAAGAAGAGATGGTTGGAAGCGATGGAATTTTTGGGACAATTGAGTCTCAACTGCTCTTTGAAAATTGAATTGTGCGATAAGTTAGAGCCCCTTCATGAACAACAGTTAGTGTTGTTTTTGAAGAGTTTTAAAATTGTGAATTAAGTCCAGTATTTAGTACT
>Ga0265338_10005168_pt1 | contig 17151 bp, 16 predicted proteins | sample 42126metaG_FD_193579 | JGI IMG/M metagenome (GOLD analysis project Ga0265338, IMG submission 193579) | Rhizosphere microbial communities from Carex aquatilis grown in University of Washington, Seatle, WA, United States - 4-21-26 metaG | ecosystem: Host-associated > Plants > Roots > Rhizosphere... | reverse complement strand
GCGTTTGACGGATTGCGAAAATCAATCTTCACCTTCGCCATTTGCTTGACGCAACCCGAATCAGGCAACACGCTTTCCGGTCATGAAAATCCATTTCCTCGGCGCGGCCCGCACCACCACCGGCTCGATGTATCTGCTCGAGGTCAACGGCAAAAAGCTGCTGCTCGAATGCGGCCTCTTCCAGGGCCATCGCGAGGAATCCATTCAGCGCAACTGCTGCTTTCCCTTCGACCCGAAGCAGATTGACGCGGTGGTCCTGAGCCACGCGCACATGGACCACGCGGGCAACCTGCCCAACCTCGTCAAGCAGGGCTACACCGGCAACATCCACTGCACCTTCGCCACCCGCGACCTGTGCAGCATCATGCTGGTGGACTCCGCCCATATCCAGATGGACGATGCCGCGTTCGTATCCAAGCAGCGGGCGAAGAAAAAACTCCCGCCGGTCGAGCCGCTCTACACCATCGCGGACGCGGAGAAAACGTTGCATCAATTCGTTGCCGTCGGTTACGAACGCCCATTCCTGGCCGGGGACGGCGTCACGGTCACGTTCCGCGATGCCGGGCACATCCTCGGCGCGGCGCAGGTCATCCTGGATGTGCGCGAAGGCGATCGAAAATTCCGCTACCTGTTCAGCGGCGACGTGGGCCGCGGCAACGACGAAATTCTCCGTGACCCCCAACCGACCGAAAACGTGGATTATCTGCAGATCGAATCCACCTACGGCGGACGCGAGCATGAGGTGCGTCTCGACGCCGACCAGGCGGTGGGCCGGTTCGTGCTGGAGGCCTTGAATCAAAAGGGCAAGGTTATCATCCCGGCGTTTTCGGTCGGGCGCACGCAGCAGATCGTATACGTATTGAACCAACTCACGTTGGAAGGGAAGCTGCCGCGCGTGCCCATTTTTGTGGACAGCCCGTTGAGCGTGAACGCCACGGAGGTCTACCGCTTGCACCCGGAATGTTTCAACGAGAGCATCAACCGGTTCCTGCACGAAAAGGCGAATCCCTTCGGCATGTCGAACCTGACCTACATCCGCGAAGCCGACCAGTCGAAGACGCTCAATGATTTGAAGGAGCCCGCCATCATCATCAGCGCCTCGGGCATGTGCGAAGCCGGGCGCATCCGGCATCATCTCAAGAATCACATTGGCTACGCGAACAACCTGATATTGTTCATCGGCTTCTGCGCGGAAAACACGTTGGGCGCGCAAATCGTGGCCGGCAAAAGCCCGGTGAACATCTTCGGCGAACCGCAGGAGGTGCGGGCAAGGATTGTTTCCCTCGACACCTACTCCGGCCACGCGGACAAGAGCGAATTAAAGCAATACGTCGGGAAAATTTCCGGCGACATCAAAAAGATCTGCTGCATCCACGGCGAGGAATCCCAATGCCTGGCCCACGCCGAGACCTTGCGGGCGATGAAACCGAAAGCCGAGGTCATCGTTCCGGAATACAAGCAGGTGGTGGAGATTTGAGCGGTGGGAACATTGAACATTCAACATTCAACATTCAACGTCGAATGACCGGAGTCGTGTTACCCTATCGTCCCGCAGGGACAAACGATAATAGCCCGGCGTTTCAACGCCGGGTCGCTGGCGAAGAGGAATGAGTCCCGCAGGGACGGCTGAAAATCATTTCCACAAATATCGCTCGTCATATTCGATGCGATGTTTCTTCAACAATGCCAGAAATTCCTCCTGAAACGTCATCTTCCGGTGATGCTCCTCCTGTCCCTTGATGTAATCGATGGTTTTGTCCAGTTGCGACACGCTCACGCTTAACGCGCCGTATTCCTCCTGCCAGGCAAACTGGTGATGTTCGGGAAAGGTTTCATGAATCCATTTTGACGAGCCGCCCTTGATCAATTGCAGCGCCTTGGAAATCGTCATTGTGGATGGCAGCGAAAGCAAAATGTGGACGTGGTCTTCTATGCCACCGATTTCGATGGCCTTCATCTTGTTTTGCCGGGCGATGCCGCCCAGAAACGGCCAGAGTCGATCACGTAATTCCGGCGCGATGAGCCGCCGCCGCTCCTTGGTGCTGAAAACACAATGGAAATAGGCACTGACGTAGGACATGGAATCCATTCAATCGTTCCTTCGGAACTTATGCAATTCCGAATTTTCCCGGCGTTGAAACGCCGGGCTATTTTCAGACTGTCCCGTTGGGACACAGCAAAGGCGGGCAAATCGGAACGTGCCGGAAACAAACAGACAGTGGAAATTTAGGAATGAGTGCTCGCCGGTTTTTGTCGATACCAGATTTTCCAAAAAATGGCGGCGACCAAAGCTCCTTCTGTGTAACTCAAAACGTCATGGTAGTCCGAAGTGGCCAAATGTTTGAAGAACGGGACGCAGGGAAGGACTATTTCAAAAAACCATGACCAAATGATAAGGGGAATCAAAATTTCAGAACCTCTTGGCGGAACATCATCTCCTCGTAAATGGATTTTTCGCATGAGGAACAGCATAATCGGAATCCAAAATGGGATACAAATCACGTCATTGAGTGAATTGTGCAAAAAATCCCCGGGAAAGTGTGGTTTAAAAACCCAGCGATTCACAAAATACAACGTCACGCAGAAAAGGAAGAGCGGGTCTTTGAGATATTGAAACCTCATAATTCAATGTCCACTGGGAACATGCACGGCGGTAATCATGCTGGCGACAAATACTGTTCCGATTAGTGTTGCGCCAAGGCTCGAGACAAGAATCATTACCCCTCGTCGGTTCAAATTGGGAATGCGAACGGTTAAAAAACTTAAAAATGCGGCCAATGCTCCGCTAAAGAAAGAGCTGAAAATCATTCCGCCCATTTCTTTGTTGTCATAAAATTGACCGAAGGTTGGCACCGACTCCTTTGGATATGGATTTTTGCTTGTCAGGTCACAATCAATTCCTTTTCCACCAGGCTTGCCGTCGCGACCATAGGAAATAATCAGGCAAGTCATTCCGGCATTTGAAAAAACGAGCGGATGTTGCCAACCATCGACGAATCCCCTCTCGGATTGAATTTCTACCGACGGGACATCATTGGTCATTGCCAGAAGCTGTTCAAAATTGTGGGGGAAGGAATTCGATTTTTGCTGATAAGTGGTAATCGCCAGTTCCAGGTCTTTTAATTCTCGCCGCGTTTGCCATTGCTCAATCCAGGCTATCGAGTGATTTGCCTGCTGCCAGGCCACGTAAAGCGATATCCCCGAAACTAAAAGCCATACACCGATGGCAATCAAGATACGCAACAGCAACGGAACTTTGAAGCAAGGGCGATTTTTATCACTTTCTTGTGCCGGAATTATTGGTGGAACTTCGGCCTTGAATTCTTGCGTTCCACATTCACTGCAACGCGTTGCTTCCTCCGGGTTTTCTCGTCCGCAGTAAGAACATTTGTTCATAACCCATCTCTTGTTAATCCCGGAAATTCACAAACTGCACCGGCACGGGGAAATCTTGGGTGCGGACGGCGCCGATGACGGTCTGCAGTTCGTCCCGGCTCTTGCCGGTCACGCGGATGGCGTCGCCCTGGATCTGGGTGGTGACTTTGAACTTGCCGTCGCGGATGAAACCGGTGATCTGCTTGGCGATGGTGGTTTCAATGCCCTGCTTGATTTTGATGACCTGTCGCGCATGGCCGAGCGGCGAAATGTCCGGTTCGCACTGTTCCACGCTTTTCAGACTGATGCTCCGCTTGGCCAGCCGGCCGATGACGATTTCGTTGAGTGTGGTGACCTTGAACTGGTCGTCGGCAGTGAGTTTGATTTCGGCTTTCTCCAGCACGATTTCCCACTTGCTGCCCTTGAAGTCGAAGCGGTTGGCCAGTTCTTTTTTGGCCTGGTTGACGGCGTTCTCGATTTCCATCGAGTTGACCTGGGAAACAATATCGAATGAAGGCATGACCAAAGCGTAAGGAAATTCACACCAAAGAAAAGCCGAAAGCCGCGGATCGATCAGGGTGACCCGGGGCCGGCCGGCCGGGAAACCCGCGCTCGCCAAGCGGCAACCGGTTTGGCTAACGTGGGCACGTGACCGGTCCGGTTGAACTCAGCATTGTCATGCCCTGCCTGAACGAGGCGGATACGCTTGCCCGATGCATTGAGAAGGCGCAACGCGGCATCCAGCGTTCGGGGGTCGCCGGCGAAATCATTGTCGCCGACAATGGCAGCACCGATGACTCCCGGGCGCTGGTGGAAAAACTCGGCGCCCGGCTGGTCCTGGTGAAGGAGCCCGGCTACGGCAACGCTTTGCGCGGCGGTATCCAGGCCGCCACCGGAAAATGGATCCTCATGGGGGACGCGGATGACAGCTACGATTTTTCCGAGGCAGACCTCTTCGTTAAGAAATTCCAGGAAGGCTTCGAGCTGGTCATGGGTTGCCGGTTGCCGGCGGGCGGAGGAACCATTATGCCGGGCGCCATGCCCTGGAAAAATCGCTGGGTGGGCAATCCCATTCTTTCCTTCATCGGCCGGCAATTCTTTCGGTGTCCGGCGCGCGATTTCCATTGCGGCCTGCGCGGTTTTACGAAGGCCGCTTTTGAGAAAATGGAGTTGCAGACGACCGGCATGGAGTTTGCCTCGGAAATGGTCATCAAGGCCACCTTCAAGCAGCTGAAGATCACGGAAGTGCCCATCACGCTGCACAAGGATGGGCGTTCACGTCCGCCGCACTTGAAACCCTGGCGTGATGGCTGGCGGCATTTGCGGTTCATGCTGATTTATTCGCCGCGCTGGCTGTTTCTCATCCCTGGCCTGTTGTTTTCGGTGCTGGGGGCCGTTTTTGCCGCCGTACTTTCGTTCCAGGACATCATCATCGGCCAGGTCGTATTGAATGTGGGAACCCTGACCATGGCCTGCATGGCCGTCGTCGTCGGGTTTCAACTGGTTTCGTTTGCATTCTTCACCAAGGTCTTTGCCATCGCCGAGCGCCTTTTGCCGGCCGACCTGAAGTTCGCGCGACTGTTCAAGGTTTTTACCCTCGAAAAAGGCGTGATTGCCGGCCTGCTCGTTCTGCTGGCCGGACTCATTTTGTTTTTGCGAGCAGTATGGATCTGGAAGCAGGCGGGTTATGGCATGCTGCCTTATGCGGAAAATTTGCGCCGGCTGATACCGTCGGCCACCCTCGTCATCCTTGGTATCCAAATTATTTTTTCCAGTTTTTTTATGAGCGTGTTGGGCCTTAGCACGGGGTCGCGTCGGCCGCCGGAGTTGCCCCGGGAAGATTCAGCAACCTCCAGCGGTTTATGAAATTGACGGATCGAATCCTGCAGCGCTGGCGGATCGCCAGGGCATTGCCGTTCATTGCTCCGGGGTCGCAGATCCTGGATATTGGCAGCGCGGATGGTGCGTTGTTCAGGCGGTTGGGCCCGTGGAAAGGAGAACGTTGCCTGGGAATTGATCCGACCTTGAAGTCCGACACCCGGGTGGATGGCGTGCCGCTGATCGCCGGTTGCTTTCCGGAGGACATGCCGGCGGTTGAGCCGTTCGATGTGATCACCCTGCTGGCAGTGCTGGAGCATTTCCCGCCGGCGGAATACGATCATTTGCGAGCTGGCTGCCTCAAATTCCTGCGACCGGGTGGGCGTTTGATTATCACCGTTCCTTCCGCCGCCGTGGACCGGGTCCTGGCGGTGCTGAAATTTTTGAGGCTAATTGACGGGATGTCGCTCGAAGAACACCATGGTTACCGGGTGGAGCAGACCACGGACCTGTTTCCCGCAAAATCCTTCCGTCTCCTGAGCCGGAAGGGATTTCAACTGGGCCTGAACAACCTGTTTGTTTTTGAACGCGTCGCGCAATTTGCGGATTGAACCGCTTCATCGTTTTTGCCAGCTTCCATTCCAGCCAAACCGCTTTAAGCCAATGGCCCGATGAGCGAAATCAAATCCAACGCCGACATTGAGCCGTGTCTTTCGGTCGTGATGCCGGTCTATAACGAGGCGGCGACCGTGGCCGAAATCATTCAGATCGTGCTGGCGCAACGTCCGGTGCAGCAACTGATCGTAGTGGACGACGCTTCCACGGACGGCACCTGGGAAAAAATGCAGTCCGCCACCAACGGCGATGCGCGGGTTACCCTGATGCGGCATGAGAAAAACCAGGGCAAAGGCGCGGCTTTGCGCACCGGGTTTGCCCGGGCGACCGCCTTCGTCGTGATGGTCCAGGACGCCGATTTGGAATATGATCCGAAGGAATATTACCGGGTGCTGGTCCCGATTTTGGCGGGAAAGGCAGACGTGGTGTTTGGGTCGCGGTTTCTGGGGGGTGGGGCGCATCGCGTGTTGTATTATTGGCACTCGGTGGGCAACAACCTCTTGACCTTGTTTTCCAACATGGCCACCAATCTCAACCTGAGCGACATGGAAGCCTGTTACAAGGTGTTCCGGCGCGATCTGATCCAAAAAATCAAGATTGAGGAGGACCGTTTTGGTTTTGAGCCGGAGATTGTGTCCAAGATGGCCCGATTGAACGTGCGCATCTACGAAGTGGCCGTCTCGTATTACGGTCGCACCTATGCCGAAGGCAAGAAGATCGGTTGGCGTGACGGGGCCCACGCGCTGTGGTGCATCGTTAAATATAATTTTCTGCGCGGCTGATCTTCCCACTGAGCTTGCGGGCTATTGTCTTGATTTTGAGGGTGGCGCTGGACAGTCTTGCCAACAACATGCCCTATTGGTTTACAGGCGCCGGCGCATTGGCGGCAAGGCTCAAGCCAGCGACCGGCGCCGCTCCGAAACGAATTTCCTCACCGGCTCCCAGGCGGAGCGATTTGATTGAATTGTCGGACCTGCCTGCTTCCCGGGGCCGGGGGTCGGAGCTGGAATGGCTATGCCGCTCCGGTTTCCGGCCCGGATTTGCCGTGCTCCTCGTTTTTGCGGCGATGTGGATGGCTGGGTCCGTTGCGGGGGCCGAAGCTGCACCGACCAATCAATGGCTGCTTCCATTTGTAATTAGTGATTCTTCTCCGGCCATCGAAAATGACGGTACCATTTACGTGGGCACCTTCCTCCAAAAGCTCTGGGCGGTGGACTCAAACGGCGTTACCCGCTGGCAGTTTACGACCGGCAGCGAGGTAAAATCTTCGCCGGCCATCGGCCCGGATGGAACCATATATTTCGGTTGCCGCGACCGGAAATTTTACGCCGTCAGCCCGGAAGGGAAAAAGAAATGGGCGTTCACCACCGGTGGATGGGTGGATTCCTCGCCGGCATTGGGACGGGACGGGACCATTTATTTCGGTTCCTGGGACCGGCATTTTTATGCGCTCAATCCCGATGGAACCCGGAAATGGCAATTTGAGACCGGCGGCGCAATTGATTCCTCGCCCGCCGTCGATGCGGATGAGAACATTTATTTCGGGTCTCACGACAAGAAATTCTACTCGCTGGCCCCGGATGGGCGAAAGCGTTGGGAGTATGCAACTGGCGGTCAGATCAATTCGTCTCCGGCGTTGAACGGGGAGGGGGTGATTTACTTCACCTCCGTGGACGGCTTTTGTTACGCGCTGAATCGGGATGGCGGCCTGCGCTGGCGGCTCAAGACCGGCGGCGCAACGGAGTCTTCCCCGGTCATTGGCGCGGACGGCATGATTTACCTGGGAGTGAACAATTTCCTGTGGACCATTACTCCGGAAGGAACTAAACGAAGCGAAAACGATCTGCTCCACCCGATTCGCGCTTCTCCGACAATCGTCGAGGACAATGTGATTTATGTTCTGTTTGGCTACGGCTATCTGGTGGCCTTGGACGCGGACCAGCACACTTTGTGGTTTTATAATCTGACGAATCCGAGCTACGCTTCACCGGGAATCGGCGCGGACGGCAGCTTGTACGCATTATCCCTGCACGATGCCTTTTGTGCGCTGGACACGCATCGGCCGCTGGCCCGGACGCCATGGTCCAAGTTTCGCGCCAACGCCCGAAACACCGGCCATGTGAACGAACCGGGCCGCTGAAGCTTGAGAATGGTTGAGGATTGAAGGCATGTCACCCGTAGCTTGTTATTGCAAGGTGTTTTACGTCCTTGGCTTGAAATTTTGAACGTGGAAAAGTCGTTGCGTGCGGATAACTTCCACCTGCACTTTTTTTCATGAGCATCAAACGACAGTCGGTGTGGAGCCTATTACCGCTGCTGGTCACCGCGGCAGTCGGCTTTTTTTCCATGCCCTTGTTTCTGCGGTATCTCGGCAATGACATGTATGCGTTGTGGGGCTACATCGCCACTTTCAACGGCATGTTTGGTTTTGCCGATATGGGGCTGGGAGTTGCGGTGGGGCGCTATATTGGGGTTGCCCTGGGGAAAGATGATCATGAAGCCGTGCGCGGTTATTGGGGTACAGGGAATCTGATCATGATTCCGTTTCTGGCGCTGGTATCCCTGGGGTTCATCGGTCTCGGTGTCTGGCTGGGGCCAAAGTGGTTCAATGTGCTGGCAGGCGATGTTCCATTGCTGCGCTGGTGTTTTGTTGCGGGCGGTTTCGGTTTGTTTTTCAGCTACTACGGCACCTACTGGCTGATTCTTTCGCAAGCCTATTTGGATTTCAAGTTCATCGGTTTGTTGCGGGTGATCATGACGTTGTTGCAGATCCTGCCCGCAATCGTGCTGGCGTTTTTTACGCGGAATCCGCTGCTGTTGATGGGGTGGAGCGCGCTGGTCAGCCTGTTGCAGCTGGGTATCTTTGTCTGGCACGCGCGCCGGAAATATCAGTTAGGGCTCAATCTTCAGGCGGCCAGTTTCGCCCGCATCCGGGAAATGGCCGCCTACACCGGGAAAAATTTCCTGGGGCTGATTGCGGGGGCGTTTTTCGGTTCCATTGACCGGGTGATGCTTGGCAAATTTGCGCCGACGGCCGATTTCAGTCCCTATTTTTTTTCCGGCAATATCGCGGCGCGATTGCAGGGCCTGAGTGTGGCGGTCATGGGTCCAGTTTTTTATAACACCGCGCGGGTGGCTGATGGCGGGCGTGAGGCAGCGGCGAAAATTTACAACGAAACTTTTGCCTTTGTTTTCGACTGGTATCTGCTTGCCGCTCTCTGGCTGGGTCTGTGGCATCCGGTGCTGCTCCGGGTGTGGTTGGCGCATACCATGGGGCTGCAACTGGGTGAACAGACTGCCCTGCTGGTCGCGCCGTTGCTCCTGCCGCTGGTTGGTGCGTGTTGCTTATCCGCCCTGGCCAACATCTCCGGGGTTCAGCTGGCTTCGCTTAACCGTCTGGGTACGTCGATCGGTTTCAACGTAGCGGCTGGCTTGCTGGCCGTGCCCGGCGTTTGGATTGGATGGAATACCGCCGGGGTGGTCGGCGCGGCCTACGGTTTTTTATTCAGCCGCGTTGCTCTTGCCGCACAGGATTTATACGCCATTCAGCTGATGAAAGCCGGTGGCTGGTTGGACATTCACACTTGGCTGAAGACGGGCGCCCAGGGCTTGGTCGGGGCCATTTTCGCCTTGAGCTATCTAGCGTGGAGTCCCGGATCGTACTGGTTGCTAATCCCCGCCGCGTTGCATGGCGGGTTGGTGGCTGCGTGGATATTGCGCCGGCCATTGCGCAAATTCATTGCCGGCAGCCCCATTTTTCGTAAGCTTTCGCTTTAATTTCTCAAGACTGAGAGCCATGAGTTTCAAAATATGCCGCTGGTCGGAACTCTCCACGGGTCAGATTGCCGAATTGGGAAACGCCATGGCTTCGTTTTATGTGCATCCGCCCGCCAGTTACTACCCGACCGCTAATCAGGTGGCACAGCGATATAATCCAAAGGAACAACCGTTCCATTGTGATTTGGTCGGTCGGGTATCCTCGGGGACGACGGTACTGGAAGTCGGTTGTGGTACCGCGCACTTGTGTCCTTACATTGAGGGAAAAGGCGGGACCTACACCGGCTTGGACTACAGCGAAACCTTGTTGCGAGATAACCGGCAACGGTTTCCCCAAGCGCGCTTCTTCCAGATTGGAACGCCGGTCCTGGAAGCCTTCGATATCGTTGCCAGCCTTTACACCATCGAACATGTTGCCGATCCTCTGACGTACCTTGAATCGCTGTGGCGATATTGCCGCCCCGGCGGGTTGATTGGCATCATCTGTCCCGAGTTTATTGACAGTCCCGGTTTTCCGCTGAGCATTTTTTTTGGACGGACTCCGCGCCGGCTCCGGCAAAAACTTCAGGCTGGGGATTTTATGGATGCGTGCCGGCATGTTGTAGATTGGAAAATTCGCGCGCCGTTATGGAAACGACGACTCCAATCCAGCACCCCAGGTGCCTTCTGGCTGAATCTTGCGCCCGGTGTGCTTCATGGCGCTGGCTATTCGATTGATGCCGATGCCATTCACCTCGTCCGCCTGAAGGATTTGGCCTGGTTTTTTCGGCAAAAGAACGCCGAAATTGTACAAACTTCAACGGAAATGTCGGATATAACACCGGACGTGTTGGAACATAACTGTTACTTGCTGGTCAGAAAACCATCAACCGCTGCGAAAGCTGCCGATCAATGAAACTGGTTGTTTTCTTGAACAATCTGGGCATGGGCGGTACGGAAAAGGCGGCTTTCTGTTGGACCCGCGGAATGAAAGAACGCGGCCATGAGGTCAGCGTGTTGACGCTGGCTGACGGTCCACGCCGGGTCGAATGGGAAGCGAGGGGTTTGTCGCTAAAGGTGGTCCGTTGCGAGGCTCAGGCTGTTGCCGCCGTTTTGCGGGAAACCGCGCCTGAAGTCATCCACGCCCACGTACCTGGCCACCCCCATGAAGGAGATGTGCTGGGCGCGGCTTTGGCATTGTTGCCCCGAAAAATTCCTGTCGTTCAAACCAACATTTTCGGCAAATTTCAAAACCCGGTGGAAAATACATGGACAGATTTCCGGCTCTTTGTTTCGTGGACGAGTTGTGTGCAAGCGGCGCGCCGTTCCTTTTGCAGACTGGATGACAACTTTTTCCGTCGCAATAGCGTTGCGGTTAATCCCCTCGATCCCATCGAACCGCCCCCCGCCGCCGATATCGCTGCGTTTCGCAAAGGCCTGGGCGTAGCTGATGATGAAATTCTTTTTGGCCGGCTCTCACGGCCTGAGCCGAATAAATGGACGAATCTGGCATTGGATGCGTTTCGGCAGGCGGCGCGAGACAATAAAAAGATCAAGCTGCTCCTGCGCGAGCCGCCGCCGCTGGTGGCTGCCGCTTTGCGTCGGGCTCCGGACGCGGACCGCTTCGTCATTTTACCGGCTACGGCGGATGCCGAAGTCTTGCGGTTGACGCTTTCCGCGCTGGAAGTGGTGCTGCACACCTCCCTGATCGGAGAAAGTTTTGGCTATGGCCTCGCGGAGCCGATGAATCTTGGCAAACCGGTCATCACCCATTCCGTGCCGTGGGTTGACCAGGCACAAATCGAGTTGGCTCGTCATGGCGAATGTGGGTTCGTAACCAGCACGCCCCGGACTATGGCGAGAGTCATCCTGCAACTTGCGGGTGACGCCGCCTTGCGCAAACAGATGGGCACCCAGGCACGGGAACACATCCGCAAGCTGGCTGACCCGGAGATCTCTCTGGACCGGTTGGAGGCAATTCTTCGAGCCGCCATTGAAAAGCGCGACAATCCGTTTGCCGCCGAAGATTTGGAACGGGCATGCGTCACCGCCGCTTATCTGGATGTGCACCAGTTTGGTCATTCTTTGCTTGAACAGCTCGCGCTCCGCCCATTTTACTATCGCGTCCGTTTTCATGAATTTAGAAAACATTTGGCTGGAAATTAACTCCTGGAAAATGAAAGATGTCCCGGCACATTACTATTCCATTTAGCGTATGCCTCGTTTTTTTAAAATCGCCGAACGGATCGATTCGATTTTAAGTGCCTTTCCGAACTTGCGCCGGAAAATTGACTCGGCTTGTGTGGAGTTTCATCTCCTGCAGGAAAATTTTAATTATGACATTGATACCAATGGTGAACGCTGGCTGGTGCAAACGCTGGCTGGCCGCGGCTTGTTGAAAACCGTCTTCGACGTTGGGGCTAATCATGGGGATTGGACGTCTGAAGTTTTGCAGGCAAGTCCGGCCGCCTCGATTCATTGTTTTGAGATCAGCCCGCCCACATTCAAAATCCTCTCAACCTGTCTTTCCGGACGCAATCGAAATGTGTTTCTAAATCCCTTCGGGTTGTCGGATTCACCGGGTGAAATTAAAATCCAATATTGTCCTGAGGGTGATGGAGGAACAACCATGTTTGATACCGTGCTCAAACTCCGGACCGAAACCATCAGCGCCCGGGTGGAGTGCGGCAAAAGTTACTGCGTTGAGCATGGCATCAAGAGAATGGATTGTCTCAAGCTTGATGTGGAAGGTGCGGAACACCTCGTGTTGCGGGGATTTGAAGATTTGGTGAATCCGGTTGACATTCCGATCGTGCAATTCGAATACGGCATGGCCAATATTGTTACAAAGTTTCTTCTAAAAGATTTCTACGCCCTGTTTGAGGGCCGTGGTTACAAAGTCGGGAAGTTGTTTCCGACGTCGGTCAGATTTCGTGAATATCGGTTTGAGGACGAAGATTTTCGTGGCCCGAACTATGTTGCTGCAAGTCCTCAGATTGCCAGCCTGCTTGAAAAGAAGGGTGGAGGCTGAGCCGGTTTCTCAGCTGCCAGAATATGCCCGCCATCACCCTTGTCGTCTGTGTCCACCTCCAGCGCGATTTGCTGGAGCGGCTGTTGCGCGAATCGCAAGGTTGCTATGACGAATTGATCGTTCTGCACGACATTCCGGACGTGCAGGATGTGCATGCCGTGGTGCAGGCGGCCGGGGGGCGCTTTTTCGAAAGGCAGCCGATTTTTTTGCAGGAACCACATTGGCCATTTGCCTGGGGACAGGCAAAGCATGACTGGATCCTCCGCCTGGACGCGGATGAATTCCCCGGCGCCGGATTAAAACAATGGCTTCAGGCATTCCGCCATATGCCCGAACCGTCTGCCGAGATTTCCGGTTACACCTGCATCTGGCCGCTGTGGAATGGACAGCGCGCGGTTTCAAAAAAGTGGCCGGCGGACCGGCTGTTTCTTTTCCACAAGCAACGCGTGCGCTTTTTCGGTATGTGCGAGCAGTCCCCGGTGCCGGATGGGCGATGCGAGCCGCTAGGCTTGATTCTGCATCACGAGCCGCCCAATCGGAAAATCTATGGCGTGTGGAACATGTTTTTTCGCGGACAATCCCGGCGCGGTCACGAGTATATTGCCCGCTGCCTGCTGGGCAAACCGACGGATCTGGTCTGCTGGCGTTGGGAAAGCGAAGCCTGGCCCGGCCATTGGGAGCAGATGCGCCGTCGTCCTTGGCGCACCGTGCTGAAATGTTTAACCATTGAACCGCTTCGAACGATGCGCAGCCAATGGAAAGCCGAGCGGCGGTTCTTTTTTACCGCCACCATCAACGGAAGCATCTATCGAATGTTGACCTGTCTGGCCTGTCGGCGGATGCGGCGGCATAGCGTGCACCCGGATGGAGGATGAAACCGGGTGCCGGGAAGACGGTAAAATCTCCCACATTTCTGCTTGCCTAAGCCCCAGCTGACATCGTTTCCTTATGATTTACAAAGCTGATAAACCAAAATCCAGCAGCGCCGCACAATGATTTCTTCGCTAAAGGGAAAATTATGGTTGACCTATTGCGCATGGTTTCGACCTCCGCTGGAACAAAAATTGAGGGAGGATTTTTCCGCCAGCCTGCCGCCATGGAGTGAATTGGGAGTGGAAGTGGCGGATTTTCTCGCCAGCACCGGTCAATCCAATGTTCCAATGCGCGAGTTGTATCTGCTGGTTCGCGGCTTAAAACCGGAGATTGTGGTGGAAACCGGTGTGGCACGGGGAGGCTCAACCGCGACCATCCTTGCCGCGATGGACAAAAACCAAAAAGGGGAATTACACTCCATAGATGCGACCAAGCTTCGTGATCCCAAGGAGAACGACGGATACAATACTGACATGATTGGCTCGATCATGCGCATCCGCCAGCATTCGCGGTGGCATTTTCATGAAGGGTTCAGTTACGACGTTTTGCCGGCTCTGATCCGCAAATTCTCTGCCAGTGGCCAGAAGGTCAGCCTGTTCATTCATGATTCCGACCACAGCGCAAAATGTGTTCAGTTCGAACTGTTCGCAATCAGCCCGGCCATCGCGTCGGGGGGATTTGTGGCTTCCCACGATGCATTCTGCTTTGACAACAAGCCGGCCTTTCGCGCCTTTGAGCGGCAGCAGCAAGATTATCGGATCTATTTTGAGGGTAAAGGCAACGAGTATCGGATTTACCGGAAACGGTGATTTGAATGCAATCTGAATTGTCCATTGATTTTGCCAACATCAGACGCCCGACTCCAAGCGGGAAGGAACGTCTGCTCAATCTCATCTGGCATTGTTGTGGGCGCAGCCCGTCAGTGGATGCCTTGCTGACACGCAAGCTGCCGGAGCTCAAGCATTTGCCGGAGCGGAACCCGGCGGATTGCATACCTAAGTTTGCTGAAACGGAAATTGCCATCCGCCAATGTCCAATCGGAACTTGGTCAACGCCGTTGATTGACGTGGTGGTGTTATTGAAATGCGCCCTGGGATTCCGGTCGCGCCGCATTTTGGAAATCGGCAGTTATTTGGGGCATACAGCGCGGATGCTCGCTGAGAACACCGATGCGGAGACGAGAATCACCACGTTGGACGAATATCCCGAACATGGGGTGGCGTATCGCGGAACGCCGCTGGAGCAAAAAATTGACCGGCGGATCGGGAAAATTTCCCTCAAACATTTCAAGCCAGACGAAAAATACGATTTGATCTTCGTGGATGCCGATCATCGCTTCGAATCCGTGGTCAATGACACGCAAGTGGCGATGGGCTTGCTGGCCGGGAACGGTGTTCTCGTCTGGCATGATTATCAACAGGAGAATCATTTTCACGGACTTAACGGTGTGCCTGAAGCTTTGAGAATTTTCTCGAAATCCATTCCCATCATTGCGCTCAAGGGAACTTACCTGGCCATGCACACCCGGTATCCGGATTGGGAAACCGCGAAATTTGCAGTTCAGGGAACGGCACAAGCAGCAGAGGGCTCTTGGCAAAACCAGTCGCTGCGCGGCTGAGCGCGGGGTGGGTTTGCAAACTTGGCGTTGGGAATTGGGCCAGAGAATCAGGCGGCAGCTTGCCACCCGGTCCGGGGTTGGTTTCAGCGTACGAGACGCAAAATGCCGTTGGTGAAACAAAGCGTATTTGTGCCAACAACGATATTGGTTGTAAGCCCGCCAGTGATGGCATCGAGATTGGTCAATCCGGCTCCGTTCCCGAAGAAGCTGCCCGTGCTGTTACCGAAGAAATTGCCGGAGAAACTGCCGGTTGCATTGTTGAACGTGTTCGTGCCGATGAACTTCTGGTTCGCATCGAGCAATGCCACGTTGGTCGAAAGCCGCATGTCTGGAACGGTGCCGCTGCTCAAGCCGGAGGCGTTCAGTCCGGTCAACCCGCTGCCGTCGGTCAAAATCAAGCCCGCTTCATCCAGCCCAAGCCAATCATAGAAGAAATTTCCGTAGGTAATGAATCCCAACGCCGACGCATGAATTCCGTCACCAGAGGATAATCCCAACGCTACAAAGTTCGAATAAGACCCAAATGGAGTATACCCGTCAAAATAACCATAGCCAAACTGCCGGGCCACATCGCGTACGTACACATCTCCAGCCTGCGCTTGATCAGAAATGGATTGCGGGTAATTTCCGGCGAAAACCACGTCCGCGTTCGGGAGGTTCGTCTTGTAGAACCACGCCAAGTCCAAGTAACCCGGATAATTGGTGGCGAATGCCGGGTTGTCCGGAGAATTCCACAACACCAATGTTCCATCGGCCAGTTGGGACCACGCTCGATAAATCGGGTCAAGAACGGTTGGCGGAGGCGCCAGGATTGTGGAAGGATGAGAACCACCCTGTGCTTGTTGCCCCCATAGGATTCCATTCGTTACTTCCGTATTCCATACAATCCCATTAACGATGGCAACCTGTCCGGTGGAGATTGAGCGGGCGCGGAAGGAACTGATTGGGAAGTTGTTGGTCCACCGGACGAAAGCGCCCGTCGGTATGGTCGCATTTCCGTTGAGTGCGTCGAAGCCCGGGACCGTTGTCCACGACGAATCGGAATTGGTGCTTTGCTCGATGAGGAAGGTGCAACCGCCCGGGAGCATGACATAGTCCACTTCAAAGGCATTGAACTTGTCAACTGATGTTCCCTTGTATTCCATGTAGCCACCGGTGCCGGTGATATGTCCATAGTTGGAATACCAGTTGGAGTCTTTTTGTTGAAGGACGGCCGAACCGCCGACACCATACCACAGGAGGGGGTAACCGCCACCATCACCACTGTAACCAACGATGGGATGTGTTTGCCACAGGTTGAGTTTTATCTGTTCGAAAAGACCCATCTGTACCAGGCCTGTCCCATCGAACTCGATCCACAATCGTCTGCCCTGCTTCAGCGTTGAGAGAGTCTTTTGCCAGGCAAAGCGGTCGAGACTCGAATTGGTGATGGCGGTTTTCAAATTGCTCCACACGCTGTAATCGACGTTGGTGATATCAACTACTTGTTGACCTGAAACGGAACCCGCGGTCGAGGCGGTGGTCGAATTGCCGTTGAAGCTGCCGCTGAAAGTATTGTTCGGATTGTTGAACTGCACCATCCCGGAAAATTCGTTGCTGCCATTGAGTCGGGGAATGTTACCGGAAAGCTGGCTGTCAGTGATGCTGCCGATATAGCTGGCAGCACTGCCCGCGTCCGACGCCCACACCGCATAGGGGGTGGAAGTGATTTGTTGACGTGGTGAAAGGCTGATGAATCCACTCGCGCCATTCGTTCGCACGGCTATGTCCAACCAGCGGTTTGCTCCGGTGAAGACATTCGTGCCAAAGTCGAGTGTGGTGGTGAACAGGCCGTTGGTAACGGGAACGGAGTTGGTGAGCGTCGGGCTGATGGCATTTCCCGAATTGAGCGCGTCGTAAATCGTAAATCGTAAATCATAACTTCCTATGGCTGAAATTGCGCCGTCATTCAGCCGGCCTTGATATGTAAACGCGGTGTCTTGCGCACAGGCTTGATACACGCTCGTAAACAGGGTCTTTGCAATCAACAAGCAGATAAGTTGGCCACAATTCTTTCTTTTTTTTT
>Ga0265338_10005167_pt1 | contig 17153 bp, 13 predicted proteins | sample 42126metaG_FD_193579 | JGI IMG/M metagenome (GOLD analysis project Ga0265338, IMG submission 193579) | Rhizosphere microbial communities from Carex aquatilis grown in University of Washington, Seatle, WA, United States - 4-21-26 metaG | ecosystem: Host-associated > Plants > Roots > Rhizosphere... | reverse complement strand
AACATCGGGCGGCTGGTGGCGCCGCTCGACAGCCCGCAGCTCGCGGACTTCGTGGCCTGGCTCGACCCGGTGAACGCGGTCGCGGACAGCGCGCCCGGGTTCGTCTGGCGGCTGCAGACCGAGGACGGCGACGCCACCGCGCTGCGCGCGTTCGAAGACGACGCGGAGGGCGCCGACGGCGGCATCCTCATCAACATGTCCGTCTGGGAGTCGGTCGAGGCGCTCGCCGCGTTCGTCTACGGCGACGCGCACCGCGAGGTGCTGCGCCGGCGCCGTGAGTGGTTCGATCGGCTGACGGACCTGTACGCCGCGGCCTGGTGGATACCGCGCGGGCACATCCCGGCCATCGCCGAGGCCGAGGACCGGCTGCGGCACCTGCGCCGCCACGGCCCGACGCCGTACGCCTTCACGCTCAAGGTCCACTTCCCGCCGCCGGACAGCGCGGACGCCGGGCCGCTGCTCAGCCCGGACGACTGGGCCTGCACGGTCTAAGAACGGCCGCGGGTACGGGTTGCCTGCCCCCGTTCTGACTGGCGGTCTTCTCGTTGTGGGCTCGCACCAGCGGCGCGGGAGGCGTTCGGTCGCGGCGCACCATTGCCAGCGCCCTGATGCCCTGTAACGCTGCGAATGTGACCGATGATGCTGTCATCCCCTCGTTTGACGCGCTTCCCCGGCTTCCCGGCTCTGGAGTACAGCACGCGTGGGACGTGTGGGGCCGCGGCGACAATCTCGGCACGCTGAACCGGCTCACCGGCCCGGTGGTCGCGGCGGCGGCGAGCGGCGTGCGGACCGGCGAGCGGGTCGGGGTGTCGCTGCCGCTCGGGCTGCCCGACCCGCCGTTCTTCGGCAGGAAGGGGTTCAGGCACAGCTTCGAGGCCATGGCTCCTGGCGTCTGGGACGACTGGGTGGACGGGTTCTACCTGCAGTGCTCGACGCAATGGGACGGTCTGCGGCACATCGGGTCGCCCGACGGCTGGTACGGCGGCTGGCGGGACCAGCCGTCCGCCGACCTTGAGCCACTCGGCATCCACCACTGGGCGCAGCGGGGCATCATCGGGCGGGGCGTGCTCGCCGACATGGCGTCGTTCTTCTCCGGCGGCGCGGGCGCACAGTACAGGCTCACGCGGCCAGGCGGTTACGACCCGTTCACCAGGGTGGCGATCGGCCCGGACGACCTCGCCGCCGCGCTGGCGGCGCAGGGCACCGAACTGCGGCCGGGTGACATCCTGTGCGTGCGGACCGGGTGGGTCGACAAGTACCTGGCGCTGGAGGCGGCCTCGCGCGCGGCGTTCGCCGACGGCATGCAGGACGTGCGCGGTTACCACTCCGCCGGGCTGGACGCCAGCGAGGGGATAGCGCGCTTCTTGTGGGACTCCGGCGTCGCGGCGGTCGCGGTGGACAACCCGGCGGTCGAGGTGACACCGGGCGACCCGTCCGTCGGGTTCCTGCACGGGCGCCTCATCCCCGGCCTCGGGATGGCGATCGGCGAGCTGTTCTCGTTCGGCGCGCTCGCCGCGGCGTGCGCCCGGATGAGCCGGCACGAGTTCCTGTTCGTGTCCGTGCCGCTCAACGTGACCGGGGCGATCGGCTCGCCCGGTAATGCGGTCGCGGTCTTTTAGTTCACTCGATCAGGTGAGATCAGGAGGTCAGCATGTCCGACCCCAAGGATGTGGTGCGGCGGTTCTTCGACGCCCTCGGCACCGGCGACTTCGCGGCGATCGGCGAGTTCTTCACCGACGACTCGGTATGGCAGGTCAACGACGTGGCGCGCGGGCTGCCGGCCCAGCGGGGGCGGAAGGGGATCATCGACGACTTCCTCCAGCCGATCCGTGAGGGGCTGTTCGAGCCGGGCGACCCCAAGATCGAGATCCGCCGGCTGATCGGCGAAGGCGACTGGGTGGTAGCCGAGACCACGGGCCGCGGCGCGCTGCTGAACGGCAGCCACTACGAGAACGAGTACGTCTTCGTCATCCAGGTGGCGGGCGACACCGTGCGGTTCCTGCGCGAGTACATGGATTCCGACTACGCGCACTCGGTCTCCGCGGGCGCGGGCGGGGCCGGCGGCGCGGAGGGGCACGTCTCCGAGACGCTTAAGCGGCTCGGGCACGACTGACGCCGATTGCCCGGGCGGATGGTTGTGACAACAAACCGGCTATAGGCGGATCGCTGGCACAACCATCGCCCGCTGGCCCGCCGCGCCGGTGGTCACTCCAGACGGCAGTGCGGCCCGGCCCCCGTGCGGTGGGGGGCCGGGCCGCGCGCTTGCTGGCTAGCGGACCGGGGCGGAAAGCCGGGCGCCGACCTTGACGTCCGCGCCGGCGGAGACCCGGCGGGCCCGCAGCGCGAGGGCGCCGGTGCGGCCGAGCAGCATGGCCACCGAGAAGAAGATCAGCGCGGCGGTCAGCGCGTCCACGGTCACGTGGTTCGTGTACAGCCACTCACCGAGCGACTGGCTGAACACGTGCTGGGCACCGTAGGCGAAGTACAGCCGGGCGGCGACGATCACGACCCAGAAGATCGCGTACGGCAGCCCGCCGCGGCTCAGCGGCCGGCCCGTCACCTGGTCGGCGGACACGCGCAGCAGCGCGGCGGCGAGCACGCCGAGCGCGATGCCGGCCAGCACGCCCGCAACCTCGAGCAGCAGGCCGTTGCCTGAGGTCGCGGCGCCCTTGAAGAAGAACGGGATGATGACGATGGCGGTGATGAACGGGCGGATCAGCCGGGCGGTGGTGATCTTCCTGATGCCGTAGTCGGAGATCAGGATGACGGCGAGGATGGCGACCTGCGGGAGCCACACGCTAGTGTCCACGGGAGTTACTCCTGGTTGCTGGGGGACTGTTTGTCCTTACACCGATCACGCTACGGAGCCGGCCCCCTCCCCCGCGTCGGCCTGGGGTTCGATCCCCGGTTGAACGGTTACCGCGCCCAGGTGGAGCCGGGGTGGACGCGCGGATCTCCACCCGGGCTCCACCCGCCGGCCCCGCATGGCGGGCAAGGGACGCGGATACGTTTAGGTACGTGGTTCTCGCTCATCTCACGCGACGCCTGCTCACCCCCGGCCAGCCGGGCCCGGGTGGCGGGCCGGGCGCCGGGCTGCCCGCCGACGAGCGGCCCGGCCAGTCACCTGGCCTGTTCACCGGGCTGAGGCACGGGCCGGAGATCAGCCCGATGAAGGTCCCTCCCGCGGTCGGCATTGTCAGGTTCGCCGTGGTGGTCACGGTCGTGGTCACGGTTCCGCTGTACACGCCCCACTTCGGCCGCAGCGCGCTCGGCATCGCGATCGCCGCGGCGCTCGCCGTGTCCGCAGTGGCCGCGGTGACCTGGCAGTTCTCCGATGGGAGGCCGCGCCTGTGGCTGGCCGCGCTCGTGGTGATGGGGGCGGCGGGCGGCGTGCTCGCCGGGCTGTCCTCGCTCAGCGCCGCGGTCGCGATCAGCTTCATGGTCGCCATATCCGCGGGCGCCCGGCTGCCCGCGGAGATGTCGCTCGGGATCACGGCGGAAACGGTCGCGGCGTTCCTCATCGCGGGGATCGCGAGCGGCGCGCCCGCCGAGGCCATCGTCGGGTGGACCGCGGGCCTCATCGGCATGTGGGCCTTCGGGCTCACCAGGCGCGCCTACCTGTTCCGCGCCGTCGAGGCGGAGCAGGCGCTCGAGCAGGCCCGGCGGGCGCACGCGGCGGAAACGCAGGCGGCGGCGCTCGCCGAGCGGGCGCGGATCGCCCGCGAGATCCACGACGTCCTCGCGCACGCGCTCGCCGCCGTGTCGGTGAACCTGCAGGCCGCCGAGGGACTGCTCGACACGCTGCCGGACAAGGGCCCCGAGGTGGCGCGGATCGTCGAGTGCGTGGAGCGGGCGAGCGCGCTCACGAAGGAGGGCATGGCGGAGGCCCGCCGTGCGATCCTCGCGCTGCGCGACGACGGCACGGCATTTTTCCCCGACCCGCCCGCCCCTGACTATCAGGGGGCGGCACAGCCCGGCGGCGGGCAGCTCGCGGTCCGGCTGCGCGCGCTGGCCGACGAGCACCGCGCCGTCGGCGACGCCGCGGTCGAGTTCACGGTGACCGGGACGCCGCGCCCGCTCGGCGCGGACGCGGCGCTCACCGCGTTCCGCACGGCCCAGGAGGCGCTCACCAACGCGCGCAAGCACGCGCCCGGCCAGCCGGTCAGCCTCACGCTCAGCTACCCGTCCGACGGCATGACGCTCCTGGTCAGCAACCCGCTGCCGGCCCCGGGCGGCGCGGCGCCGCTGGCGCGCGCCGGGGCCGGATACGGGCTGACCGGGCTGCGGGAACGGGCAGCGCTGGCCGGCGGCACGCTGACCTCGGGTCCGTCCGGCAGCTGGTGGGAGGTCTGCCTGCGGCTGCCCGGCTGACGGGCACAGCCTGACGAGCACAGCCTGGCAGGCGCGGCCTGACGTGCGTGCCTGCGCACGGTGCCCGCGTTTGGGAGAATGACCGCATGACCCAACCCGGCATGCCAGGCGAGCAGGTCACCGTTGTCGTCGCTGACGACCAGTCGGCGGTCAGGGAGGGCCTGGTCCTGCTGCTCGGGACCCTGCCGGGCATCGCCGTCGTCGGGCAGGCCGCGGACGGCGAGGCGGCCGTCGAGCTGGTCGCCGCGGCGCGGCCGCAGGTCGTGCTGATGGACCTGAACATGCCCGGGTGCGACGGCGCCACCGCCACCGCCCGGATTACCGCCGGCTACCCGGGCACCCGGGTGGTGGTGCTCACCACCTACGCCGACGACGAGTCGATCATCGGCGCGCTGCGGGCCGGCGCGCTCGGCTACCTGACCAAGGACGCGACGCGGTCCGAGATCGGCCGGGCGATCCACGCGGCCGCGGCCGGCCAGGCGATCCTTGACCCGAGCGTGCAGCAGCGGCTGCTCAACGCCGCCGTCCGCGCGCCTGAGGCGCCCGGCCCGTCCGCCGGCGGGCCCGGTGCCACGCCGGCCGCTGTCGCGGCCGGGGCCGCGGCGTCGCCGGCCGATCCCGGTGAGCTGACGCCCCGTGAGGCCGACGTGCTGCGGCTCATCGCGGCCGGCCAGTCCAACCGGGAAATCGCCAGGACCCTGTTCGTCTCCGAGGCGACGGTAAAGACGCACGTCAACCGCATCTTCGCCAAGACGGGCTCGCGGGACCGGGCCCAGGCGATCCGCTACGCCTACACCCACGGCTACGCGGTCGCCTGACCTGCTCAGGCCAGGATCGTCCAGCCGTGCGGCGGGACGAGCAGCGGGTCGGCGACGGCGGCGCCCGCCTCCGTTCTGTCGCCCGTCTCCGCGACGGCAAGCCCGTCGGTGTCCACCGCGAACCGAAATTCCGTGTCGCCCACGTTGAGCAGCAGCAGCGCCAGCTCGCCGTCGCGCTCGCCGCGCAGGCGCAAGGCGAGCGCGGACTGCTCCAGCTGCGCGGCCTCGGTGCGGGCGCGGACCAGCCAGGGGTGACGGCGGCGGAAGCCGATCAGCCGCTGGTGCAGCCGGTAGTGGCGCCAGCCGTCGGGCAGCAGGTCCGCGGGCGAGGCCGGGAACGCGGGCCTGATCGCGTCGTCGCCCCCCTCGCGGTGCTCCTTAAGGCCGCGGAAGCCCTGCTCGTCGCCGTAGTACACGCTCGGCACGCCGCCGACGCACATCAGCACCGCCAGGGCGTGCCCGAGGTGCCGGTCGTCGTCCAGCTCCGTGGCCAGGCGGGTGACGTCGTGGTTACCGACGAACGTCTGCGGCAGCCGCCCGTCGTCGAACGCGCCGAGGAACGCGTTGTGACGGCCGAGCGCATGGTCAAGCTCGTAGAAGTTCCTGTCGTTGAGCGAGGACCAGATGGCCTTCCACAACTCGTACTGCGTGATGGCGTCGAGCCCCGCCTCGTTCGCGTAGGCGGCGTAGTCGCCGTGGATCATCTCGCCGAGGAACCAGGCACGAGGGAACGCCTCGCGCACCGCGGGCACTACCTTGGCCCAGAACGCGGGCGGCACCGCGTACGCGGCGTCAAGCCGCCACCCGCCCGCGCCCCGGCCCAGCCAGTGGGTCATCACCTCGATCACGTAGGCGAGCACGGCGGGCTCGTCGTGGTCGAGCTCGATTAGCTGGCCGTGGCCCTCGAAGACCGCGTAGTCCGCGCCGTCGGCCGTCCGCTTGAACCAGCGGGCCGCCGGCGATCCAGGCCCGCTGCGCTCCGCCGCCTGGAAGGCGGGGAACGCGCGGCCCACGTGGTTGAACACCCCGTCGAGGACCAGCCGCAGGCCGCGCCGGTCGGCGGCGGCCACCAGGGAGTCGAAGTCGCGCTCGTCGCCGAGCCGCGGGTCGATCCTGAAGTGGTCGACGGTGTCGTAGCCGTGGGTCTCCGCGGCGAAGACCGGCCCGAGCAGCAGCCCGTTGCAGCCAAGCTCGACCGTGTAGTCAAGCCACGCCTCCAGCTGCCGCAGCCGGTGGCGGGCCGGCTCGCGGCCGGCCAGCGCCGACCGCTCCGCGCCGGTGAAGCCGAGCGGGTAGACATGCCACAGCACGGCGTGATCAGCCCAGGACGTCACCCGATCACGCTACCCGCTTGGTATTGTCACCGCTCGCGTTCGACACGCGCGTGAAGTTAACAATATGTAACCAGAACGAGGGCGGCTGACCCCGTTACCGCCAGCGCCGCCTGCGGCCCGGCCCAGCGGGGTGCGCTTCCGGGAACACCCCCGGCTGGCCTACGGATAGGTGCACTAGGGTCAGGGTGTGACTGGGCTGGCCGATCCCTTTGACACCGCCGGGCTGCGCAGGCGGGTGATTGAGGCGTGGGCGGCATCGCCGAGCCGGTTCCGCGAAGACGCGAACGCGGAGGAGGACTACGCGCTCGGCGGGTACCGGGACCGGGTCGTGGTGGAGCTCGCGCAGAACGCCGCGGACGCGGCCGTCCGCGGCGGTGTCCCCGGGCGGCTGCGACTGACGCTGCGGGACGGGATCCTCACCGCGGCCAATACCGGGGCGCCGCTCGACGCCGCCGGGGTCGAGGCGCTGTCCACGCTGCGGGCGTCGAGCAAGCGCGACGCTGGTGCCGACGGCAGTGCCGGTACCGGAGGCACGGTCGGCCGGTTCGGCGTCGGGTTCGCCGCGGTGGTCGCGGTGAGCGACGCGCCGCGCATCCGGTCGGCGGCCGGGACGGTGCGGGCCGGCACGGGGCAGGCTAACGCCGTGCACTGGTCGCGTGACCTGACCAGGGACCTGGTCCGCGACATCCCCGCGCTGGCCGACGAGCTCGCGGCGCGGTCCGGTCACGTGCCCGTGCTGCGGCTCCCTTTCGACGGGCCTGAAGAGGCCGCCGGCCTGCCCGACGGCTTCCAGACCGTGGTGGAGCTGCCGCTGCGTGACCAGGGCGCTGTCTCGCTGGTCACCCGGGTGCTCGCCGAGACCGGGCCGGCGCTGCTGCTCGCGCTTCCCGCCCTCACCCGCGTGGAGATCACCGTCGAGGATGAGACCCGGCTGCTCACCGCGGTGCACGATGGCGCGCTTTCCGTGATCACCGAGGGTGGCGGGCCGAGCCGCTGGCGGGTCGCGGGCGCCGGCGGCGTGCTCGATCCCGCGCTGCTCGCCGACCGGCCCGCCGAGGAACGGGCCAGGACATCCTGGTCGGTCCGCTGGGCGGTCCCGGCCGACGCGGCCGGGCAGGTGGCCGGGCGGCTGCCCGACGGGGTCTCCCCCGTGATCCACGCGCCGACGCCGACCGACGAGCCGCTCAGCCTGCCGGCCTTGCTGCTCGCGTCGTTCCCGCTCAGCCCCGACCGGCGTCACGTCGCGCCCGGGCCGCTGACCGGCTTCCTCGTGGAGCGGGCGGCGGACGCATACGCCGGACTGCTCCCCTTGCTGCCCGCCGGCCCCGGCCTGCTCGACCTGGTGCCGGGGCCGGTCGGCCGCGGAGAGCTTGACGCCCGGCTTGGCGACGCGATCGTGGCCCGGCTGCCGGACGCCGCGTTCCTCCCTGGGGTCACGCCCGCAGGCGACCACGAGCGCGTTCCGGAGCGGGTACGCCCCAGGGACGCGGTGCTGCTCGACGGCGGCCCGCCCGGGCTCGCCGAGTTCCTCGCGCCGGCCCTGCCGAACCTGTGCGACGGGCCGCGCAGGCACCCGGCGTGGGCGGTGCTCGGGGTGCGCAGGATGCCGCTCGCCGAGCTGGCCGACGTGCTCGCCTCGCTTGGCCGGGAGCCCGACTGGTGGCACCGGCTGTACGACGCGCTGGCCGGGGCCCAGCCGTCGGAGCTAGGGCCGCCCGAGCTCGGCGAACTCGGCGCGCTGCCCGTTCCGCTCGCGGACGGGCGGCTGGTGCGCGGGGCGCGCGGGCTGCTCCTGCCCGGCCCCGGGCTCGCCCACGCGGGCGAACTCGCCGTGCTCGGGCTCCGGGTGGTGCATCCCGAGGCGGCACACCCGCTGCTCGCCAGGCTCGGCGCGGTGGAGGGCACGCCGCGCGGCGCGCTTGAGTACCCTGCCACCCGCGCCGCGGTCGCGGCGTCCTACGACCGGGCGGCCGAGGCGTACTACGACGACGACGGTCCCTCGCGGTTGGCCGACGCGGTGCTCGGGCTGGTGGCCGCGGTGCGCGCCGAGCCGGGCGACTACCCGTGGCTCGCCGACCTCGCGCTGCCTGGAGAGGATGGCGACTGGTACCCGGCGGGCGAACTGCTGCTGCCAGGCTCAGCGCTGGCGGAGATTGTCGCAGGCGACGCTCCGTTCGGCATTATCAGCACGGGTTTCGCCGCACGGCATGACGTGAGCACCCTGGAGGCGGCCGGCGTGCTGTCGACCTTCGGGCTGCTGCGCGCGCGGGACGTGCCGCTCGATGAGTCGGCGGCCGACCTTGACCTGGACGGGGCCGGCGAGTGGGCCGCCGACACCCGCGGCCGGCTGCGCCAGCCGGCGGGGCTGCCGCCGGTCGCCGTCGAGGTGACCGCGGTGCGCGACCTTGACCTGGTCGCCGCCGACCGCTGGCCGCTGGCCCTCGAGTTGCTGACCGGGCCGCCGCTGCGCGCGGCGCTCACCGAGCCGGCCCGCGTCCGGCTGGCCGACGGCCGCCACGCGGACGTGCCGTCGTACACCGCCTGGTGGCTGCGCCGCCACGTGACGCTCGACGGGCGCCGCCCGGCTGAGCTGCGCGCACCAGACGCCGACCCGCTGCTCGACGGGCTGTACGACGCGATCGGGTCTGTTCCCGCTCGCGTGCTCGCTGACCCCGCCATCGCGGGCGCCCTCGGCGTCCGGTCCTCGCTCTCCGCGCTACTCGCCGAGCCTGGCGGCCCGGACGACCTGCTCGCCAGGCTCGCCGACCCCGCCAGGCCGGTCACCCGCCCGCAGCTGCGCGCGCTGTGGTCAGCGCTCGCGGCCGACGGCGGCCTGTCCCGTGAGGATGTCACCCCGCCCGACCTGGTCCGCGCGGTCCTCGGCGGCGAACTGGTCGTCGCGGACGCCGACGACGTGCTCGTGCTCGACGCGCCCGACCTGTGGCCGCTCGCCGCCGCCCGGCCGCTCGTCCTCGCGCCGTACCGGCACGCCGGCCGGCTGGCCGACCTGCTTGACCTGCCGCTGGCGTCCGACGAGGTCCCCGGCTTGGTCAAGGAGGCCGGCGACCTGCGCCCCGTGCCCGGCGCGCTGCTTGACGTGCTCCCGGGCGCGCCGGCGACGTACCGCGAGCACGACGCGCTCGCCGCCGACGGCACCGACGTGCCCTGGCGGTACACCGGCGGCGAACTGCACGCCGCGACCACCGAGGGCCTGGCGCACGGCCTCGCCTGGGCGGCCGGGCACTGGGCCGCCCGCCACCTGCTCGCCTCGCTGCTCACCGAGCCGGATGACGCCGCCCGGCTGCTTGCCGAGGCCGACCTTGACGGGTGACGGCCTCTGACACCCGGGATAGTGCGCTGACCTGGTGACATGGCATGGAGGTGGGGGTTCAAGTCGGGCCTCGGACACCCATATCGGCGGACTTTCTGCAGATTAGAGGCTTCGATCAATGGCTGTGGCGGTCGCGGGTCAGCAGGTGGAGTTGGCCTGGGTGACCAGGCCGATGCGCCATGGAATGGCGTTGTAGTTGGGGTAGGAGCCTGGTGCGTCGCCTTGGAAGAGGTACTGAATGTTGCAGGGGCTGATGGTGAGGGTCTGGTCGTAGCCGCTGCGGATCATCTCGCCGCTGCTGAAGTCCTGGGTCCACGCGGCGCCGCTACCGAAGGTGACGTTGCTGGCGGCGATGAACGGGTTGCCCTGGGTGTTAGCCAGCGGGGTCCAGGAGCCGTTGATGGCGTTCGAGGTGTAGGAGGTGAAATACCGGTGGCCGGCGGAGTTGATTGCCTCGACGATCAGCAGGTACTCGTTTTGCCCCGCGACCTTGTATACGTTGTCGGCCTCGAAGAAGTTGGACGGGGTGGAGTTAGAGGCGGCGATGACCGGCTGGCTCATGCCGTTCGGGAAGCTGCTCAGGGACGTCTGCGACCGGTACAGGTGCCCGTTGTCGTCCATGGAGAACAGGTAGCAGTTGGCGCTGTCGCAGATGACCCAGGAGTCGACCCAGAAACCCGAGCCGATGTTCTGCGAGATGATGGACGGCATACCGGAGTAGAAGGTCTGGGTGGCGCTCCACCCCGACGGGTTGGCGACGTTGGGGTTGGTGGAGTAGCCGATATTGCTGCCCATCTGGTAGATCACGTACCACAGCTTCTGCGGGGCGACGTAGAACAGTTGCGGTGCCGTCTTGTAGCCGCCGCCGATCGCCGTCTGATCCGCGTACACCGGCACCGCGCTAGCCGCCTGTGACCAGTTGGAGAAGCTGAGGAACTCCATGCCGTAGGCACCCGAGGAGTTCACCGTCGAGGCGGCCACGTACCACTCGCCGTTGTAGTTCACCACCGAGGGGTCCTTGACCGCGATGATGTTGTGGGAATCGGAGTGCGGGCTGATCAGCACCCCGCTGGAAGTCCATGTGAAGCTGCTCGGCAGCGAGCCCGTCGGCGTTGGCGTCGGGGTTGGCGTAGGCGTCGATGTCGAGGTGGGTGTGGGCGTGGGGGTGGGACTGGACGTCGTGCCGCCAGTGCAGGTGACGCCGTTGAGGGCGAAGCTTGACGGGGCGGGGTTGGCGGAGTTGTTCCACGAGCCGTTGAAGCCGATCGTCGTAGAGCCCCCGGTGCCGAGCGCGCCGTTATAGCTCTCGCTGACGGCGGTGACCTGCGTGCCGGACTGCGAGTACGTGGCGTTCCAGCCCTGCGTCACCTGCTGTCCCGCAGTGAAGTTCCAGGTCAGCGTCCACGAGTTGACCGCGCTGCCGAGGTTGGTGATGGCGACGCTGGCGGTGAACCCGCCAGTCCACTGCGAGGAGACGGTGTAGCCGACCGAACAGCCAGCCGACGCCGCGCTGGACGAGACTGCGTCGGCCGTCCAGGCGCCACACGCCACCGCCGCCACCGTGGCGCACACCGCCAACCGCCCAGTACGGAATCGGGACAGGTTCATGACTGTTCCCTTCCACGAGATCACCTGAACGCCTGCCGGCCCGGTGCCTCCCGCAATTGTTTGCGATAACACGCGACCTTAAGTACAGATGCTTGCACGGTGACCCTGGGATCGGCGCCCTGAAGTATCGGCTTTGAGACTTTCTGCAGGTCAGCTGCCTACCGATAATGAAAATTTCAGCTGATCTAACCAGCTGAGGTGAGGAGTTGTGAGCGTTCACGCTTATGGTGCGAGCGCCGTCGGGGCGGCCTCCATCAGGAGTTAACCGCTACTCAACGTTGCCCTGGTCAGATTGCATCACCAGGCAAGCACGGCGCCCCGCTCATGGGTCACCGAGCCGAGCCGCCAACCGGACCAGCCCCAGACGCGTCAAAGCCAATAAATGCAATGACTGTTACCACTATCTAAGGAGAACTCATGAAGCTTCACCACATCGCAGCGGTAGCGGCCGGTCTTGCCGCGGCCGGGGTGGCTGTCGTCGGCTGCTCCCCGACTTCCAGCACCGCCGCCAGTTCCACGGTCACGACCTCTCCGGCTAGTTCGGCAGCCGCTCATGGCTCTGCCACGCGGTCAGCCCAGGCCGGCAGTCCGGCTTCGTCTCAGCAGGCGCAGGCCGCCGGCGGTGCCTGCCAGGCAGCGCAGCTGAGCTACACCTTGGGTGCTCTTACCGGGACCTCCCAGCGGACCCAGGTGGTCGACCTGACCAACAAGGGATCCTCCGCGTGCACGCTGCAGGGTTTTCCCGGCGTTGACCTGCACGGCGCCGCCAGCGGCCAGCAGAACTTCACCTGGTCGCTGGTACGCCAGTCCGCCCGCTACTCCGCCGTGACGCTGGAGCCGGGCCAGACCGGCCACTTCAGCCTGATCTACCTGCCCGGCACCTCGGCCAGCACCGACATGACCGTGTCCAAGCTGGTCATTACCCCGCCCAACGCCTACACCCAGTCCGAGCTCACCTGGAACCAGTCCGTGGTGCTGCAGGACGGCGCCACCCACCCGGGCACGTACATCACCCCCGTAGTGGCCGGCTCCTGAGCTCACCAGGCGCTCCGTCGTCACCGAGCGGCATGACCCGCCGTTCGGTGACGGCGGTACGTGCCGCGACGTGTAACTTTCAGCAGGACCGATCAGGAAACGCCAGTTCAGCGCAATTCGCTCAGGCCGTCGTTGACCGGCGCCGCGCCCGGATGGACGATCGCGGACGCATGGCGGGCTGATCCGCCCGTCCCCGCTCATACCAGCCGGTCACCCCTTCAGGAGCTGTCATGCGCGCGTCCATGACCATAAGGTCCGCCCTGCTATCCGCAGTCGGAGCCATCGCGCTGGCCGGTAGCGCGCTCATGGCTCCGGGCGGCGGAGCGACGGCGGCCGCGGCGACTGATGGCGGCGCTGGGGCCGCCGCCACGGCAACCGGGTCCACGGTCAACGTCACGGTGAATGCCGCGGAGGGCCTAGGCACGATCCCATCCACTGCCTACGGGCTGAACACGGCGGTCTGGGATTCCCAGATGAACACCACGCCGACCCAGGGACTGCTCAAGGCGGCTGGCGTGGACATGCTGCGCTACCCGGGCGGCTCATACGGAGACGCGTACAACTGGCAGAACAACACCGTCGAGGGCGGCTACGTGGCCCCGGGGACGGACTTCGACCAGTTCATGGGCACGGCGCAGGCGATCGGCGCGCAGCCGATCCTCATCGCCAACTACGGGACCGGCACCCCGCAGGAGGCGGCGGCCTGGGTCCAGTACGCCAACGTCACCAAGGGTTACGGCGTCAAGTACTGGGAGATCGGCAACGAGCAGTACGGCGACGGCATCTACGGCGCCAACTGGGAGGCTAACAACTACGCCGACAAGAGCCCGGCGCAGTACGCGACCGAACTGCTCCAGTTCGCAAGCGCGATGAAGGCGGTCGACCCGTCGATCAAAATCGGGGCCGTGCTGACCCTGCCGGGCAACTGGCCGGACAGCGTGGTGGCCTCCGGTGCGAGCGGGGACTGGAACCAGCAGGTGCTGTCGATCGCCGGGTCGGCCATCGACTTCGCCATCGTGCACTTCTACCCGCCGAGTTCCCTGGGCGCGTCGGTGGTGAATGCCCCCGATCAGCTGGGCGGGGAGCTGGCCCAGCTTCGCCAGGAGATCGACCAGTACGCTGGCGCCCACGGGCCGGGCATCCAGGTCGCGATGACCGAGACCGACGGGAACAACTTCATGGACACCCAGCCCGGGGCTCTGTACGGGGCAGACACCTACATGTCCTCCCTGGAAAATGGCGTGTTCACTGTCGATTACTGGGACCTGCGCAACGGCGCGACCGCCATCTCCACGGCCCCCGACGGCGCGACCGACTACGGCGACGAGGGCGTGCTGTCCAGCGGGGGCTGCGTAGGCAGCACCTGCGAGCCCCCGATGAGCACCCCGTTCCCGTCGTACTACGCGATCTCCATGCTCAGCAAGCTCGGCCTGCCCGGCGACACGATGGTGAACGCGGGCACCGATCAGCAGCTGGTGACCGTCCACGCGGTGCGCAACGCCAACGGCGACCTGAGCGTCATGCTGATCAACAAGGACCCGGCGAACTCCTACCAGGTCAGCCTGCACTATGCCGGCTTTACGCCGGTCAGCGCGGCGCCGACCGTCTACGCCTACGGCGATGAGGCGTCATCGATCACCTCCGCGCCGCAGGGCACCAGCGCGAGCCAGGCCCTGCCGCCGTACTCCATCGAGACGATCGTGCTGCAGCCGCAAGCGGGCACCGAGAGCGCGCTGAGCGCCCCTGGGGCCCCGTCGGCGAGCAACGTGACGGACACGCAGGCGACCGTGTCGTGGGCCCCGTCCAGCGGCGGTCAGGTCGACAAGTACGAGGTCTACCGGCAATTCGGCACCACCAGCGAACTGCTCGGCACCTCGACATCCGGCTCGTTCACCGCGATGAACCTGGGTCCCGGCACCGCCTACACGCTCAACGTGGTCGCCGTGGACCAGAAGGGCCACCAGTCGGTGCCGTCCGCGCCGGTCCGGTTCACCACCGGCACCCCAGCCCACAGCACCTGCGCGGTGACGTATGACGTGTCGGACGGCTGGGGGAGCGGTTTCGTCGCCAACCTGACCATCACCAACACCGGGCCGAATGCGATCAACGGCTGGACGCTCGCGTTCTCCTTCCCGTCCAGCACCGAGTCGGTCACCACGAGCAACTGGAACGGCAACTGGACCTGGAGCGGGACAAACGTCCAGGCCACCAACCTGAGCTGGAATGGCGGCCTCGCGCCGGACTCCGGCAACACGGTGTCCCTGGGCTTCGTCGCCAACCAGAACGGCGCCTACCCGTCACCGGCGTCCTTCACCTTGAACGGCACCGTCTGCGCCACGACCTACTCCTCGTAGCCGCGGGCCCCGCCACGCCGGCGGCCGGCCACCTTCCTCACGGTGGCCGGCCGCCCGGCCTACTGTCGCCTTTGCTGCGAAACGACTCCGCCCTGGCCGCCGCCGCAGCCAGCCGGCCGCACTCACCGCCTGCAGGAGGTAGACAGTTAACGCGCGGGAGGCAGTGGCGAGCGGGGCTGGGCGAGCAGCGGCCGCGATGGCACCAATCGGGCCTTGGCCAAAAACGGCGAGGGTGCCGTCGCGGCCGGCCTGGAGGGCGGCTGCGACGGCACCCGGTGAGCGCCGGCTGGTCAGGTCAGCAGGTCACGGTGAGGCTGGCGGGGGCCGTCCCTGAGGCGGTGAAGCCGAACGAGACCGAGCTTCCCGGGTTGATGCTCGCGTTGTACGGCTCGTTGGTCACCGTGACGGCCGCCCCCGACGAGGTGAACACGCCGTTCCAGCCGCTGCTGACCTGCTGGCCGCCGGGCCATGTCCAGCTCGCCCGCCAGCCGGTGGCCGCGGCGAGAAGAGCCAGTTCAGACTTCCTGCCGACGAAGCCAGGCATGTAGATCCAATCTACATAGATAAGAGCTATGTAGTTACATCCGACATCGGGCGGCGGCGAGCGCTTTGCCAACCTGACAGCCTGGCGCTTCCGTCATCATCAGGCCAGGAGGGGCCGGGCCGGGCCGGAACTGGCAGTCCCGGCGCGCCCGGTTCATACTTGTCCCACCCGAAGGCGGCCCTCAGTAACTGAAGGTCGTCGCGCCTTCGTCTCCGATCCACTCCCACATCTGGACGGTGCCCGCCAGCTCGGCATTGGGCAGCAGCCCGGCGTCGTCGAGTCGCTTGGCGTTGAAACAGACCGGGCAGACCATGAACTGGCCGCCGGCCTTCTCGTAGCGGGCCAGCAGGTCCTGCAGCGGAGGGCAGCCATCGCAAGCGACGCCCGCCGCGACCCCGTCCAGCGCGAGCCGGACGGCCTCCTTGGTCTGGAACATCAGGGTCGGCCGCCCGGACTCGGCGGCGCCGACCGCGACGAGGAACGCCACGGTCACCTTTTCCGAATCCTCCAGGCCAGTACTGAGACTGATCACTGCCTTTCCCGTCATGACTCTTCCTTTCTCGTTCCGGTGCCGTCCCGGCCGTCCGGAGCCTGCTGACGTCCTTGCTTAGTTAGCACGACCGTTCGTACTAAGAAAGTACGATCGGTCGTGCTATATTGTCAACACGATGACCGAGACTGCCGAACAGAAAACTCGCGCTGCGCGCCGCCCGCGCGCCGACGGGGAACGCACCCGCGGTGCGATCTTGCGCGCCGCCGTGTCGCTGGCGACCGTCGACGGCCTGGAGGGCCTGTCGATCGGGAACCTGGCCGCCGCGATCGGCATGAGCAAGAGCGGCCTGTACGCTCACTTCGGCTCCAAGCAGGAACTCCAGCTGGCTACGGTGGAAGAGGCCGGGCGCATCTTCGACGACGAAGTGGTTCAGCCCGCCCTGGCCGCCCCGGCCGGCCTGCCCCAGCTCGAGGCCGTGTGCGAGGCCTTCTTCGAGCACCTGCGCCGCCGCACCTTCCCCGGCGGATGTTTCTTCTCCGGGGCGGCGCTGGAGATGGGCACCCGTCCCGGCCCGGTCAAGGATGCCGTCGCCGCCTTCCAGACCGGGTTCGCGGGCCTGATCCGCGGCTTCGCCGCCACCGCCATCGAGCAGAACCAGCTACCTGACGGCGAGGACGCCATCCTGCTCGCCTTCGAGCTGAACGGCATTATCCTGGCCGCCGACGCCAACTTCGTCCTGCACGACAATCCTGCCGTCCTGGACCTGGCCCGCCAGGTCGTGCGCCGCCGACTGGGCCTAAGCGGCCAGGGCGACCCCGGCAGGCGGTAGCGGCGCGGCTGCTCCATTCCCCGGCCGCCCGCGGTTCTAGCCAGGCCCGTTCGGCGAGCTGGGTGAAGCCGAAGCTGTCGAAGGAGTCCCGGGCTTCACGCAACGGCACCCGGGCCTGCGCCGCCCGCCGAGACTGACAAGCTGACTCGGGTGTTCTCCCGGAGTTTGTGGATGCGGCTGCGCGCGGCAGTCACACTAAGCCCTAGAGCGGATGCGGTACTTGCCCGGAGGTGTTTGTGCGGAACAGACTGCTCCTGATAGTGGCCAGCATGGCCGCGGCGATCGGCACGGCGACCGGGGTGGCCCCGGCCCCGGCGGCCGCCGCTTCAGGGCCCTGCGGTACAGCGACCGCGCCCCGCGCCTACCAGCATGTCATCTGGATCTGGATGGAAAATCGCAGTTACAGCGACATCATCGGCAACCAGGCGCAGGCCCC
>Ga0265338_10005166_pt1 | contig 17158 bp, 8 predicted proteins | sample 42126metaG_FD_193579 | JGI IMG/M metagenome (GOLD analysis project Ga0265338, IMG submission 193579) | Rhizosphere microbial communities from Carex aquatilis grown in University of Washington, Seatle, WA, United States - 4-21-26 metaG | ecosystem: Host-associated > Plants > Roots > Rhizosphere >... | reverse complement strand
TCACCACGTTGAACGAATACTGAGGATGGCAGCTGAGCAGCGGGTCAAGATTTTCTTCCCGCTTCAGTGTTTCAGGTATTTGCCGATAAGGTAACAACGTGCCCGTGGCACTGAACCCATTGATAAAAGACCGGAAAAGACATCTGATTGTTACCCGCGAAGCGGCGCCGTTTCATGGCGTCATTCGTTTCAATTTCATCTAATTTCAGAAATGACAACCATCCGGAGAAACCCATGAACGAACAGGAACGGTTTGCCCAATTAGTTGCTGCCCTCGGCCGCGAAATCGGCTCGGCCCAGGCCGGTTCCAGCCAGGGCCAGTTCCCGATTCTTGATCTGCTGGGCAATCTGCGGGATGCCGCCGCCGGCAAACCGGAGTTGGGCGGGACGCACAAAATTTGCGCCGCGGCCTGGGAACAGATGGTTAAAATCGTGGAATCGGGCAAATCCTTCGGGCCCGAGGATGTAGCCTGGTTGAATGATTTATTGCTTCGCATCCGGATACCGACCGATGAAACCAATCCTCCGGCCGCCCTGGCGGAGCCGGTGCCCGGTCCGCTTCAACCCGCGCCCGTTACCACGGTGCCACCCGAAGCTGCGGCGGTGGGCATCGGTGAGGAACTGCCATTGAATCTGGACGTGGCCGGGGACGGTGATCTGCTTCGTGAGTTCATCACGGAATCGCGCGAACATCTGGACAACATCGAGCAAGGTGTTCTCGTATTGGAAAACCAACCGCAGGACGCCGAAACGTTGAACACTATTTTTCGGGCGTTCCACACGTTCAAAGGTGGGGCCGGTTTCCTCAACCTCATCCCGATCAACAAGCTTGCGCACGCGCTGGAGTCGCTGCTCGACCTTGCCCGTCAAGGCAAGTTGGCGATCAGCGCGCCGGTCATTGAGCTGATTTTGCGCGGGCGGGATGTGCTCAAACGGTTTCTCGATGAAATTGAAGGCCAGGTCAATGGCAGCCACCCGCCGGCGCCGATTCTTATCCCTACCGCCGCGCTCAAGGCAAGGGCACAGGAAGTGATTGATTCCGTCCACTCGGGAATTGCCATCCCGTCCGCACCGAAACCGGAGGCGCCGTTGCCCGGCGCTGAGCCGCCGACTGTGCCACTTGCGGGTGAGGCCGGGGAACCGGGACCCGAAGTCAAGACTGGCGGACCGGCAATGGTCAAGGTGGACACCGGCAAGCTGGATGGTTTGCTGGATCTGGTGGGTGAGATGGTGATTGCGCAATCGCTCGTTGGCCAGAATTTAAGCGATCTGGCCGGCCTGGATCCGCAATTGGCGCGAAACATGGCCCAATTGAGCCGCATTACCAAGGAACTTCAGCGGGTGAGCATGTCATTGCGCATGGTCCCTATCCGGGGAGGGTTCCAAAAGATGGCCCGTGTCGTCCGTGATCTTGGCGCCAAGCAGCAAAAGAAAGTCCAGTTTCTGACCAGCGGCGAGGACACGGAGTTGGACCGTGGCGTGGTGGAGGAATTAAGCGATCCGTTGTTGCACATGATCCGCAACTCGATGGACCACGGCATCGAACCGGCGGAGCGGCGGGCCGCGGCCGGCAAAGCGCCCGTGGGCACTTTGCAATTGCGCGCGTATCACCAGGGCGGCAGCATCGTGGTAGAAATCGAGGATGACGGCGCCGGGTTGGACAAGGAACGTATTTTGCAGAAGGCCATCGAGCGGGGTTTGACCACCGCTGGAGTCGATCACACGGACGAGGAGATTTTCGGTTTTATTTTTGGCGCGGGCTTTTCCACGGCGGAAAAAGTCACCGACCTTTCCGGCCGCGGCGTCGGGCTGGATGTGGTGCGTCGCAACATCGAACGGTTGCGCGGGCGGGTGGATATTTCGTCCCGGCCGGGGCAGGGGACCGTGTTCAAGATCACGCTGCCCCTGACGCTCGCCATTATCGACGGCCTTATCGTCAAGGTCGGCGAGGAACGTTATATCATCCCGACGCTTTCGGTACGCGAGTCATTTCGGCCGCAGACCGCCATGATCTCACAGGTGCAAGGCCGGGCGGAAGTTGTCAATGTTCGCGGCCGCCTGATTCCCTTGCTGCAACTGCACGAGCTGTTCGGGGTCCGGCCGAAATCCACAAACCCGACGGAAGGCATCATCGTGGTGGTGCAATCCGGCACCAGCTTGCGCTGTTTGCTGGTGGATGGTTTGCTCCACAAGCAGGAAGTGGTCATCAAAAATCTCAATGACATGATGATCCACAAAAACCGGGCATTGGCTGGCGCGGCCATCCTTGGGGATGGTCGGGTCGGGTTGATTCTGGATGTCAACGCACTGGTCAATCTGGAGCACCAGACGTTTTCACAGGCGGCCTGAATCGAGCAGCTTTAAATTCCATCGCGATCGGCCAGCCGTTGGGCGATCTCGCGCCCCAACGTTGTGGCGCTCACCGGTTTTAACAAAACGCCGCAAACGCCCATTTCCCGCGCCTGTTTCAGGATGGCGGGATCGATCAAACCGGTGGTCATCAGGATGGGGAGATTCGGACGAATGCGCAGCAAAGCTGCCGCCAGTTTCTCGCCGGTCATGCCCGGCATGGCCAGATCGCTGACGACCAGATCGTATTCCGCCGGGCGGGTGAGAAAATCCGCGAGGGCTTTTTCCGGATGCGTGAACCATCGGACCTGATAACCGAACCGCTTGAGGACCTTTTCCATCGCGCGGCCAGCAAATTCATCGTCATCCACAAACATGATGCGTTCACCGTTTCCGCTGAAGACCGTTTTCGATTCTGGCGGGGTCTCCTCTTCCTCGCTTATCTGCGGCGGCAGGTAAATGTGGAAGACCGTTCCTTTGCCGGGCTCGCTTTCCACGGTAATGACACCCTGGTGGGCTTTCACTATGCCATGGACCACGGAGAGTCCCAAGCCGCTTCCCTGACCGACCGGTTTGGTGGTAAAAAATGGTTCAAAAACCCGTTCCAGGGTGGCTTGCGTCATGCCGCTGCCATTGTCGCAAATGGAAAGCCGCACGGCGGGACCGGCGTGGAGTTCGGGATGGCCGGCCATCACCGTTTCGTCGATTTCGACCATTTCGAGGTTCACCTTGATATACCCGTTGTTTTCGGGCAAGGCCTGCCAGGCATTGGTGCAGAGGTTCATGATGACCTGGTGGATCTGGGTGGGATCGGCCAGGACCGGGGAACAATCCGGGTCCATATGGCAGGAAACATCCACCATGGCGGGGATGGTGGAGCGGAGCAATTTCACGCATTCCTTCACTACCGGCTGCAATTGAATCACGCTGCGTTCGCTTTCCCGTCGCTGGCTGAAAGTGAGAATTTGTTGCACCACTTCCCGGGCGCGCTTGCCTGCCAGGAATATCTGGTCCAGAAATTCCCGGGCAGGATGTTCGGGTTCAATATCCATTTTAACCAACTCGGCGCTCCCCAAAATGGCGGCGAGGACATTGTTAAAATCGTGCGCGATGCCACCTGCCAGGGTGCCGATAGCTTCCATCTTCTGCGCCCGCCGCACTTGTTCCTCTAAAATCTGGCGTTCGCGTTCGGCGTCAACCCGGTGGGTCATATCCGCAATGTAACCCTCCAGGGCGACGACGTGTTCCTGGTCGTCGAGCACGGCCCGACCCTGTTCAAGGACCGAACGCCATTGGCCGTTGGCATGTTTGACGCGGTACTCCAGGGTAAAGGCGCTTTGGCTCGCGACCGCCGACTGCACTTCATTCCAAACTCGATCCCGATCATCCGGGTGGATCAGGTCATTGTAGGTGATGCGGCCGGCGATGAAGTCCTCCGGTTCGGCGCCGAGGAGATCCCGGCAGCCTTCGCTCACGAATTCCATGGACCAGTCACGATCATTCCGACAGCGATACGCCATGCCCTGCAAATTGGCCAGCAAGGTGCGGTGACGGCGTTCGCTTTCGCGCAGTTCAGTGGTGCGGCTGGCAACGCGTTGTTCGAGTTCCTGGTTCAATTTGATGATTTGTTCCTCGGCCTGCCGTTCTTCGGTGACGTCACGAAAGACCAGTACCGCACCCAGGACCGTGCCTTCCAGGTCGCGAATGGGCGCGCAACTGTCAGCGATGGGATGTTCGCCCCCGGCGCGATCAATCAGGATGGCATAGCCGGCCAGGCCGACAATTTTGTTTTCCGCAATGACTTCGTTTACGGGCAGTGACACCGGTTGGCGTGTCTGTTCATTGACCACGCGCAAAACTTCGTTTACGGGCCGTCCGATGGCCTGCGTCGTCTCCCAGCCCGTCAATTGTTCGGCCACAGGATTCAGGCGCAGCACCCGCCCTTCGGAGTTGGTGACCAGCACGCCGTCGCCGATCGAGTTCAAAATGATGGTGAGATATTTCTCGCCGGCACGGAGTTCCGTCTCGACCGCCCGGCGCACGGCAATTTCGTTTTCCAGTTCCCGGGTGCGTTCCTGCACGGTTTTCTCCAGTTTATCGCGGGAAATGGTGGTGGTTTGCAAAACATCCAGCATATGGTTGAACGCGCTGGTCATGTCCCCGAATTCGCCCGACGATTTCACATCCAGGCGGCATTGGTGGTTTCCGGCGGCCACTTCCCGGGCGGTACGGGCGAGTCGCTCCGCCGGTTTCAATATCAACTTGGCGAGGAGGAGACCGGCTACCAGGATCGCCAGGGCCATCACCGCCCACAGCACGAGCATGATTTGCTGTGAATGTTGGGATCTTTGGAGCGTGTGTTGAACCTGGAAAATCGATTCGTCTTCCAACCGCTGGCAATAATCAGTGAGCGCGGGCCGCAACTCTTCATTCAGCACCGGCAGGAGAAAATTGTCACGGATGGACCTGGCCAGCCCGGGCGAGGCGGCCAGGCAATTGGTATATTCCCGCCATTTGAGCTCAAGCGTAGTGAGGGTGACTTCGATGTTTTTCAGCGTGGCAAGTTGGCCCGGTCCGAAATCTCTCCGGGAAGCTCTTCGATCCGAGGAAATGATTTCCATTCCGGAGCGGGAGGCCACGGCGGCATCATTCAAAAAGCGGTGGAATTCCTGGAATGACAGGTGGCCTTGACGGCAGATTTGGCCGGCATCGACCGGGCCGGCTTTTTCACCATCGGAGACGGTCATGGCCACTTCCAGTTCGGAAAGCGCATCGAGCATGCCGAGCGCAGCGGACGATCCCGAAACAACGACTTTTCCCAGGCGGTTGACGTCGGCCGTGGTTCCCGATGTATATCGCAAATCCACCACCCCCTGTGCCACCACCAGCAACACCACGCCGGCCAGCACGAGCATTAATTTTGTTCGGATCATCATGGTTAGTCAGCGGGTCCTCCGGCTGCAGGCGACCTCCGGCCGGTATTGTTTCCCGCTGCTCATTTATTATTCGACGGGGCCAACTTCAGATCTCAGGACAAGGTCCGGATATTTACCCGGGCCTGCTCAACCTATTTTGCCGAGTAAATGGCATTTTTTGCGGATGGGTGAGGATTCACCCAATAAAACCCGTTATGTCGTCGGGGTTGGCCGCAGGTCCGTGCCGACCTGGGGCGTCCCGGTCGAACGTGCCTGCGTTACGGCCGGGTGCCGGACAGAACCTGGCTTCAGGTTTTTAAGTTGCAAAAAAGTTAAACCAAATGCCGTTTTGACCGATACCTGAATGGCCATGAGCAATAACGTTCAAACAACGGTCGACAGTCTTCCGGTGAGCAAACCATCGCCACTTCCGGGAAAGCCGGTTTTGGTTCAGTGTGAAAAATTCAGATGCATGGCCAGGCAGGATACCAACGGCAAGTGGAAGTCTGTTTTTGGAGACACCGAACTGACCACCTTCATCAAGGTGATTGAAACCATTGGTGGTTGAGGCCATCCTTCGCGCGGGAAACGGGATTTTGGGGTTTACAGGCCGGGCATAGGATCCGGCAAACCATCTTTTTGTTTCCGATGGGCGGCGTTAGTTCTGATCCAGGCTTTTCCGCAAAATCTCAGCCAGTTTTTGGGGCGAGTAAGGTTTTTGGAGAAAGTTGACACCCTCCACCAGGGTTGAATGCCGGCTGTGCTGGTCAGCGCTGTAACCACTCGTATAGATGACTTTGAGTTGGGGACTATCGCCTTGCAATTGGCGGGCCAGTTCATGCCCGGTCATGCCGTCGGGCATAACGATGTCGGTCAACAGCAACTGGATCCGGTTTTTGTGTTTCTGCCATATTTTGAAGGCTTCCTTGCCGGCTTCGGCCTGCCAGACAGCGTAGCCAAACCGTTGCAGCATGTTGCAGACGATGAGGCGGACAATGGCTTCGTCTTCCACGACCAGAATTCCTTCCGTGCCGCGGGGCAGCTTTAAAGGCTCCGTCCCGGTGGATTTTTCCGCTTTTTCACCGGTTACGGCTGGGAAAAAGATGCGAAAAGTTGTGCCCTGGTTGATTTCGCTGGTCACGGTAATCCGGCCGCGGTGTTGCTGGACAATGCCGTAGACCGTAGCGAGGCCAAGGCCGGTGCCCTTGCCCACTTCCTTGGTGGTGAAGAACGGTTCAAAGATGCGCGGCAAAAGTTCGGCCGGGATGCCACAGCCGGTGTCCGTGATGGTGAGGTGGACATATTGGCCGGGCGTGGCGCCGGGAATCCGGGCAACTTGTTTTTCATCCAGGATCTCGGTCCCGGTGGCAATCACGAGTTTCCCGCCCTCAGGCATGGCGTCGCGGGAATTGACCGCCAGATTGAGAAGAATTTGTTCCATCATGCCCACATCGGCCCGGATGAGCGGCAGATCGGGGATATATTCCGCTGCCAGGGAAATGTCCTCGCCGAGAATGCGTTGGAGCATCTTGGTTGTTTGTGCCACCACTTCGTTCAAGTCCAGATTGGCCGGTTGCATGTCTTGTTTCCGGCTGAACATGAGCAATTGGCGGGTCAGGGTGGCGGCGCGCTCGGCGGCCTCCAGGATTTGCTGGGAAAATTCCAGTCTCTCTCCGGGTGCCAACTCGTCTTCGAGCAGCTGTGCGGCATTGCCATGAATGGCGGTCAGTAAATTGTTGAAATCGTGGGCGACTCCCCCGGCCAGCTGCCCGATGGCCTCCATTTTTTGCGCCTGGCGAAGTTGGGCTTCGAGGGCCACTTCCCGGGTCACATCGCGCCGGACGCCGACGTAGTTATTGATGTTACCGGTATTGTCCCGGATGGGTGAAATCGTGGCTTCTTCCTCAAACAGGGTGCCGTCTTTCTTTTTGTTGATGAAATGGCCTGACCAGACTTCGCCGCGCGCGAGCACCTCCCACATCCCCTTATAGAAGGCGGCATCGTGTTTGCCGCTTTTGAGCAGGCGTGGGTTTCGACCGATCACCTCCGACTGCGTGTAACCGGAGACTTTTTCAAAGGCCGGATTCACATAAAGGATTTTGCCGGCGGCATCGGTGATAATGATATCTTCGACGGCCTGCTCCACGGCCGTCGCCAATCGCATATACGCTTCCTCGGCCTGCTTGAGCTGGGTGATGTCGAACAGGATCCCCTGAGTGCCGCTGATCTTGCCATTCAGGTCGAAAACCGGTGTTTTGATGGCGTGAATTTTACGGCTTTCACCATCGGCGCCACGCTGGATCTCATCCACTTCGATGGTCTTGCCGGTTTGCATTATCAGCCGATGGTGTTGGATGGCGTCTGCCACCAGGGTCGCGCCGGTTTGCCTGGCTTCGTCGGGTAATTTCCCCAGCACCTTGTCCGGCTGGTTATTGGTGATCCGGAAAAAGTGGGAATTGGCGAAGACATAGCGGCCCTCGGCATCCTTGCGAAAAACCCCGACCGGCATCTGCTCCACGAGCGAATGATAGAGTGCCTCGGACATGCGGAGAGCCAGTTCCGCATTCTTGTGTTCGGTGATATCAATGTTAACGCCGAGCATGCGGATCGGCTGTTTGTTTTTGTCATAAACCGCCTTGCCCCGCACCAGGGCCCACCGCAATGCATTATCCCCGTGCCGATGGAACCGGTACTCGGCATGAAACTCATTCTGATCAGCCATAGCCTGGTCCGCCAGCATGCGGATGCGTTCCCGGTCTTCCGGATGAAGCAGTTGCCAGAAGGTGCTGGAGGTATGGTCGTAAGTGCCGGGCGCAAAACCGAAGATGGCCTCTTCCTCTTCGGTCCAGGTGGCATGGTCGCAGACCAGGTCCACATCGAAAATGCCGATCTTGGCGGCCGCCTGGGCCAACCGCAATCGTTGTTCGCTCTCGCGCAAAGCCAGCTCGGTTTGCCGGTGTTCGGCCTGGGAGCGCAACGCCGCGATGCCGAAGGCCAGGTCTTCGGCCAGTTCCGCCAGGAGGTCGGCCTCGGTTTTATCAAATGCGTCCGGGCCGGTTGAAAAAATACCCACGGCGCCGAATGTCTTGCCGCCGACAGTCAGCGGGAGGCCGATGGCGGATTTGTACGCCCGACGTTGCGCTTCTTCCTGCCAGGGGCCGGATTCGGAAGCCTCACCCAGGTTATGGACAATGCTCACCTGCCCGGTGCGAATGGCGGCACCAACCGGTCCGCGGCCCCGGGACCCGTCGGCCCAGGTGAGCTGAAGTTTCTCGAGAAAACCCGTTTCCAGTCCTGTTTGGGCCATGGTGCATACGGACTTGGCTTCGTTTTTTTCGGCATACCCCGCCCACGCCGCCGCATAGCCGCCTTCCTCAACCACCAGCCGGCAGATGTTCTTCAGCAGTCCAACTTCATCCGTGGCATGGAAGAGGATCTGGTTGCAGCTGGAGATCATCCGGAGTGCGCGGTTGGTCTTCTGCAAGGAGCCTTCGGCGCCTTTGCGGCCGGTGATTTCCCGTTCCTGGAGTCTGAGCTGCTGTCGCATGGCCAAATACAGCAGCCAGCCGGTGACCACCACAAAGCCTAAACCTTTGCCAATGGAAAATATGGCATACGTCTGGGGATCGGATACCAAAACAACCAACAACTTGTCGGAAAATAATATCCACAACGATGCCAGCACGATGTAAAGCAGGCTCGTGCGCAGGGCTATACCGGCAAATTTATCGCGCATCTGAATACCTTTCACCCAAACACCCAAAGCGCATTGGCCATAATCCCCGATACGCTTTGCAACGTCACCCGTTCAGCGATTTTGCTCGTTTGACTAGCTAAGTCAGCAGGCTAATGTAACTAAGTTATCATCCGACAATGGTTTATCAATACGCAAATTGGCGGTTTTTCCCATCGGATTTAAGCTTCTGGTGGGCGGGGTTGCCATGGCAAAGCGCCGGTGGCCAGGCTGCGATGAAGACAATCGCGGTTTGGCCTAACTTCGGGTCCAAATTTTTCCGCAGGGCCTCGGCCAATTTTTGCGGCGCATAAGGTTTCTGGAGGAAATTGACGCCCTCTTCCATTGTCAGGCGTTTATCGGCCAGATTGCCGCTGTAGCCGCTCGTATAGATGATTTTCAGCCGTGGTCGGTCGGCATGTAATTGACGAGCCAGTTCGTAGCCCGTCATGCCATCGGGCATGACAATATCCGTTAACAGCAGTTGAATCCGATCCTTGTGTTTCTGCCAGACCTTGAGTGCTTCCACGCCGGATTCGGCGGGCAGGACGGTATAACCAAAGCGCTGGAGCATGTTGCTGACCGTAAGACGCACGATGAGTTCGTCTTCCACCACCAGGATGGTTTCCGTGCCGCGCGGCAGGCTGACAGCTGTCGGGCTTGCTTGAATTTCCGTCTTCACCCCGGTCATAGCAGGGAAATAAATGTGAAACGTTGTGCCCCGGTTGATTTCGCTGGTCACGGTAATCCAGCCATTATGTTGCTGGACGATGCCATGGACGGTGGCCAGTCCGAGACCGGTGCCCTTGCCCACTTCCTTGGTGGTAAAGAATGGCTCAAAGATGTGCGGCAGGTTTTCCGGGGCGATGCCGCAACCGGTGTCAGTCACTGTAAGCAGAACATACAACCCGGCTCCGCCGCCGGGATTCTGTCCGGCAGTTGCCGGATCTGCCGTTTCAGTTCCCGTTCCCGTCGTGATGACCAGCCGTCCACCCTGGGGCATGGCGTCGCGGGAATTTACAGCCAGGTTGAGCAGGATCTGTTCAATCATGCCGGTGTCCGCCTGGATGGCCGGCAAGCCGGCCGCATAGTTTGACGCCAGGGAAATGTCCTCGCCCAGGATGCGCTGGAGCAGTTTGGTCATTTGCGCCACCACTTCGTTCAAATCGAGGCGGATGGGCTGGAGAACCTGCTTCCGGCTGAACATCAACAACTGGCGGGTCAGATTGGCCGCCCGCTCGGCGGCTTCGACGATCTGCTGCGAGCAATCGGAAATCTCTTCGGATTGCGACTGGTTGCTCAGCAACACCATCGAGGCATTGCCGCGAATGGCCGTCAGGAGGTTGTTGAAATCATGGGCGATGCCTCCGGCCAGTTGCCCGATGGCTTCCATTTTTTGTGACTGGCGGAGCTGTGTTTCGAGGGCAACCTCCCGGGTTACATCGCGTCGGACACCGACGTAGTTGATGATTTTGCCGGCGGCGTCCCGGATGGGTGAAATTGTGGCTTCTTCCTCAAAGAGGGTGCCGTCCTTCCTTTTATTGATAATCCGGCCAGACCAGACTTCGCCCCGGCTGAGCGTGTCCCACATCTTTCGATAGAAGGCCGGGTCGTGCTTGTCGCTCTTGAGAAGACGCGGATTGCAGCCGATCACTTTTTCCCGCGAGTAACCCGTGATCCGTTCAAAGGCCGGATTCACGTACAGGATTTTGCCGGTGGCATCCGTGATCATGATGTCTTCGGCGGCCTGTTCCACGGCGGTGGCCAGCCGCTTTTGCATCTCCTCGGCACGTTTGCGTTCGGTAATGTCCCGGGTGATAAAGATCACTCCTTTGGGGCGGCCGTCGGCCGAACGCAGCAAGGCGGCGTTGATTTCGCCATGGAACCGGGTGCCATCCTTTTTGAGCAGCATGAATTCGCTGCCCTGGAGGCGTTTCGTCTCGAAAAGATCCCGGAGACTGGCCCGGACTTTTTCATGTTCTTCGGGGGCGACCCAGTCGAACAGGCTGCGCCCGATCACTTCGTCTTTTGCGGGCTGGCCAAAAATTTCCAGCGCCCGGGTTGAGACAAATTCAATCCGGCCCTCAACATTGGTCACTGTCACCGCGTCGGGCGAAGCGCTGACCAGGCTGCGATACAGATCATCGCTCTCCCGCAAGGTTCTTTCGGCCTGTTTGCGCTCCGTGATGTCATGTAGGAACCCATGCCACAGGGTGCCGCCGTCCGCTTCCCGTTCCGGTACGGCATGGCCTTCCACCCACAATTCGCCTTTCCGGGGATGCCGGACCCGGAATTCAACCCGCCAGGGATTCAAGGTGCGGGCGGATTCGGCGATGGCCTGGTTGAAGAATACGATATCTTCAGGATGAATCAGGCAAAAGATTGCCGATGCGTCATTGGCTGCCGCTTCCGGACTTCCGCCGTATATTTCCTCGATGGCCGGGCTGGCGTAGGGAAAAGAGGCCGACCCGTCCGGCCGCTGGCGAAAGGAACAGACGGTGCCCGGTGCGGTGGCGGTAATCCTGGCCAGTTGTTCCTGTAATTTGAGCCGTCCCTGCCAGGCGGCTTCAGCCCTTTTTTTTACCGTGCAATCGTGGAAAACCAACACCACACCGATGATTTCACCATCAGACTGTTTGATCGGCGCACTGCTGTCGTCAATGGGAGTTTCCGTACCGTTCCGCGCCACCAGCAGCGTATGATTGGCCAGACCCGCAACGGTCCCGGTGTGGAGAACTTTCTCTGCCGGATCCTCCGCCGGTTGGCGCGTGTCCTCGTTGATGATTCGAAACACGGCGGTCAATGACTGTCCTTCGGCTTCGCGGCTGGTCCAACCCGTCAGCCGTTCGGCTTCTGCGTTCAACAAGGTGATCCGCCCCTGTTTATCGGTGGTGATCACCGCGTCGCCAATGCTGCCCAGGGTCACGGCGTAGCGTCTCTGGCTTTCCTCGGCCCGCCAGCGGGAGCGATGCAGCGCCTCGCTGATCGAGCTGACCAACAGCCCCATCACGATCAAAAGCCCCCAGCGCAAGCCGTCCGTCGCCTGGGCGATGTGAAGCGAATGAATCGGAGGCAGGATGAAATAATTTGCCAGGAGGGCCGCCAGGCAGGTTGCCGTCAGCCCCGGCCCTAACCCGCCGACATAAGCGCTCAGGATGACGGGGACGAGGAAGACCATCAGAACGGGTGCGCCGCCGGTCATCGATGGGAGCTTCAGGCTGAGCAGCAGGACGGCCAGGGTTGACAACACGGCCAGGGCATAGACCAGGCATCGGGGCCGCCACGGAGCGATTGAAGCGGTCCGTGCTGGCTCCGTCTGGTCGGTGTTTGGCGTGGTCGACGTCAATTTATCCACTAACCAATCGGCCAGATTGGCCATGACTTTAGCAGTAAATCACCGGTTGACGCTCCCGGAACCGGCGCGGGCGCCGGTCGTTAAGCTGGCATCAGCCCTTTGGTTTGTTGGATGCCTTCCTGGGCCTGTTGCAGGAGCAGCGGCATGTCTTCCGGGACGAGTTGGAGTATGGTCATCGCCGCCGTGCAGTCCGGCGGCATTACGGGCGCCGTTGAAGGATTTTCACCCAGGCAATGTGCCATCGCATCGGCCAGATTCACGGTTGCCGCCAGCCGTTCACACGGTTCCGCGCCCGCCAGATGATGGTGGTGGCCGACGGGCAGGACGATGTCTGACGGCAAACCCCAGCGGGTCAGCAAACGGGCACCGATCTCGCCATGATCGAAGCCAAAAGCCTCTTTCTCCGCTTCAGCCAATGAAGATCCGGATGCGCTCACGTTGAGCATCAGCCGGCCGTATTTTTCCCCTTCCTGGGAAGCTAAGATAATTTTGCCCACGTCGTGCAGCAGCCCGGCCGTAAAAGCCACGCCTTCGGATTCATGCATCCGGCTGGCCACCATTCCTGCAATGACCGCGGCAGCCGCCGAATGTTGCCACAGGGCTTCCACCGGGAGAACTTTGTTGATTCCCGGAAGCGACATCGCCTGCATGCTCGACATGGCCACGACAATGCGATAGAGCTCGTAAAAACCGAGTCTCAACACCGCTTCAAACAAGTCCGTGGCCGGCTCTTCTCCGCCAAAAAAACTGCTGTTGCAGCGTCTCAGGATTTCGGCCGTCAATGACGGATCGTGGCTCATCAGGCGAACCACCTGGTCAACGTCGCGGTCGGGCTGCTTGAACAACGCAATCAATTCAACCATCACCTTGGGTGCCGGCGGCAAATGCCGCACGCTGTCGATATACAGGTCCAATTTATCCTTCATGGAAGTTCCTTTTCAGGCGTTAAAAATCAATGATGACCCGCAAAGTTGCGACCCAGGCTGCTTCCGGGGAAGATTGGCCGCCGGGATGGCGGATCCACTGCAGGTCGGGTTTGAGGGCGACGAAGGGTGTAATCTGGCATTGGTAGTATCCCTCCAGTGAACTTTCATTGTGAGTGAAGTCCGATCCGCTGGCGCGGCTGAGTTCCGCCCAGCTCCAATACAGCCCCATTCCGTCTTTGTCCCGTTCCAACCATGGACCAGTGGCACTGACGCCCACGCCGACGTGCTGAGTGACAGGGCTGACTTCGGGATCTGCGGAACCATATTGGGCAAATACGCTGACCCCTCGTTCGTCATCCGCAGAACCCGGTTGTCGCTTCCAGACCTGCTGTTCGGCCGCCAGGTAATAGCCGGACGTTCCGTCCTGTGAACCGCCATCGAACCGGCCCACCGCCGCCGTGTCGTGCCAGAAACCCAGCCCCACCCGGCCCGGTCCGAACCGGCCGGTTCCGGAGTGCGTGAGACCTGCCTCTCCGATCAGGTAGGGATGATGAAAGCCATAGGTGGAAAGGTCGCGCAAGTTATCCGTGTAAATGCCGGCACCGAAGTAAAACCATTCCGTGGGATAGACGAACAGGTTCGCGCTCAAGGCTGGGTTGGGATAGGTTGGAAAATTCAGGAGCGTCGGGCTGAATCCGGCGCTGGAGTTGATAAACCCGGCGGCAGCGGACAAATAATCAAACTCGGCATTGGCGTCCACCTGGCCGGCTTTCAGCCGGAGATGGTCGTGAATCAATTTTTGTTGGTACCAGAGTTCCTCGACCTGGCTGAGTTGACCGGCGTCAATGTTGTCATAACCTTGCAGGTCGCCGATGTCATCCGAGCCGTGGGGACCATACCGGTAGTAATATTGTGCAAAAAAAGTGCCGCCGGGGATGCCCAGCAAAGGTTCCGGATCAAAAGTCAAATTCACGTCCAGCAGACCGCGCTGGATGCCGCGCTGGCCACTATCGTCGCTCAATCCCACCGAAGTGTCGGTCGTGAAACGGCCGGCAATGGTCAGGCCGTTCGTTTCCAGTGCCGGGCGCACCGATCCCCAATCGCCGGTCAGTCGCGACCACTGCCACCAGGGTGCTCCGCCGAACCATTCGGCGTTGGTGGTTGCGGTGGCAGGCGCGGAAGGCGGGGTTGGCGTCAAGGTGCGTTGGCCGGGCTGGGGGCCCAGATAGGCCATTTCGTTGGTTATGGAGTTTTCCTCTGCCCCTGCCAAAGAAAAAGACGCTGAGAACGACAGAATTGCCAGTCCCAGCCAAACAGCGTGAAAAAACCCTCCCGCCACAGCCGATGGACTGGTTTGCATCATTGTGTGATCGAGTCGAATTTCGATCAGATTTCTATCGGCAAAAATGGCGGAAACTTGACGGCAAATATCGATGGCCCTTCAAAAAAATGGCCGGAACGGTTTCCCGTTCCGGCTTGATGGCGGGGTCGGCGCGCTGAGCCGACCGGACGCCGCAGCGCCGCGTCTCTGCCATTGCTAAAGGCTGAAGTCCATCCTGAAAATTTTGTTCATCCTGTCCGCATATGTTTTCAGTCCGACAGTTCGGTCAAGCGCCCTGGACTTCGGTTGGGCTTCAAAACTCCCAACGAAGCCTACTATTAACCAATTTGTCGCACTTCAAATTTGAAACTAAACTTCGGCATCGACACCTCCATATCTGATAATAAAAGGATAGTCGTCAACTGCTGTCCCTTCCGGGTGATAGTGAGGAAATCCTGGAACGCGATGCGCAATAGTTCGGCCAACTTTGAAATTGGCGCCTGAATGCATATCGGTCTCCCAGCGGGAACCATCTATCCGTGTCATCAGCGTCGCAATCATACCGCGGTAACGAGAATGCCCATCAATCACAGGTCCAGCAACTCCAATGAGGGAACCGTCCTCCTGAAACACTTCGGCAACTCTCATCTTGGATGGAGACCTGTCAGCTACAAACTCGTGGTCGCCCTTGCCGCGAACGATCTGAATGTCGTCCCGCGGCGTGACCGTCAGTACCACTCCGGTGGAAGCGATGGGCATACGCTGAAGCCTAACTATTGATTACACCGAATTAATTCAAGCTATGTAGGTATTAACCGGTAATGCATTGAGCCCCCATCAGAAAATCTGACTCTGGAGATGCAGCCTATGAGCGGGAGAGAGGTGCGTCAAGGCAGGAAGGATTTTAACCACGGATCCGGCCTCCATAGTAGTAAAGTACTGCAGAGGATGGATGGACACGGCGTAAAGCCGAGTGGCGGCGTTGCCACCATGCGTGAATCGCAATGCGGGACGGATTCCAAACCGCGAAACACGCGGAATACACGAACGGGATTACTGATCTTGAACAGCCCCGTTCGCCCATCGGCTACGGCGGGCCAAGGAAGCAAACGAGGGTAAGGGAGAGAAAACCCGGTCGGAAACGCTGCTGGCTGCCTCTTTCACCCTCCATTCCCTCCTGTTAAACCGGTCAATTTGGTGTCGCCCATTCACAACCGGGCAGGGGAAAAATGTAGGGTCCGGCAATACCCGGTGCGGAGACGGCGGATGTAAAAGCCCTTTTTTGAAAGCCATAACTTTGCGTTGCGCTTAAGGCGTCAAGGCTTAAACTGAAAACTGTTATGCCGAAAACCAAGATTCCGCAAAAGGTGTGTGAAGAACTTAACCGACAATTCAACCAGGAACTCGCCGCCGCGCACGCCTATCTGGCCTTATCTGTGTGGTGCGACGTCCGAAACCTCAAAGGTTTTGGCAAATATTTTGTCAAGCAGGCAGGCGAGGAGCGTGTGCACGCCGAGCGGATACTCAAACACCTGACCGACCGCGGCGTGACAGCGGAAGTGGCTGCGGTGCCCGCTCCGAAACAGGAATACAAGACATTGCTCGAAGTCGCCCAGCAGGCGCAGGCGCAGGAACACTCCAATACACTGGGGGTCAACGCCGTTTACGAGGCGGCGGTGTCAGCCAAAGATTATCCCGCCCAGGTGCTCATGCATTGGTTCATCAAGGAACAGGTTGAGGAAGAAGATTGGGCCGCAGAAATGGTGGAGCGCGTTCAGGCTGCCAGCTGCGCCGGCAGCGCGTCTGATCTGGATCGCCACATCGAACGCTACCTAGAAGAGGAAGTCAGGGAAGTACCGGCTGAAAAATAGGCTGCCCAAGCCCGCGCGCGGATTTTGGCCGACATTGGATGTGGTGCGCCCGTTCATTTGGGCTGCCCGGGAAAAGCTTCCGGTTTCGATTACATCGCCGAACACCCTCAAGGTCCCCATCCGCTTGCTGCGTAATCGCGCCGGCTCGGGACAGCGCGCTGCGTTCAGCGGCGTCTCTACCAAGCCCAACGTACCACTACCGAAAATTGTTGCCGTTGGCATGGACGAAGCAAGTGTGTTAACTTCCGGTTATTCGCTTGAAAACCAATCAACAATCCCGCACGAAAAACGACCAAACCAGCGGACTGGTTCAAACCGGCTTGGTTCTGGTCTGGGTCCAGTGCAAAGGTTACAGTTGTCTGGCCTATACTGATTCAACGGGCCAGTGGATCAATTTCTACAACGGCCAGCGGATATCTGATTTCGTCAGAGTGATCGGATGATTGGTCGCCCGGTTTCACTTGTGGCCAACCTGCTTTGTAGAAAAGGTCGCCGGCAATCGAAGAATGTCCTTCCCTCGCCCCGCCGCCCAGCGCGGGGAGAGGGTCAGGGAGAGGGCTCTCTCCACTTCCGTGGAGGCGAGGTGAGGCTGTCTCGATTTGACGGACAGAGAATTGGATAAACGTGTATGCTGAAAGCTATCAAAGAAACCTCTGTCAAAATCCGTCGCAAGTTCGACCAAACCTTC
>Ga0265338_10005165_pt1 | contig 17160 bp, 14 predicted proteins | sample 42126metaG_FD_193579 | JGI IMG/M metagenome (GOLD analysis project Ga0265338, IMG submission 193579) | Rhizosphere microbial communities from Carex aquatilis grown in University of Washington, Seatle, WA, United States - 4-21-26 metaG | ecosystem: Host-associated > Plants > Roots > Rhizosphere... | reverse complement strand
GCCTGCCAATCAAATTCTTGGCTATCTACGGGCTACGCTGAATATGAATTTTATCTGGAATATGATTCAGAACGAGAGTAACGCCAATGGCGCGGGTAGTTCCGCTTTTATCGCCGATGAAAATGGGGTCATTGTGGCCCATACAGATATGTCCAGAGCCTTTACTGCCCTTGCCCCTTTTACCACCAGCCAGCAGGTCAGTATTACAGCCCTGGAGCGCTATGGCAAAGGTACAAAAATTCCTGTCTGGCCAGCAAGCGGCCTCTCTGATAAGGTCAATCAGCAATCCCCTTTTCAACTGACCATCCAGCAACAACAGGAGAACTATCAGGTCATTGGTCTGCCAATCTTTGTTGTGCCGTGGACCTATGTGGTGTTAAGCCCTGTCAGCGCGGTAACTTCTCTGGCTGACCAGCAATTGTTTACTATTGGCAGTATCGGCATCGTTGTCCTCTTGCTGGTCGCTGGAATTGGTATTATTGTTGGCCAGCGCATCACTTCGCCTGTGTTGCGTTCTGTTACACAGTTGCAGGCGAGCAGCAAACGTCTGAAAGACCTGGCTTCGCAAGAAGAGGTTGCCATTGCTCAACAGATCTGGGTGGTAGATTCATCGAAAACAGGTCTGTCTTCGGCCAACTATTATATTAATGCCAGTCAGAATGCAGCTAACCAGATTGTGATGATCGGCAAAGTGTTGGAACGTCATTGGCTGGCGATTAAACCGGAGGATAGACAACATGTCTTTCAGCAGATCTTAGCCGCAGCCCGCTATATCGATACCGCTTTACAGCAACAGAAGAAGTATGGCCGCAAGCTTTCTGCAACATTAGATCTGACACGACAGGTTACCGATCAGTTGAAATCAAGCACAGCGGCAGCGACCCAGGCCGCCGCGCAAATGGAGCAGGTGGTCAGCCGGCTCCAGCAGGTCGTAGGGAAACAGGATATCCCCCCAGGGAGAAAGCAATGAAGCTCCGGGACTCTATCGGCCAGTACTATGCATATGCCAGGGGTCTTTGCGTCTGGCACTATGTTCTGAGCGCTCTTCTTCTGTTCGTGCTTGTTGCCTGTAGTGCTCAGGAAGTCTCTCCTTCTCCTGGGAATGGCAGGGCGGAAGTTATCAACCCGGCCAGTATCCATGTGGCTTTTCTCTCTGAGACCACCAGCCTGGATTTTGCGCTGGAGATGGCGGCAGGAGCGCGCTATGCTGCTGACCAGTATCATGTTGTGGCACAGATTCTGGCGCCTCCGACTTTTGATGATCCAGCCGCGCTGAGAATTTTTAACAACCTGGTCCAGACTGCGCGCGACGGTATTGCTGTCCAGACGCTTGATACCAACCTTTTTGTGCCATCAGAGGCCAATGCCGTCAGCCAGGGTATCCCAATTATCGCCGTGGATACTGTACCCCCGCCAGCCTCACGTGTCATAAGCTATGTGGGGAACGATAATCTTGAGGCAGGAGAGATGCTTGCTGATGCTGCTATCAAGCTTACCCCGGTCAATGCCAGGGGCAAGATTTTAATCGGCATTGACAATCCGAGTGTGTCTATCCTGGGCTATCGTGCTCAAGGGATGAGGCAGGAGTTCCAGCGCTGGCGCCCGGCTTTGCAGATTGTGGGACCCTTCGCTTCATATCAGCCACCACAGCAAAATCTTGTTGCCTGGAGCAGGAACATTGCTGCCCACTCCGCGATTGTTGCCTGCCTGGGGGTCGGGGACGCGGACAATGCCTCTTTAGCTCAGATCAAGCAAAATGAGCATGGCACATTTCTGAGCGGTGCTTTCGATCTGGACCCGACCGCGCTCCAGGCTATCGCTAATGGAACGAACTTTGCTCTGCTTGATCCAGAGCACTTTTTGAAGGGTTATGTAGCGATGCGCCTGTTAATTGAGCATGCACTCTATGGAAGTGCTATTCCTCAAGGCTGGTGGAACCCTGGCGCGCTGCTGGTGACCCAGAGTAATGTCCAGCAAATCATCAGGCGTCAGATCAGTCTGGCGGCGAAAGGTCGATTTTATCAACCACTTATCGATCAGGAATTCGCCAATCCCCTTGCCCAACTGAAACCTCTGGATCAGGCCAGGTAAAAGATATTCATTGCCAGATTTTACAATAAAACTGGCAGGATCGTGCCTGGAGCGTAAACAAGGATTTACGCTTCAGGCACGATCCTGCCAGCTTCTCATAACATAGAGAAGAGGCGACGTGATTATGGTGAGGTGACGATAGTCCCGCTATTGCCCACTGCCACAAATTGAGACCCCGACCAGGCCACATCAGACAGGCCCTGTGTCGTATTGGAGTCCGGCGCCATCCAGTTTTGTCCATCGTGCGAGATGAGCACAGTGCCGTTGCCTCCCACTACTGCGAAGATTGATCCTGACCAGATGATGCCTTTCAGGTTTTGCGAGGTCACAGAAGATTGGAGCTGGTTCCATTGTTTCCCATTAGAGGAAAAGGCAATTGTGCCGCCATCTCCTACCGCGACATAGCCATTGCCTGACCGGACCCCTTCAAGGTTTGGTAACGAGGACGGCGTTCCGGCTAAAGACACGTCTGTCCACGTCTGCCCATCCGGTGAGGTAAAGATTCTTCCATTATTCCCTACCGCCATAAATTCTGATCCTGTGCTCTTGACTGCCGTAAGGTTATAGACAGTGGCAGGAGATGAGGGAGCGTTCCAGTTTTGCCCATCCGTCGAGATCAGGATCGTGCCGCCATCTCCTACGACCACAAACTTCGATTCTGACCAGCTAATCGCATTCAGATTCTGGTCAGCGCTGGCCGGCTGTTGCAGGCTCCAGCTTTGTCCACTGTCGTGCGAGGTAAGGATGGTATCGTTATTTCCCACGGCCACCAGCAGCCCCAGGGATTTGGACCAGTTGATGCCATTCAGGTCCTGTTGTGTCCCGGAGGCCGAAGAGCGGTCCGTCCAATTTTTGCCATCTGGCGAGGTCAAAATCGTGCCATTTTTGCCTACAGCTACATAGACCGATCCCGACCAAACAACTCCCTGGAGATTGTACGAGGTGATCGGCGTGATGGGGGTCCATTTATAGCCAGGAGCGTTCGCAGTGGCCGTGGCTGTAGCTGCTCCTGCCGCACCACTTGCTGCTATCGCTTGCGCTGTCGCCGTTGCCTCCAGAACCCCGGCAGTTGCCGTCGCTGCCACGCCTGCGTTCGCGGTAGGGGTTGTTCCCTGGTTGGCCTGCTGTGTACCACTGACGGTTGGGGTGATACCGCTAGCGGTACCATGCCCCGGCCAGTTGCCAGTGGATAGGTGATACACACCCAGGGCGCCGCCTCCCAACAAAAGCACGATCAGGAGCGTGAGGATAACCACCAGGATTGGCGCGGGACGGTGCCTGGTTTCTTTTGGTGGCGCGGATGGTGGCATAAAGAGACCCGCCTGGGTCTGGTTATACGAGGGTCGTTCGACAAATTGCGTTTGCTCATAAGCCGGAACCGGACCTGAATTTTGCTGCGAGAGCGGCTGTTGCGCGGATCTGTAGGGTGCCTGTGGTCCCCCCTCCTGCGGAAAGGCGTTCAGACCAGGCTGCGATGGTGGTCCAGACCTGTAGGGAGTCTGTGGATTGCTGTCCTGCGGAAAGGCATTCAGACCAGGCTGAGAGGATGGTCCAGACCTGTAAGTTGGCTGCGTGCCGCTGTCCTGCGGAAAGGCATTCAGGCCAGGCTGGGAGGATGGTCCAGACCTGTATGGTGTTTGTTGTCCCCCCTCCTGCGGAAAGGCATTCAGGCCAGGCTGAGAGGGTGGTCCAGATCTGTAGGTTGGCTGTGTGCCGCTGTTCAGGGCCGTGTTTCCCTCCTGCGCCGTCAGGCTGGTTTGATCACGCACACCGGATTGGGGCGTTTGCGCGACCCGGTAGGTCTGAGCTACATTATCCGCCAGCACCGCTGGTGCCTGTGTCTCTATGACAGAAAGCGTAAGATACAGGTCTCCAGTTGTGCCTGGACCCAGATTTTCGCCCAGACCAGCCAGCGTAATCACCTGACCTGGTTGCGAGCCAGGAGGAATCTGGACCGTTATCGTGCGTCCGCCCGGCAGAGTCAATACGCGCGATGTGCCCCTGCGTGCCTCTTCAGTGCTGATGGCCAGCGTTGCTCGTCTATCGCCAGTGTTCTGCGCGCCGGGCGTCTGTGGTGTCGCGGGCGAGGGTTGCAGAATGCGCAGCGCTGTGCCCTCATCAACATCCTGAAAGGCCGCGTCAAAAGCCTGAGCAAAGCCGCTAATCGAGGGGAAACGCTCCTCTGGTTTTTTTGCCAGCGCTCGCAGCAGGACGCTGTTCACTGCCCCAGGCAGCAAGGGATTAAGTGTGCTCGGTGGTTTGGGAATCTCCTGAAGATGCGCATACATCATACTCATTGGATTGCCCTGGAAAGGCGGACTGCCCGTCAGCAGTTCGTATGCCATGATCGCCAGCGCGTATTGGTCGCTGGCAAAGACCGCCTGGTTGGCCCACTGTTCCGGTGCCATATAAACAGGAGTGCCCCGCACATTCTGGCTGGCATTGGACGTATTGCTCGCCATATGCGCAATGCCAAAATCGGCCAGTAAGAGATCAGGGTACTCGTCAGCGGCGGACTTGCTGCGTATCAAAAAGTTCGCGGGTTTGACATCCTGGTGAATAATCTGTTGATCGTGAGCATATTGCAACGCCTCGGCGGCTTGCTGGATAATATGCGCAATTTGTTTCAAGGTCAATGACTGCGTTTTCCGCACCTCTGCTCGTTTGCGGAGCCAGTTGACCAGCGATCCCTCCGCCCGGTATGGTGTAATCAAATAGGCATAATGGATCGTATCCAGCCATTCTTCGCCATGGTCATAGAGTGGCAAAATGTTGGGGTGATCAAGCCTGGCAATAGCGGTAGCTTCACGTACAAACTGACGCAGCACACTGGCCACCGCCTTATCCTCGGTATGGCCTGTCTCAATCTTGATCACTTTGGCTGCGACCTGTCGTTGAACCTGGCTATCTTCAGCCAGGTAGACTTCGCCCATGCCCCCACTGCCAATCAGTCGAAGAATGCGATAGCGCCCAAGCTGTTTTCCTTCGAGTGACATAAAAGCCTCCTTACCCCTATATAATATGATGGAAGATGCCCGAAAACCAAAAAAACCCCTTCAGGAAGAGAAACGTTCCTGATGCGTGTATTCATAGCCTGGATTTTTTCCCTATACGGGGCTATGGAAAAGTCTTTCGCTGGGATTTCTTCCCCCCAGAAATTTTTGAGCGTTTTGCGGGTGTTGCGCGAAGCGCAACACCCGCAAAACGCTCTTTTCCCCTTCGGGGTGGGGTGGATATATATGAGAAAAGACTTTTCTATATGTGCGGCTTGACATGCCCGAATAAAAAAGGTATATTTTGTATACAAAATGCAAAATACAGTAGTGGTCTGCGAACGGAACTCTTGCATGCCAAAATTGCCAGCCAGAACGGAAAAAGGCATCATGAACGCTATCTCTTCTTCCATGGACGAGCAGATCAGTTCTGAGATCTTTGAATTGCTCTGGGGACATGAACGCGAAGTGCTGCCGACGATCGTGGATTATGCCTATGAGCAGATCTGGAAACAACTGGTCTTTGCCCATGAGCAGAGCGAACGGCGACTTTCGGATGTGGCGCTGGCAGCGCAACTGGGCGTGAGCCGGACCCCTGTACGCCAGGCGTTAGAGCGACTGGTGAAAGATGGATTGGTGCGCTCAGATCCCCGTCGTGGCTTCTGGACGCGCCATTTTACTGCTCATGATATCCATGAGATTTACGATCTGCGCGGGGCCCTGGAAGTTCTGGCCTTACGCCTGGCCCTCCCTCACCTTGATCCGGCAGATCTCAAGACGCACCTGGCTTTGCTTGCCCACATTCGCACGCTCTTAGATCAGGATCAGAACCCCGTTTCCCTCTTTCTCCCCTGTGATTTTCGTTTCCATATGTTGCTTGTGCGTGCGGCAGGCAATGGCCGTTTGCTGGATTATCTTTCAACCCTGCGGAGCCAGTTCAGTATTTTCCAGATCAAAGATACCAGGAGTCCCCAGCGTATCCGCTCGGCCCTTGACGACCATGAGCGGATCTTGCTGGCACTGCTGGAGCAGCAGGGCGAGCAGGCTGCCCTGCTCTTATCTGAGCATATTGCTCGCTCTAAAACGTATGTGCTGGCCGATTTTTTCGCGCCACAGAGTCCAGAATAAGGAGAAAACATCGATGTTTCGCTTGGATCAGAAAATTGCACTGGTAACCGGAGCGGGTTCCGGCATTGGGCGGGAGATCGCCTTGCTTTATGCTCAGCAGGGCGCTACCGTGATTGTTGCTGATATCCAGGAGGAAGCGGCCAGCAAGGTCACGGCTGAGATCCACGAGCGTCAGGGTCAGGCCCTGGCGCTGACCCTGGATGTGCGCAGCGAAGAGCAGGTCAGCACAGCTTTCGCGGCAGTCAGAGAGACGCATGGACGCTTTGATATTCTGGTGAATAACGCGGGCATCAGCCATGTTGGCTCTATTCTGGAGACCAGCGCTGACGACTGGGATCGCTTGATGGCGGTCAATGCGCGCGGGGTTTTTCTCTGTGCCAAATATGCCCTGACCAATATGCTGGCTCAGGAGCCTGCCGGTGGGGTCTTGATCAATATGGCCTCTGTCGCCGCTATGGTCGGCCTTGAGCGCCGTTTGCCCTACAGTGCCACCAAGGGAGCTGTGCTCAGTCTGACCAGGTCGATTGCGATAGATTTTGCGACCCGGAATATTCGTTGTAACGCGATTTGCCCCGGCACTGTGCATACTCCTTTTGTCGATGGCTACCTGGCTCGTAGTTTTGCCGGACACGAGGAAGAGGCGCGCCAGCAGCTTGACGCGCGTCAGCCTATCGGGCGCATGGGACACCCGGACGAGATTGCCTACGCGGCGCTCTACCTGGCCTCTGATGAGGCTACGTTTGTCACGGGGTCGGCGCTGATGATTGATGGCGGCCTGACTGCGAGATAAGGGATTGCCCAATGAGAGTCGCGCTTTTTATTACCTGCTTTAACGATACGCTCTTCCCGCAGGCAGGCCGGGCGACGGTCCAGTTGCTTGAACGCCTGGGACATGCCGTCGATTTTCCTGAAGAACAGACCTGTTGTGGACAGATGCACTTCAATACGGGGTACCAGCGAGAGGCGCTGCCGCTGATTCGGCGTTTTGTGGACACGTTTGGCCAGGCCGAGGTAATTGTCGCGCCCTCGGCTTCCTGCGTAGGCATGGTGCGCGAGGTCTATCCACTGGCGGCGGAATGGTTTGGGGACCAGGAACTGCTGGCGCAGGTACAGGCCCTGGCTCCGCGTGTCTATGAACTGAGTGAGTTTCTGGTGAAACGCCTGGGTCTGGAGGATGTGGGAGCCTATTATCCCCACCGTGTGACCTATCACCCGACCTGCCACTCGTTACGTTTTCTGCGCGTGGGCGATGCACCATTGCGCCTGTTGCGCGCCGTGCGGGGCATTGACCTGGTTGAGTTGCCTGGCGCGGAGGAATGTTGCGGCTTTGGCGGCACCTTTGCCGTGAAAAATGCTGATACCTCCATGGCCATGCTGGGGGACAAAGTACGGAATGTGCTGGGCACGCGGGCCGAGGTGTGCGCGGCTGCGGACAACTCCTGTCTGATGCAAATTGGCGGCGCGCTCCATCGTCAGCGTGCCGGTGTGCGGACCGTGCACCTGGCGGAAATTCTGGCTTCCACGGCAGAAGGAGCGCTGCTATGAGCGAACCAGTTCGCCTGAGTGGCAAGGGGCGTCCTTTGCCAACGTTTCAGGTATCCGCGAAGCAGGCACTTGGCAATACCCAGTTGCGCCGGAATTTGTATAAAGCTACTTCAACTATTCGCGAAAAACGCGCGCGGGTGGTCGCTGAAATGCCGGACTGGGAAGATTTGCGCGAGGCCGGGCGGGCGCTCAAAGAGCGTACACTGCGTCATCTCGATCGTTATTTGTTGGAGTTAGAGGCATCAGTGCAACGCGCGGGCGGTAGTGTACACTGGGCGCTCGATGCTGAGGAAGCGAACGAGATCATTGCGGGGATTGCCATGGCCCAGGGGACGCGCTCCGTGCTGAAAGTCAAGTCGCTCACCACGGATGAGATCCATCTTAATAGCGCGCTGGCCAGCCACGGCATCGAGGCCATTGAGACCGATCTGGCGGAACTGATTATCCAGCTTGCGGGAGAAAGTTCCTCGCACATCCTGGTTCCCGCTATCCACAAGAATCGCTCGGAGATTCGCGAGCTCTTCCAGCGCAAGCTGGGTATCGAGCAACTGAGCGATGAGCCACGCGAACTGGCGAATGCCGCACGCACCCATCTGCGCCGCGCCTTTCTCTCCACGCCGGTCGCCGTCAGCGGGGCCAACTTTGCCGTAGCAGAGACCGGCAGCATCTGTGTCGTTGAGTCCGAGGGCAATGGACGGATGTGTATTACCCTGCCACAGGTGTTGATTTCCGTCATGGGCATTGAGAAGGTCATCCCAACCTGGCAGGACCTGGAGGTCTTTCTGCAACTCCTGCCGCGTTCCTCCACTGCCGAGCGTATGAACCCCTATACCTCCGTCTGGACCGGCGTTCACCAGGGCGATGGACCCCAGGAATTTCATCTGATCTTGCTCGACAACGGGCGCACGCGGGTGCTGGCTGATACCGTTGGGCGTCCAACGCTGAATTGCATTCGCTGTAGCGCCTGTTTGAATAGCTGTCCGGTCTACGAGCGCACAGGCGGCCATGCCTACAATTCTGTCTATCCCGGTCCCATCGGTGCTATTCTGACTCCCCAACTCGTCGGTGTTGAACGGGCTGGCTCTTTGCCCTATGCCTCCTCGCTCTGTGGGGCCTGCTACGATGTTTGCCCGGTCAAAATCAATATCCCCCAGATTCTGCTTTACTTGCGTGGCAAGGTGGTGCGCCAGAAACAGCGTAGTAAACGCCTGCGGGACCGCGTGAACGCTGAGCAGATTCTGATGCGCCTGGTCGCGCGCACCTTTGCCAGCCGGGCGCGCTATGAGCAGGCGCAACACCTGGCTCAGCTTGGACAGTGGCCCTTAAAGCGTGGCGAGGTTATTGAGAAGCTTCCCGGAGAACTGGGAAACTGGACGATTATGCGCGATCTGCCTGCGGTTCCCAGCCAGAGTTTTCGTGATTGGTGGCGCGAACGCCAGAGTTCGCTCGCGACCCGGCAGGAGGAACAGCCATGAGTACCACCAACGGTGCCCGCGAGGAAATGCTGCGGCGTATCCGCTCTGCCCTGCAAGATGTACCCGTGGATGAGCAGTCAGAAGCTGTGGTTGTGACGCGTGCCTATCGGCACAACGCCCCATCCGAGCAGCAAGGCATGATCGAACGTTTTCAAGAGCGAGTCAGCGATTATAAAGTGACCGTGCGGCGCGTTCAGGAACAGGAATTGGCCGCCGCCATCGCCGCAGCCTGTACTGCCCGCGCGGTTCAGCGCCTGGTTGTGCCCGCTGATGTGCCACTCTCCTGGTTGCCGACCGGCCTTGAGATCTTACGTGACAACGATCAGGCCCTGACCAACGTCAACCTGGATACCAGCTCTGGAGTGCTTACCGGTTGTGCGCTTGGCATCGCTCAGACCGGTACCATCGTACTGGATGGAGGCGCGGCGCAGGGGCGGCGGATCCTGACCCTTTTACCTGATTACCATCTCTGTGTAATCTACGAAAAGCAGATCGTAGACCTTGTCCCGGAAGCTATCACCCGCCTATCTGACGCAGCCAGGGTAGACCACAGACCAATCACCTTTATATCGGGTCCCTCGGCCACCTCAGATATCGAGTTGAATCGTGTCGAAGGTGTGCATGGCCCGCGTATCCTGGATGTGCTGATTGTGCATGCAGGAGAGTAAAAAGAGTCCTTTGCGTTGCCAGGCCCGGTCCTCAGTCCGGCAACGCAAAGGACTCCTTTTGTCTGGATGATAAGGTATTTCAGATCGACTGAGTAATATATGATAATATAAAGAACCAGATTCTTTCCAAAACGTAGAGAAACAGGAACATGACAACACCACGCGCTGAGTTTTTCATGGGCATAAGAGACGAACTGCCTATTCTGCTGGGAACGATCCCCTTCGGGCTGATTTATGGGGTATCTGCGCGCAGTTTCGGTACATCGCCTGTACTGACGCAGGCCATGTCTTTGCTTGTTTTTGCTGGCTCCGCGCAGTTTGTTACCGTGCAACTGCTCGGCGCGGGTGTACCGCTGGCTGTGATTCTTCTTACCGCAATCATTATCAACCTGCGCCATGCTCTGTATAGCGCCTCACTCGCGCCTTACCTCAAGCCACTGGGATTCGGCTGGCGTATCCTGTTGCCCTACCTGCTCACCGACGAAGTCTATGCTGTCACGATTACCCATTACCAGCAGCCAGGTCCAGGCGCGTCCAGACACTGGTATTTTCTGGGAGCTGGACTGGTGCTCTGGAGCACCTGGCAGACTGGGACCGCTGTCGGCCTGGTGCTGGGTGCCCATATTCCAGCGAGCTGGTCCCTGGATTTTGCTCTGCCACTCACCTTTATTGCGCTGGTTGTGCCAGCTTTGAAGCGCGGGGCAGACGGTATCGCGGCAGGACTGGCAGGCATCGTCGCGGTCCTGGCCGCAGGTCTGCCGTTTAATTCCGGCCTGTTGATTGCAACCTTTGTGGGCATTACCGCTGGAATGTTTTTTGAGTCCAGAGGTGGAAAACAGCCAGCGAACCATGAGCGAGAGGGGTCTGTGAGCAGCCAGACAGAGCCAGTGCAAACGCTCCTGCTGTATCCTGAAGAGGAGTGTGAGCAATGATGACCTGGCTGCTGATCATTGGTATCGGGATCGCGACCTATGGCATCCGCCTCTCATTTATTACAATCTTTAGCAAACGCGAGATCCCTCCGTTTGTTCTGCGCCTGCTGCGTTTTGTACCTATGGTAGTGCTCTCGGCTATCATCTTGCCTCAGCTTGTTCTCTTAAATAACAGCCTTAACCTGACCCTCGCGAATCCCCGTTGGATCGCCGGTCTGCTTGCGGGCATCGTCGCCTGGCGTACCCGCAATGTGCTTCTGACCATCGTAGTAGGTATGGTTGCGTTGTGGGTACTCCAGGCGATCCTTCAGTCTTGAAAGAGAGGTTCTCTTCGATTATGCTTTTTCAGACTTGCCAAACCACACGAGTATAAGAAGTACAAAACGAGTGTTTGAGGCGGCTTGCCCCTCAAACACTCGTTTTGTGCTTCTTATAAAATTATCCCTGTGATTGTTGTTCTTGATAGCCTATCTCGCTATCTTTGCCGCGTGGAAACCAGGGGAAAAAAGGCGATTTGACCTGGCGCTGGTATACTCCATAATTTGGATGGCCAGCCAGGAGATGGCGTTCCATCAGAGGAATACTGATGCCCAGGAAGAGCAATAACATCGCGACTGGCCCGCCAATGGCCCACCAGAAACCTGTATAGGCCAGTGGAATAAAGAGAAACAATCCCCACCAGAAGAGCACTTCTCCAAAGTAGTTGGGATGCCGCGAGAGCGACCATAAACCAGGTGGCACAGGCTGCTCTGACGAGTTCGGCTGGCTCCGAAAGTTGCGCATCTGCAGATCCGCAATGCCCTCAATAAACACAGCAGCCAATACGACCAGGGCGGCCAGGATATCCAGCCAGGTCAGTTGGGAATTTTGATCGCTGAGGGTTGGCCAGAGCGCCAGGCAGCCCAGAAAGACCAGGATAGTTGGCATCAGGTGGATGCCGAGGAAACTGACTGGCCAGTAGAAGACGCCGGTCTGTTTCTGAATATCCCGATAGCGCCAATCTTCATGCTTCAGACCACGCCACTGAATGACCCAGTTGGCCGTTAAACGGATAGCCCAGGCACAGAGCACCGCGAAGATCAGAAAATGACGTGGATTGGCAAAACCATTGGAGCCGGGCTGGAAGAGCCAGAAAAGCGCGATAGGAACCGGCGCCACACTCCAGTAGGGATCGTACATACTGGAATTTTTGGTGATGATACTAAAAATGAAGATAACAATTGTTGCGGCCAGGTCGGCCAGTCCAACAATTACGATGGGCTGTTGGGTCCGAAACAGCAGACCTGTGCCTGCTGCTGCCGCGCCTGCCAGGACATATACCAGCAGGACAAGCCAGAGCGCTTTACTCTTGTTCATACTTCTACTCCGATCTCGCTTACTGCCGGTGCTGAGACCTTTCTGGTAAAAGGATGCTCTGTCAGGCCCAGGCGAAAGAGAATGATCAGAGGGAAGATAATCCATGAGATGTTGGCCAGGACGACGATTGCCAGGTGGGATGTCTGATGGATTCCGAAGGCTTCCTCGCTCAGGATCATAATGACGCCCGACATCATCGAGACTGCGTAGATGATGCTGGGCAGGCGAATCCACTCCTTGCCTTTCCAGTAGGCAAAAATGGCAACCAGGTAGAATGGACCGTACAGGAGATTATCCAGCCAGATAGTAACTTTGAAAAAGACTGGGCGAGCCATCAGGAGTGGATCAAAGCTGTTTCCCCACCAGTGGATAGCATCAACTACCGGGCGTGGAGGCCAGAGCGGGTAGGTGAAATGGTACGGGTTGGCGATTACAATCTGTTCAATGTCCACAAGGTACGAGATAAAGAGCAAGTTAATAAGGAAAAAGGCCACAAGGATAATATCAATGCGGCGGCGCGCGAGAGGGAGAGTCTCCACCATAGGTAAATGTCCTTTGCTGGATGAACGGCGTTGTCCGTGTGACGTAGTGTTGCGCGTGCGTCAGCGACAACTGCCAGTACCACAGTTTCCCAGGCCAAGAGAATGAACATGGCTAGACTCCCCATTATAACAGATCTTTTTCTCTCCTCGTCAGGTCCAGATCCTCTTGCGTCTTGCAAAACCACTCCGCCCCATTATAAACAGAGCGAAACAGGTGTGGGCAAAGCGCAGAAGAGAAAAATCCTGCTAGAACTCTAGCGAAATTTTTGCGAAATGTGCTGAGTTATTGCGAAAGGGTTGCTGAAACATGAAGAGGTATGATAGAGCCATCGAAGCAAAAACGCAAATGTAGCCTGAAGGAGAAAAAAGATGTATGTATCCCCTCTCGATCTTTCTCTGCCTGTTACGTTACAAACGGGCTTTCCCTGGCTGCTGGTTTCTGGAATGACGCTTTTAGCGTCTCCACGACGCTCAGATAGCACTCCGAATATGGATCCCTGGCCTCGTCCTTAACGTGCGAAACGTTCACTACAAACAATACTTAGCGCAAAGATCGATATCGTTTGCTAACCAATATGTTGTTTGTTACAAGCAGGGGGAAACTGATGTCCTGGCAAATAATTAACACAATTCTCGGCTTAGCAACGGTCGATGAGGAATTTTGTCGAGCACTACTGGCTGATCCTATAAACGCAGTAAAAGCACGGCACTTTATACTGACTACCGAGGAGCAGGAGGTTTTTCAGACGATCTCCGCCGCAAACCTTTCTGAATTCAGTCAGCAGTTGGTTGCGCTTTTGAAGGCTGATCCGGCAAAATAGTCTTTCGAACAAAGGACGAGTTCATGGTATCGATGACGGAGAAACATTTCCCCTACCTCACACAATCTGAGCATAGGGGTGATTATAAGCAGACCACCACTGGCGAACAGACAGTGCGGGTTGCTATTGTCGAGGCACATCTGTTGATTTGTATGGCACTCCAGCGGGTTATTGGCAGTTTTCCCCTGGTACAGGTCTCGGCTTGTCTGAGCCAGGTCCAGGATATACTGGCTCTCTGTCAGAGGGGAGAAGAGGATGTGCTTATCCTCGGTAGCTCTCTGACTGTGACAGATTGTCTGGAGTGCATAAAAATGGTTCAGCAAGCCCATGTTTCGCCAGGCATCATTGTCATTCAACAGCAGTTGTGCCCAGAAACGACCTTTCCTCTTCTCAAGAGTGGTATACAGGGTTTACTGGGTGAGGACGCTTCCGAGAAAGATCTGGCGCGAGCTATCGCGGCGGTGGCGGCTGGCAGTACATTTATCGGTCAGCGTGCCCGCGCAATCCTCGACGCATCGTTTTCACATGTTCCGCAGCATTTCACAGAGCGGGAGATGCAAGTGCTCCCGTTGCTGCGTCTGGGAACCTCGAACTTTCGTATCGCTCAGCAACTCGGCCTGAAAGAGAAAACTGTCGAGAAGCACCTGACGCACATCTATGAAAAGCTTCATATCCGCTCACGTACAGAGGCGATTTTACGTCTCCAGTTACTACATATTTAGTGTTATCTTATAGCTCTTTTACTCTTCTTCTATCATTTTTCACCACGTGTTATGAGCGTTGACTCTATAACGATCCCATAAGACGTTGATAGAAGTTCTGGATAGAGGGCCTGGGAGTCGTGCCAAACTCCTGTTGCAAGATGTCTTTGCACCGTTGGTATTGGCGGAGTGCCAGCCCTCTTTTTCCCTGGCGGGCGTAGCAACGCATCAAACCATAATGAGCCTCTTCTAGCCAGTTATCGACGGCTAACATCTGTTGCCAGTGGACAATGCTTTCATCCAGTTGTTCCTGGCGCCAGGCAATCTGCGCAAGCTGCTGCCGGGCTTTTAAATAAGCATTGCGTAATTCATCGCGGTGGGAAGTACACCAGTTACTATAAAACGGTTGAACATAATCACCGCGATAGAGGTCTATCATTTTCAGATAAGCTGCTCTGGCCTCCTCATCATTTTCCTCTTCAATAGCCTGCCTGGCCTGGTTTTGATAGCGCTCGAATTCCGCGATATCGTACCACACATCATCACCATAGAGGGCATCCAGGCGCAGCGTGTAGGTTCCATTTTTCGCGACGATCACAGACTCTCCACCTAATGCCTGGCGAAGATAATAGATCGTGGAATAGAAGGTGCGCGTTGTCTGTTCATCAGCCTCTGGCCAGAGAGCAGTGATGATAGATTCCTTGCGCATAGGCCGTTTGCAATCAATCAGATAAAAGCACAGTTCCATAGCTCTGGCCATGCGCCAGTGCGTAACAGGTTCCTGGTGGAGATAGACGGCTGGTTCGCCCAGAGCCAGGATCGTCAGCGCGTGCGAGATGACGGTGGCCCTGGCCACAGGCTCATGGGTGTCCTCCGGGTGCTCCTGACCCTGAGTGGATGGCAAATCCTCCTGTATCGGCGTTGCTCTGGGTTCCGGCTCCAGGTGCAGTAACGTGCGTATCTGTGCGAATTTCGCGGTGTTCTGGATGGCCTGCTGGAGGCCAGGGAGATGGTGTACCTCCAGCAGTGCCAGTTGCTCGTACCCATCGCAGACTGGAATAATCGTAGCGGCTGTTTCCATGCGGCTGACCGCCTCGTCAATCTGTCCCAGGGCAATATGATAGGAAGCGAGACGCAAGAGCGCCTGGAGATATTCCTCTTTGAGGCCAACTTTGCTCAGCGTGGCTTCACTCTCATACAGATATGGCCTGGCTTGCTCATACTGATGCTGGTGCAGGTAAATGGTTCCATAGACCAGGTCGCGTATCGCCTGTTTATACCCTATAGGATCTCCTGTCTTTGTCTGGACATCTACTTCAGAGATCAAGATCAACGCTGTCTCAATATCTCCCATGTAGAGATAGATCATAGCCAGGTTACAGAGCGTACCGTTAATTAAGTACGGATCATTCAACTGTCGCCCGAGGGCGAGCGCCTCTTCTGTCGATTTCAACGCCATTTCTCCACGCTCCTGGCGTTGATAAAGTTCTCCTAGAGAGGCCAGAGCATATGCCTCTCCGCGCTGAAAATAGGCTGGACCTCCTCTGGCAAGCGTCAGCACTTCTTGAAAAATGGTTTCAGCCTCCGCGAATGTACCCTGGCGCAATTTAAACGTTCCCAGGCGAACCAGGTTATCGATTTTTCCCCAGTTATCTTGCAATTGGTTCCAGCAGGCCAGAGCACGCGAAATATGATGTTCTGCCAGGGCAAAGTTTCCTAACAGACCATAGGCGGTAGCCAGCGCGCTATGCACATCGGCGGTCTGTCGGCGGATCGTATGGCGCCCCCACAACTGGAGGGCCTTTTGAAGTTGCGCGATCCCGGCAGTAAAATTGCCCAGAAGAATATGGCACATCCCAAGCCGCATATGCGCCTCGGCCCGTAGCGCAATCTCATCGGTCGGAAGTTTCTCCAGAATTTGTTGACATAATATACGGCTTTGCTGGTATTCGACGTGTTGAAATAATACTCTGCTGCGAGCAATCGCGATCTCGGCCTGGAGAGCCGGGAGGTTGTGTGAAGTCAGCGAAGCTACCTGGTTGGTGAAAGTCTGGACGGCGGTCTCGGCAGCATCAAGCAAGGGGAGCGCCCGATGATAGTCTCCCTGTTGCAGATAGATATTTGCCCTGATCAGCAAGAGCCTGGGATAGAGGTTTGTTGTTTCCGGGGGGAAGGTATCAATCCAGCGGGCCAGCGTTTCGGCGTGGCCCTGGTTCATCATCTGTTCGGACGATTCGAGAATAAGATGCGCGGCAATCTCATAGATATTGACTTCAAGCGCATGATAGATCGCCTGGCTGTAGTTCTGAGAGGCGCTCAGCAGATGGGCTGCTCGTCGATGGAGTTGTGAAAAGCGTTCGGGAGCCTCGTGGCGCAGTTCCTCAAAGAAGAGTCTGCGGAGGACAGGTGTACAGGTATAGATCACCTCTGCTCCCTCGCCGCTATGGGTGACAAACAGCCCCTGCTGTTCCAGATAATTGAGATGATCGTACGCTTCGGCAGACGAAATGTCCAGGAGTTCCGCGCACATCTTTGGGGACATCTCTTGCAGGACCGAGGCTTCTTTGAGAAAAGTATACACGTTCTGATGGCTTTGAAAGACTTCGTTTACGACATAGGGGAAGAGATACTGGGAAGCGACCTCGCGCTCCATACCATTGCCGAACGGTGGTGCGGACACATTGCGTGGAAATTGCTGCACATTGCTCAGACGTGTTCCCAGCAGAATGCCAGCAATCCAGCCATCAAATATACGTACCAGGTGTTCAGCCTCTCCCTTATTCAGCGGTTCCATATGTTGCATATGAGCCAGTTCGCGGATCTCCTGAGCGGTAAAACGAAGTTGTTTAATACCTATACCAAGAACCATCTGATGGATCAGCAAATGCGCGAAGTCAAAGTTGGGAAT
>Ga0265338_10005164_pt1 | contig 17161 bp, 15 predicted proteins | sample 42126metaG_FD_193579 | JGI IMG/M metagenome (GOLD analysis project Ga0265338, IMG submission 193579) | Rhizosphere microbial communities from Carex aquatilis grown in University of Washington, Seatle, WA, United States - 4-21-26 metaG | ecosystem: Host-associated > Plants > Roots > Rhizosphere... | reverse complement strand
ATGCGAGCCTTCGCCGACGAATTGCAGAAAACGTTCCGCCTCCCGGTCCACCTCTGGGACGAACGCCTCACCTCAGCCGAAGCCAACCGCTTCCTCCGAGAAACCGACCTCTCGATCGGGAAGCGCGGCAAGGCTGTGGACCGCATGGCCGCCGTCCTGATTCTCCAGGGATGGATGGAACAGCGCTCCGCGTCAGCCTCCGGATTTCCACCTTTGCACGAGTAGTGCCCTCGGACCTCAGGCTTCGGACTTAGGACCTCGGACCTCGGACTTACAACCCTTCAAGCTGCGGGACGTGTTGGCGTCACTATCGGACGGATGGAGTGGATCAACGAATTGAGCATCCGGCCCAGTTCAGCGGCGAGCTTCAACAATACTTCTGCTCGCTTGTCGGATACGTACGCCAGCTTCTGCGCGATAAGTATCTGCGTCTCAAGCTCGAGTAGAGAACCTCTTTGCCTGGCAGAAGAAGTGGGCTCTGTCACGATCGGTAAGCCTCCCTTTCCCCTCAGCGATATTGCTCGGAACAGACACCGCAGCCCTTCGCATCTGGCTGATAAGCCCGTACAGCTCCTCTTTGGGGAAGCTCCGGCTTTCCGTATACACCCTGAGCACCAGTTCCATAGCATGTTGCCAAACTCTCAGATCACGATAGGAAGCACTCATCACAAACCTCGTCCGCAACTCTTGCAGCCCCGCCAGATCGAAACAAGGGCAGATGTCACAGAGGAGCACGCCTCTCCTGTGGATTAATCAGTAGACCATCCGGGCTTTGAGGTCTGAGGTCTGAGGCCTAAGGTCTGAGGTCTAGGGTCTGAGGCCTGAGGTCAGACGTCCGCGTTCCGCCCCGTCCAACCTTGCTTTCGCCCTTCCCGAGGAGTAGCATAGTAGATAGGATTGACGACGCTTCTCCCCACAACCCCTTAACCTGCCTTGGGTGCATTGAATGAGCGACTTGAATTTCCACATCGGCGATAAGGTCGTCTATCCCAATCACGGCGTTGGTGTTATTGAACAGATCGGCAGCCGCACTGTGGGTGCCACCGTCGAGAGGTTCTACCTGCTGCACATCAAGGCCAGCAGCCTCAAAGTCATGGTGCCGTGTCAGAATGCCGGCAGCGTGGGCATGCGGCGTGTGGTGCGCAACGGTGAAGTCCAGAAAGTTCTGGATTTTCTTTCAGTTAGCGAAAACGGCAGCAACGGCGACTGGAAAGACCGCTTCAAGGAAAACTCCGAGCGCATGCGCACCGGCTCCCTGCTTGAAGTAGCCGTAGTCTTGAAGAACCTGATCGCCCTGCACCAGGCCAAGCCGCTCTCCTTCCGCGAAAAAAAGATGCTCGAGCGCGCCCGCTACCTGCTGGTGAGTGAGCTAGCCATGGCCCGCAATTGTGAAGAGACCAAGGTCGAAGAAATCCTCACGACCGCCCTGGCCAAAATCAAGCTGCGCTTTCCCGAAGCCTCGGAATTCCAGGCCTGATATCTCACCAATCTCTCTGCTCCAAGCCCGCTCTAAGCACTTGCGGGACAAACAGGCATATAATCAGTTTGAACGGACAGTCCTCCGGCCGTAATTTCCCTGCACGGCCCGGAGTTTCGACTGCACACGGGGGTTCTCTGACGCGCGACGAGTCTAGTTTCTTCTACGCCATCATCCGCCACAACGTCCGGACCTACGAATCCGGCGGGGTGGTCCAGGTCATCAAGGGCAAGAACAACGCCGAGACCACAGTGAAGAACTACGATGAGAGCCAGTCTTCCGAAGATCGTCACGCCGGATGGCGCTACTTTCTGGAGAAGACCGAGATCAAGCCCGGCACCAATCCTGTCGAGGCCACGCACCGCCGCCAGGCTGAACTCGAACTCCGCGAGCGCAAGGCCCAGGACGAGATCGATTCCGCGGCCAAGCCTCATTAATTTCCAACCCACGGCGGAGTGCCAATTTCTCGTGCTCTTTGCGAGAAGTGAGGAAAGGCCGGGGTTATAATTCCAAAAGTTGTGTCGTATCCATGACCGAGCTCATCAAGAAGAAACTCCAGGAAGAGATCAACGCTCTCGAACACGAGTTGATCCACGAACTTCCTAAAGAGATTAAGAAAGCCGCTGCCCTCGGCGACCTCAGCGAAAACGCCGAGTACCACATGGCCAAGCAGCGCCAGGAATTCGTCAAGGCGCGGGTCCGCCAACTCGGCAAGCGCCTGGCGGATCTGTCCATGGTCAACATGAACAACATCCCCCGCGACCGGGTGGGCCTGGGTTCCACCATCAAGGTGTTCGACAACACCAAGAACGAAGAGATCGAATACAAGCTGGTCACCAGCGAAGAATCCGACGTAGCCACGGGAAAAATTTCGACGACCTCACCCATCGGCCGCGCCCTTCTCAACAAGAAAGTCGGAGACGAAGTCATCGTGGTCTCTCCGAACGGCAAGCGCGAACTCGAAATCCTGAAGCTCAGCACCATCCACGACGAGATCGAAGGAGAGGCTCCGAAAGAGGCGCAAGCGTAATGTCCATCTCCTGGACCAGCGCCTTCGGCCGAGCCTGCGGAGTTCTGCTCGACACCATCGTCCGCTGGCTGGCGCTCTCCCGCATCAATCCCAACGTGCTCACCTTCATGGGACTGGTCGTCAACACCTGGGCCGCCATCCTCTTCGGCTCCGCCAACGCCAATAACCAGAAGCGCATGTTCATCTACGCCGGCCTGGTCATTATCTTCTCCGGCTTCTTCGATCTGGTCGACGGACAGGTCGCCCGGGCCACCAACCGCGTCACCCGCTTCGGAGGCTTCTTCGACTCCGTAGTCGATCGCTATAGTGACGCCTCACAATTCTTAGGATTATTGGTCTTCTACGCCCGCGGCGGGCGCTTCTTCTGGGTCATCCTTGCCGCCTTCGTCATGATCAGCGCCATCATGGTCAGCTACACCCGAGCCCGCGCCGAGAGCCTGATCGGCTCCTGCCGCGTAGGCTTCATGGAGCGCCCCGAACGCCTGGTCCTGGTAATCCTCGGAGCCCTCTTCAACCGCATGGCCCCAGTGCTGTGGGTGATCGCCGTGCTCAGCACAATCACGGTGATTCACCGCATGCGGTACACCTGGACCAGAACCCAAGACCCACCGGTAAGCCTGACCCCGCACCAAGCCGCCTGAACCAAAGCAAACGGCGATAACACTCAAGACCGCGGGGAATCGCTGAGACTCCCACAACCGGGATGTGAAGCCACAAGTTCTTTGACATCAATATCTTGACTCGCTCAATATCAAACACCGATACGCAGAACGCGCTTGCTAAGTGGGCGTTGGAAATCGGCATCCGCCCTCCTGCTAGACTATCGAGTCCGTACTCGCAACTCCCGACTCGGTACTCATGACTGATCCTGTTCTCGTAATTCACGGTGGCGCCTGGGCCATGCCTGATGACATGGTCGACGCCCACATCCGAGGCGTGAACAATGCGCTGGCTGCGGGATGGCGCGTGCTCGAGCGCGGCGGCTCGTCGCTTGACGCGGTCGAGGAAGCTGTCGTCATCATGGAGGACGATGAGACCTTCGACGCTGGACGCGGCAGCTTCCTGAATCGCGACGGACGCGTGCAACTCGACGCCCTCATCATGGACGGCGCCACGCTCCGCGCTGGCGGTGTGGGATGCGTCGAGCGCCTGCGCAATCCGGTGCGTGCCGCGCGCAAGATTCTCAGCGAGAGTCCGCACGTTTACTTCGTCGCCGAAGGAGCCGAGCGCTTCGCCGCCGAACACGGCATCCCGCTGTGCTCGAACGATGACCTGATCATCCCCCGCGAGGTGGAGCGCTTGCGCGCGTACCAGGCGGCGCAGGCCGGAGCGAAACCAGATGGCAATGATCTGTTCGCGGCGGCGTCTGACGACGCGACCAGTGATGATCCGACGACTTCGCACGACACCGTCGGAGCGGTCGCGCTCGATCGCGATGGCAACATCGCCGCCGCCACTTCGACCGGAGGCACGCTGAACAAGGCTCCCGGACGCCTCGGCGACTCGTCGCTGATCGGCTGCGGATGCTACGCCGACAACCTGAGCGCCGCCGCGTCCACCACCGGATGGGGCGAACCCATCATGAAGCTCGTGCTCGCGAAGTGGACCGCCGACCGCATCTCTGCCGGCAACATGCCGGAGTGGGCCGCGCAGGAAGCGATGAACTATTTGAAGCAGCGCGTCAACGGACACGGCGGCATTATCGTACTCAATCCCGAAGGCCACATTGGCATCGCGCACAACACGCCGCGCATGGCCTGGGCGTATAAGACAGTGAAGAAAGAAGACGCCGGCATTGTTCGGGAGACCTAACACCTCGCCGAATTTCCATCCTTCGGCTGCGCTCATGGCACCACGTAGAGTCTTTCTTCCCTCTTGACAGCGCGGGCACCAAACCGCCATATTCACACGATTTAATAGAGGCTTTTCCGAGTTTGTCGGATTGCCGGTTCGCGCCGCTTCCTACGTTTCCCTTCGTCAGCGCCGGGGACGCAGTATCCCGCATTCACTGGAGAATGGCATGTCGAATTTCCTGAAGTGTCCTGTGCGTGCGAATCGCACCCGAACTTTGTCGTGCTTCGTGGTCCTGCTTATGGCTGTGCATGCCCACGCGGCCAGCACGTTCATCCGCGTAAACCAGATCGGGTATGAAACGTCTCACTCGGCACGCGCTTATCTGATGACTGCACATGCGGTCAGCGGCGTGACCTTCAGTATCAAGAACTCCGGCGGGACCATCGTTGCCTCGGGTCACGTCGGCGCGACCCTGGGAACTTGGGGAAGCTATCGCGTTTATCCCATCGATTTTTCGGTACGCAAGGCGGACACATACACCATCACCGTCGGCGGCGGCGCTTTGGCGACTTCGCCGAGCTTCCGCGTGGACACTCCCGCGAATTTGTACTCCACGCCGCTGACGAATAATCTGTCTTTCTTCGAAAACGAGCGCGACGGGGCAGGCTTCATCGCATCGCCGTTGCGCACGGCCGCGGGACATCTCAATGACGCGAAGGCTACCGTTTACAGTTCACCGTCGTTCGACGCGGACGACAACATCATAGGCAGCCTAATGCCAACGGGAAAGACCATCGACGCTGAGGGCGGATGGTGGGATGCAGGCGACTACCTCAAATTCGTACAGACACAAAGCTATGTCGTGGCGTTGATGCTGATTGGCGTGCGCGACTTTCCTCGCCAGATGGGCAGGCAGTCGACCACGTCGAACTTCACAGATGAAGCGCGCTTCGGCGTGAACTGGCTGCAGAAGATGTGGGACGACTCAAGCAGGACACTCTATTACCAGGTCGGCATCGGAACCGATTTCGAGGATTTCGACTACCTGAGCGACCACGACCTGTGGCGACTTCCGCAGGCTGACGACACTTACGGCGGAACGGATCCGACATTCAAATACATTCGCCACCGTCCCGCATTCGTGGCGGGGCCGGCAGGTTCGAAGATCAGTCCCAATCTTGCCGGACGCATGGCAGCCAGCTTCGCGGAATGTTTCCAGGTATTTGAGGCGACCGATCCGGCTCTCGGCAAGCAATGTATCTTCGCCGCTGAACATATCTTCGATTTGGCCGACACAGCGCCGAGTGGAGACCTGCTCACCGTAGCGCCGTTTGATTTCTATTCTGAAACCGAATGGCGCGACGATCTGGAACTTGGAGCGACGGAACTTTACTTCGCGCTTCACCACGGCAACCTGCCCGCGGGCCTCCCGCACACCGATCCCATGCATTACCTGAAGCTGGCCGCACATTGGGCGAGCGCTTACATTAACGGTCCGGGCGAAGGCGGCGACACACTCAATCTTTACGATGTGAGCGGGCTGGCACACTTCGAGCTTTATCGTGCGATTGTGCTCGCCGGAAATCCCGCGGGAATCCCGGTGACGCCGGCGCACTTGGTCAGTGATATTGGGCGGCAAATCGCGGACTCAGTCAGCAATAACACCGGTGATCCATTTGGCTTCGGGTTGCCCTGGGGTACGTACGACAGCATTTCGCATGGAACGGGACTCTCCGTCATGGCGTCGGAGTACTACTACCTGACACACAACGGCACCTACGATACGGATTCTCGACGCTGGCTCGCGAACGTGTCGGGCGCGAACGCCTGGGGAGTGACATTCACGGTTGGCGATGGCAACGTGTTTCCCAACTGCATGCAGCATCAGGTGGCAAACCTCGCGGGCTCGCTGAATGGGGAGCCGCCGGTGCTGGCCGGCGCGGTCGTGGAAGGCGCCAACAGCTTTCCGACATCCGGCTCACTCGACAACATGTTGCAGTGCCCTGCGGGCGGAGGAAATTTCTACGAGAGATTTGACGGGAATGGTGCGGTGTACAAAGACAACGTGCAATCGTACTCAACGGATGAACCCGCAATCGATCTAACCGCGGCGTCGTTTCTCATGTATTCGTGGAGGATCGCGGGGGGCCCGAGCGGGATGCCGTAAATGCAGTTGCCGGCTCCAGTCGATCGATTCGATCCGAACTAGCGATGTTGTTTCACAGCCAGCCTTTAGTTCTTGCGATTCTCGCCGCTTCCACCCGATTGCTGGCGCCTAGCTTACTGATCGCTTCCGAGAGATAGTTTCTCACCGTGCCATCGGAGAGATTCAGTTCGCTGGCGATGTCGCCGCTCGCCATGCCTTCGCCGGCGAGTCTTAGCACCTGGCGTTCGCGGTCGGTGAGGGGATCCATTTCGCCCCACGCTTCCGTCGCGAGTTCGGGATGAATGACGCGCAGGCCCTGATGGACGCGGCGTACCGCGTCGGCGAGTTCTTCGGCGCGCATGTCCTTCAGAAGGTATCCGGAGGCTCCGGACTCGAGGGCGCGTCGCAAGTATCCCGAGCGCGCAAATGTGGTGACGATGACAACGCGCGTTCCCGTCTTGCGGCGCTTCAGTTCCGCGGCGACGTCGAGTCCGCTCATAAGCGGCATTTCAATGTCCGTAATGAAAACGTCGGGCTTGCAGGCCAGCACCGCTTCGAGTGCTTCCTTACCGTTGCGCGCCAGGCCCACGACGGAGATGTCGCCCTCAATTTCCAGCAAGGCGGCAAGAGCGCCCAGCACCATCCCCTGATCTTCCGCAAGAACTACTCTGATCGTCTTGCGGCCTTCTTTTGAGGCTTCTCTGGCGGTGGGATTCAATTGAGCTTGCCCTCGCCCTGAGGAGCGACTTCCTTCAGAGGTAGCGTGATGGTCAACGTGGTCCCCGATTCCGTGCTGCGGCTGAGAGTGCCTCCCAGCATCTCGACACGCTCGCGCATGCCGCGCAGGCCGTTGCCTTCGCCGTTCGAAGTGCCGCGGCCGTCGTCCTGAATTTCGAGAAGGCAGGAGCCATTCTGCTGGTCGAGGCGCATGCGGCAGGTGCGGGCCTGCGCGTGGCGCACAACATTGGTGACGGCTTCGCGCACGGCTAACGACAAAACGCTCTCCTGCATGGCAGGAAGTTTCACGGTGGTCGCGGCGTCGCATTGAACCGTAAGGCCGGCGGTTTCCAGTGTGGCTTTCGCTTGTGCAAGCTCCGCGGCGAGTCCCTGGGTGCGATAGCCGCGGATCGCGTCGCGCACGTCGGAGAGCGCTTGACGCGAGATCTGCTCGACCTCGCGAATTTCTTTTCCCGCGCGCAGCGGATCACGATCGATCAATTTTCCGGCGAGTTCCGACTTCAGCGTGATGACCGACAGCGTGTGGCCCAGCACATCATGCAGATCACGCGCGATGCGTTCGCGCTCCGCGACCTTGGCAAGATGTTCGATTTCGTCATTGGCCTTGCGCAACTTGGCATTCATACGGTTGCGCTCGGCGAAAAAAACATTGCCGCCACCCACGGTCAAAGGGAAAAACGCCGCCCAGAACAGCGTCCACGGGTTTAACCGCAAGGCCCAGCTTTCCAACGCAGCAGTCGCCGACACGCAAAGTACTCCAGCGATTGCTGACTTCTGAGTCTTCATCGAAAACGGCACAAAGGCGGCGGCAAAAATAAAATAGCCCGCTGCCCCGCCGTTAACGGGGAGGAATAGCATTCCCAGCACGAGCATGCCGCCAACGTGTAGAAGACCCTTTGGCCTTTCGAGCAGGAAGAGGCCAAAGTAAAGTACACAAAAGACAAAGTAGCCCACAATGTCGAGCAGCCACATGCGCAGGCTGACGTGATCCAACACGGGCTGAATAAAGAAGAATCCAGAGTAGGCGAACCAGACCAGCGGACCCCATCCGTGCTCGCGGTCCTTGACGATGCTCTTTAACGGCCTCAAGGTCAGATCCATGAATCGGCTCCCAGCGCAGCACCGCGGGTGCGATCAAGAGTGGGGATGAAGGCCATCTCGTCTATTGTCACCCTGAGAGTCAATTCCTTCCACTCCGCAGCGTTGTCCGGCCTCCGTACCACACCAGTATCGCCGCAGGGATGATCAGGGTGAGCCACTTCTCGCCTCCGAAGAGGGCCGCCAGGCCGAGGGCGATGAGAACGACGGTCCAGCCCATCGATTTTTTCGAATTCATGCTCATAAGAAACTCCTCGCGGCCAGTACGGAACCAAAGTCGAGTTTCGCTCGACGGACAGCCGAGAGCCTGCCCTGACCTTGTCGAAGGGGCGGCCGTCCCCAAATGGAATATCCCAATAGCGACTAGCCGTACATTTTCTCCTGGTCGCGCTGGAAGCCGATACGGGCTACGCCGAGGCAAATCATGGTGAAGGCTGCCAGAACTTCCCAGTGGGTGGCGCTCGGCTCGTGCTGTCCGCCTCCGACGATTCCGAGGGCGAGTTGCGACAAGTGATAAGGCGGCAGCGCATGCGCGATCTGCTGCACGACTTTCGGCAGAAACATAATCGGCACCCACAATCCGCTGCAGAACGACATGGGGAGATAGATCAGGTTGATCATCGGAGGTGCCGAGTTCGGCCCGGCAAAATAGCCGAGGGCAAGGCCCATCGCGGAAAACGGCAGAGAGCCGATGACCAGTGTGCCGAGGGCTCGGACTGCGAGGAGAACCGGCATGCGCACGCCGCCGAACAAAACTCCGAGCGCGAAGAGCGCGAGCACGACGAACCCGCTGAAGATCATGCTGGTCACGATCTTGGCGACGAAATACGCGAAGGGCGGCATGGGGCTGGCACGCTTCACCTGCAACCATCCCAAGCCACGGTCAGAGGCGAGGCCCGCCGCTGTTCCAAACAGTGATGCCCCCATCACGCCAAACGGGCCGTAGGTTCCGATTAAGTATGTGGGCACGCTTGTTCCGCCGATCATCTGGTGAGCGTTGAGCACGAGACCGAACAGCACATAGAACATGAGTGGGAAGCTGAGCACGGACGCCGTGTACATGCGGAGGCGCAGATTCTTCAGAAATTCGTACTTGATTTCCTTCAGATAGATGGTTGCGGTGTGACTTGGCGAGCGTTCGATGCGTGCGGTGCTCAATGCCAGGGTTGCGGTGCTCATTGCGTCTCCTTCGGGCGTGGGTGTCGCGATTCCGTGAATTCAGTTCGATTGATTCCGTTTCGAGCGCTGTCTTGCGTCAGAGCAAGGAAGGCTTCTTCCAGGCCAGCGCTCGTGATTTCAAGTCCTGACAACCGGGCATCACGCGCCAGTAACTCGCGAACCACAGGCTCGGCTTCGACCGCGTGGATCTCGAGAGCCTCGCGATCCTCTTTTACGTCGCTCACTCCGGCAATCTGGCGCACACTGGCCACGCTGAGGCTGGTGATGCAACGAATCCGCTTGCCGCTGGTCTTCGCCTTGATCTCCGCAGGCGTTCCCTGCGCGATAATTTCGCCCTGATTAATGACGGCGACGCGATCGGCGAGCGCGTCGGCTTCCTGCAGGTAATGAGTCGTAAGCAGCACTGTCTTGCCGCGGTCGACCATGCGACGAATCTCATCCCACAACAAGCGACGCGCTTCTACATCGAGGCCGACCGTGGGCTCGTCGAGAAAAAGCAGATCCGGATCGCCACAGATGGCCAGTGCGAACAGCACACGTTGCCTTTGGCCTCCCGATAGGTCCCCGAACTTGCGGTCGCTCAGTTTCTCGAGTCCGGTGGCGGCGAGGACTTCTGCCAGCGGCATCGGATGCTCGTAGTAGGTGGAGAACAGATCGATGTGCTCACGGACGCGCAATGTCTCCGGAACTTTTCCAACTTGTAACATGGCGCCGGTGCGCATCCGGTTTTCAGGATTCGTGGGGTCGCCGCCGAAGACGCGGACCCGTCCCGAATTGGGCTGCATCAAGCCCAGAAGCAATTTCACGGCGGTCGTCTTACCCGCGCCGTTCGGCCCGAGCAGGGCAACCACCTCGCCGGCGTGGACGCCGAAATCGACGCCGCGCAAAGCCCGGATGTCACCATAGTTCTTGTTAATGCCATCGAGGCTGGCTACGATGGAGTCCGGTTGTGCCGGTCTTTGCGAGAGCTGGGATTCTTCCGCGACTGCAATCATCTTGAAACCTCCCGGCGGGAATTGCTATGTGCCTCCCGTCCAGTGATTGCATCATCGCGAATGGGCGACGCCGGCACCAGTGCCATCCATCACACGGTGGGCGTGACAAATGTCATGAGCGGGCGTCGGGCGTGGGAGCTTGGGCGTCGAGCTTCAGAGCGGACTCTCCAGGTTGGGTCTTGGGTCCAACTTCAGGCTTGTTACGAATTCCGAACAACCACAGAAAATTCACAACTAGACGGTGCGAGCGAGTTCTCTGCGATTCAGCAGGCCGCAGCACAGACTGTGCGCACTGGATGAGGCGTCGGACGTGTTCGGAATTCGTAACAGACTGGGGCAAAACAAAGTTTTGCACAATTCTCCGTCACAACGCACCCCGCGTTTGATATTATTCCCCCACTCCCGTAGGAGGAGTTGCATGTTGCCCGTCGGAAAAAGCCTTCGTACTCTACGCGAGAAACTCGGTTTGACGATGCGCGACGTGGAGAATTCCAGCGCGCGCATTGCCGACAAGTATCGCAACGAAGAGTTTTCGATTCCACCGAGCCGTTTGTCCGATATCGAGACCAAGGGCATCCTGCCCAGCATCTACCGTCTTTACGCGTTGTCGGTCATCTACCGGCGCGACCTGCGTGAACTCATGTCGTGGTATGGCGTCGACTTGAACAACATGGCCGCTGACCTGGGACTGGTGGCGCCGCCAAAATCGCACGTTTCCGACGCACTGGCTGGGCTCTCGTCGGTGCAGGTTCCGGTGCGCATGGATCCCAGTTTTGACGAACGCCGTACGACGAATCTCGGCCGCATGGTGGAGCAGTGGGGTTTGGTGCCCATCGCGTACCTGGCGCAATTCGCCAACAGCGATTTCACCTACGGCTATGTCGGCACCCAGGATTTCACGATGTATCCCATCCTGCCGCCTGGAAGTTTTATCCAGGTGGACGAGGCGAAAAACAAGGTGGCAGAGGGCTCCTGGCGCTCCGAATACGAACGTCCGATCTATTTCGTGGAAACGCGTGACGGTCATACCTGCTGCTGGTGCAGTATGCGCCGCGACGAGATTATTCTGCAACCACATCCTCTATCGCCCGTTCCGGTTCGGATCCTGAGACACCCGCAAGAGGCAGAAGTGTTAGGCCAGATCGTGGGAGTGGCTATGAAGTTGACCGAGTGGCACGCCCTCGATTCTTCTCCAGGCTCGAAAGCGCCACCAGCACTGAATTAAGGTGACTGGCTTCGGGCGTGTCTTTGCGCTCGCCAGGCAGCAAATCATCGAAACAATCCCGCATCCCTTCCACGTAGGTCCGGGCCGGAAGTCCGCTAGCCTGGCTCGATTCCTTCAAATCTTCGACTAGCGCCGCGAGCGGTGCGCGCAAAACACCAGCCACAATCTCAGCATGGGCGGTCTTCAGGGCACGTTCGGAGGACTCCGCCCCGTGCACAGCTTCCATTCCCCAATGTTGATATCCGCCTTGGGTACGACGCAAAGAAGCCAGATACGACAGCTTCCCCAGTAGCCCGGAGACCGCCGCCAGCGTGGTTTCTTTCACGTCCTGGAGAGCCGATTTCAGAGTCATCTTGTTACGAATTCCGAACGCTCAAAGGTTTGCCATCCCCGTTGCTCCGCGGGGCCGCCCATGAAAATATCACGGTCCAACTCGCAGTCACAAGGAGAATACAACCGTGAAACGTGCGCTACTAGTCCTCGGAGCAGCTCTGCTGTTTTTGAATACCCTCGTCGTCCCAACGGCAGTTCGCGCCGATGGCGTTGGCACCACTAATTGTGGCGGAAAGATGTGCAAACCGTAGTACGAAGTTCCGGCTCTTACGAAATCGGAACAGAAATCAGGGGAGATTGCTGCCTGCAGCAAGTCGCGGTATAGTGCCCGCTGACCACAATGCTGCAGGCGCACTCACCCCTTTGGCACTATCTTTGGCTCGCACCGCATATCCTGCAGGTGGCCCTTGCTGTCTGGATGTGGCGCCGCGGTCTGCACAAGCTTTTCCCAGTTTTTCTCGCCTACACTCTGTTCGAAGCCGCTGAAGAATTCACGCTCTACACGTTGGATGTTCTCCCTTCCGTCGAAGCTGCGACCTTCTGGCAAGCCTTTGTGGTGGGTTTGACGATTGAGGGCTTATTGAAGTTCGCCCTGACCGGCGAGCTGTTTCGCCACCTTCTTCGACCTTGGCCCGCCGTAGCCAAGGTCGGGAACCGACTGATCACTTTCGCCGGCGTGGTTCTGATACTGGTCGCCGGTCTCACGGCCGGGTTCACAACAGCTACCAACCCAAATCGGATCATCTCTGCCGCGCACGTTCTGCAGCAGTCGATGTACGTGATTGAGTCGGGCCTCATCCTGTTCATCGTGCTGTTCGCTGCTTACTTCCGGTTGTCCTGGAGCAGGCAGACTTTCGGTATTGCCCTGGGCCTCGGCGTCTTGTCGTGTGAACATCTCGCCGTCTGGGCGATCGCCGCAAGTGGCGCTATCGCAACGGAAAGTGGCATCTTCGATTTCGTCAACATGGGGACTTACCACGTCTGCGTCGTGATCTGGATGTACTACATGCTCGCGCCCGAGAAAGCTCGCACCAAGTCACCAAAGCCGCCGCGGGATTTGCCGCCAGGAGTACTTGCGGATCTGTCTGCCGCGGAGAATCTCAACGTTTGGAATCAGGAATTGGAGCGTCTCTTACACCGATGACTCTCGCTATCATTTTCGTTATCGTCGCTGCCGTGTCGCTGGTCGTCATTCTTTCGGTCGTACGGCCGGGCGGCTTACAGATCTCCGGTAGCCAACGCCTCTCCCGGAACATTCAGCCCATCGACGTTGTCGCCTTTCGCAATCTCGCCGATCCGGCTGAGGACGAGTACCTGCGCCTGCGCCTGCCCGCAGCGGAGTTCCGGATGGTCCGTCGAAGGCGTCTGTACGCCATGGCCAGGTATGTGCAAGCCGCGGCGAGCAACGCGGCCGTTCTGGCCCGAATCGGACAAGCTGCGATGGCCTCAGGTGATGCCCGCACGGCGGAAGCCGCTCGGCAACTGGTGAACGATGCGTTCACTTTGCGGCGCAACACGACGGTCGCGCTGCTGCGCATCTACGTAGCACGGGCATGGCCGAATTCAGGCTTGGCGACCACGCCCGTGCTTCGAGGCTACGAGCGCCTGAGCGGCGCTGCGATGCTGCTCGGCCGATTGCAGAATCCGGCTGCTCCGGTGCGCATTTCAGCCAATTAACCCGCACTTCATGGTGAGACGACCCGCTGTGATCCCGCTCACAGACACTGAGCCTTTGTTTTGCGATGCTTCCGACGCATCCCGGGGGAGCGCGAGGGCTCACGGCAGGGTTACTGGGAAACGACCCCTGTTTCATTCCTGACTTGTTTTCGAGGCCCGTTCTGTTATAAAAACCAGCGGGCGCAAGGGGATCCAACCAACTTCGTGAGTACTTCGGCAATCTGCCGTGGGAACCTGTCCGCTGTCCGCCGTCCGCTCGCATCCGCGAGCACAAGGGAGAACCCTATGAACCGCACATTCAGAGCTGCCTTTATCGCGTTCCTGGTCGCGCTGTTTTCTGCCGTTGCCTATGGCCAGGGCGGCGCCGCCACTGGCGATCTGCACATCACGGTGAAAGATCCCAGCGGAAATGTGGTTCCCGGCGCGACTGTGACCGTGCGCGACGTGGGGAAGGGATTGGTGCGTACGGCTACCGGCGACGGCCAGGGTGGCTACAGCGCTCAACTGCTGCCCCCGGGCACGTATTCGGTTTCGGTAGTGGCCGCGGGCTTCACCAAATTGGAAGAGACCGGCGTCGGCATCCCGGTGGGAGGACTGGTTGAATTGCCAGTCTCACTCTCCATATCGGGCGGCAAAGAAATTGTCGAGGTCAGCGCGCAAGGCGAACTGGTGGAGACCTCGCGCAGTTCGACGACCGACACCATCGGCCAGCGCCGCATCGACAATCTGCCGATCAACGGGCGCAACTACATCAACTTCACGCTGACGGATTCGCAGGTCGTGCACGATGCCGCGCCGAACCTGGGCGCCGCTCCGACTTCAGGGCTGAACATGAGCGGTCAGCGCGCCCGCTCCAATCTGGTTAACGTGGATGGCACCGATGCCACCGACAACTCGGTGAATGGCGTGCGCTCGACCGTGTCGCAGGAAGCGGTACAGGAATTCCAGATCATTACCAACAACTACGCCGCGGAGTACGGCCGGGCATCCGGTGGGGTGGTCAACATCATCACGCGCTCCGGCTCGAACGATTTCCACGGTGACGTGTACGGCTATCTGCGCAACCGCAACTTTCAGGCGGTGAATCCGTTCAGCACGGTTTCCAATCCGGCTTACACGCGCGTTCAAGCTGGAACAGCGTTCGGCGGGGCCCTGAAAAAAGACAAGACGTTTTACTATTTTTCGTACGAAGTTACGCGGCGGCACGAGACGGGATTCTCCTCGATCGGGCAGGATTGCACCAACACCGGCGGTCAGACTTGCTTCGGACTCACCCCGTTCGATGTTTCCGCCCTGTTCGGCGCTCCGTTTCCGGTGAACCTGCAGCTCACACCGGGGCAACTCTCGTTTCTCGCGGATCCGAGGGTCGCGCCGGCTCTTGCCAACCCGGCTTACCTGGCAGAAGTGCAACAGTACCTGGTTCTGGCAGGCGCCGCCTCAGGTCAGGGGATCCAGGGTGCGTGGCCGTCCGGACTGGTTACCGCCATCACGGGCGGCTTGCTCAATAACTGGGCGGGCTTTCCCACCAGTTGCGCCCCGCCGGGCCCGTGCGCATCGGTTCCTGCGTCCTACCAGACGCTGGCCTCGCAGATGGGAAATTTCCCCGTCTTTGAAGGCACCAGTTTGTACTCGCTGCGACTTGATCACAACATCAGCGGCCGCAACCGACTGATGCTGCGCGTCAACGTCAGTCCCAGCACTGTAACCGGGATCGAGGTCAGCGGGCAGGACCAACCCTTCGGGCAGAACGCGTATTCGCGCACTTCTCAGCAAACCTATCGCGATGTCGCCGGCACAGTGCAGGATACCTGGGCCATCGGCAACACCAAAATCAACGAGTTCCGCTTTCAGTATGCCCGGCGCGGTCTCTCGTACTTTTACAACACCCAAATCCCCGGCGGGTCTGACCCTGCGGTCAACATCCCCGGCTTCGCTTATTTCGGACGCGAGCCGTATTCCTACATTCAACGCACGGAGACTCGGTACCAGTTCACCGACAACTTCTCGTGGAGTATCGGCCGGCACAACACCAAGTTCGGCGGAGACATCAACTACCTCCCGCTGAATGCCACCTTCACCGTCAACTATGGAGGCGTCTACGACTTCGGCGCGTTCAGTGCTCCGGCTCTGGGCTTCGTGAATCCCGATCCCGCGAACCTTCCGAGTTTCCCGGACCTCTCGCCTGTGCAATCGTACGGCGCGGGACTTCCCGGAGATTTCGTGCAAGGCCTGGGCAGTCCGAGCGACACATTCAAGAACATTCCCATCGGCGTTTTCTGGCAGGATTCCTGGCGAGTTAGTTCCAACGTCACTCTGAACTTCGGTGTCCGTTACGATGTCGAGATTCCACCGAAATTCAAGCAGCCACAGGGCCTGGCACTTCCCGCATATAACCTGCTGGGATTGCAGAAGGGGATTCAGACCGACAAGAACAACTTCCAGCCTCGCATTGGTATCGCGTGGGATCCGAAAGGCAATGGCAAAACCGTCATCCGCGCTTCGTACGGATTGTTCTATGACCACCCGCTTCTGGGTCTATATTTTCTCGGCGATGCGTCCGACGGTTCGTCTAGCGGACAGTTGGCCTTTGCTGGTACAGGCCCGTGCAGTGGGCCGGGCAATCCCGGCAACCTGAATGCGATCCCGATATTCCAGGGATTGCAGGGGCTGCCCGGGTGTGCGCCATCGGTATTTCCGCAGGGTAATGCCAACCTCGGCTATTTGGCCGACCAGCAGCAGTTCCAGTCTCTGAACTTCCCTCAATCGGTATTCCTGAACCAGAGTTATCTGGACCTGACTTCAAGCAATCCGACTTTCCTGCCGCTGGGCTTCCAACCCTTCGGCTATCCGCAGTCCAAGAACTTTGTTTACGCTTACGCTCAGCAGGCCAACCTGACGCTGGAGCGCGCCTTGGGCGGTGGCTTCGCTCTCAGTCTCGCGTATAACTTCAATGGCGGACGGCACCTGAATCGCCCCATCAACGCCAATACGATCCGCGGCGACTTGATGGTTGCCAACTTCAACGCTGCGCTGGCGGCCGGAGAATCAGCGGCGAGTCCCTTCACGGTAAGCGGTTGCGGCGCAGGCGCTGCCGGCCCCTTCGTGGATGCATCGATGATGAATTTCTTCCGTCCCGGCGGCCTCAATCCCTCTGTGGCAGCGTTCTATTCGAACTTCGTTCCGGGAGGGGCGGCGTGCGTCGGCCTCGCGCAAAGTATCGTGCAGAGCCTGTCCAGCCAGGGATTCAACGCGAACTGTGATACCTCGACGTTCACTGGCTGCGTGCCCTTTGGGGATATGGATGCCAACTATTCCAATGGCAGCTCGATCTATCACGGGCTCACAGCCAACCTGCGCAAGCGGTTCAGCAATCACTACGAGATGCTGGCGTCTTACACCTGGTCGCACGCCATTGACGACTCCACCGATCTGCAGTCGACGCTCACGCCGAAAGATAGCTACTTCCCTG
>Ga0265338_10005163_pt1 | contig 17167 bp, 18 predicted proteins | sample 42126metaG_FD_193579 | JGI IMG/M metagenome (GOLD analysis project Ga0265338, IMG submission 193579) | Rhizosphere microbial communities from Carex aquatilis grown in University of Washington, Seatle, WA, United States - 4-21-26 metaG | ecosystem: Host-associated > Plants > Roots > Rhizosphere... | reverse complement strand
ACTACCGTGATCACGGTAGTAATCTTCCGTGATCATGAAAAGCTTTCGATTCCCGCTCTTCGGCAGGGTTTCCCTGGCTGCACCTGAACGCCGCTGGCACCACAGGTCCCTTAACTTAGCGGTATTGGGGCCAGCCGTGAGGCGTGGGCCGGCTCTCCGCCGCCGAAGAACTCGCAGAACTTCATGATTAGCGGGTCCCAGCGCAGCGGGTCGATGTGCGCGGTGCCCTGGACGATCAGGTCCTGGTGCACGTGCGCGCGCAGTACCCGGACGGTGTGCGCGGTAGCGCGGTTGCCGTCATCGAACGGCTCGGCCGACACCAGCTCGCACTCAAGCTGTACCGGGCATTCGGCCACCACCGGCGCGGCGACGGCGCTGGCCGCGCGCGGGGTGAGTCCCGCGGCGCCGAACTTGTCCGGCTCGTGGCGGTACCCCTTCTCGATTTTGTGCGGCGTCAGCTCCCGCGCCCCGGACAGCAGGGCCAGCCGAGGACCTTAAGGTCAACGTCTTGGTGCATGCCTCCACCCGGCCGGGCGGCCGGCCCCGGTGCTGGCGGGAAACAGACGCAAGGCTGCCCTAACCGGCCGGGCGCGGCGGGCAACGTCGCCAGGTCAAGGCCGGCCAGCTCCAGCAGCAACGCGCCCGGCCCGGGCGTCCCGCCTGGCTGGCCAGCGGGTTCAGGGGGTGGCATCCTGGCCGGCCCGCATCCGCCATGCGTCGGTCAGCAGCTCGGCCAGCCTGTCGGCGTCCACCTCGGCCAGCCTGAGCAGGACCAGCGGCCAGCCGTCATAGCCCGGTGCGGTGAAGAACCGGCCGGGCTCGCCGAGCAGCAGCGCCTGCTTCTCGGCCTCGTCGCCGACGTAGAGCACCGCGATGTCGGTCCGGATGCGCCGCCGCTCCCCCGGCCGCCGTTCCGGGTAGGACCACACGAATCCCTTGCCGCCGACGCGGAAGTCGAAGCCGTCGCTGTCGACCTCCTGCACGTGGGGCAGGGAAAGCGCCAGGCGGCGCACGTCATCCGCATCAGCCACGGCGGCTGCGCTCGGGTCGCGCCATCAGCATGGCAACAGGCTAGGCGCTCGCGTTCAGCCGCGCGAGCCTAGACGGGAACGGCCGGCCCCGGCGCCCACTGGCTGAGCCGTGCGGACTGGCTGGTCTCGCGCGCGGCACGTTTGCCGGCTTCGGGGCCGGCCCGCGTGCGCGAAGGAGAGGCAGGTCGCAGGTGCGTTGCCGTGAGCAGCGGGAATGCTCATAGGTGATCCGCGTGAACGGATGAGCTTAGGGAGAGTGCCGTGACTACCAAGACCGCGTTTTCGCCCAGCGAATGGCAGCTGGTGCTGGAGGGGCCGCCGACCGCGGGCCTGCTCGTCATCACAGCGTCGCGGGGAGGGATGATCCGGGAGACGATAGCGATGTCGAAGGCCTATGCCGAGGCGCGCGCCCAGCACGGCGAGAGTGAGCTTCTCGACGAGATCGTGGCCGAGAAGCCGCGCATGGAGCACGGCGGGAAAGTCCACAACCCCGAGGAGCTCAGGGATCAGGGGATGGACTGCCTGCGCGACGTGACCACGTTGCTGGAACACAAGGCGACCGCCGACGAGCGCGATGAGTACCGGCGCTTCGTGCTCACCGTGGCGAACAAGGTCGCCGCGGCCCACCGGGAGAGAGGCAAGCAGGTAAGCCCGGCGGAAGAACAGGCGATCCAGGACATCACGACGGCGATGGGCGACGGCAGTTCCTGAACGGGACGTCACGGCCCGTCGGCGTCCTCGGCTAGCACCGGCCGGCGGGCCCCGCTTCTCAGCTCAGGTCGACCACCGGGGCCGGGTACTTGAGCTGCCGCCGCTGCGGGCCGGGCAGCGTCCAGGGCGTGTGCACGGCGGGCCCGCTCAGGCCCGCCAGCTCGGGCACGTAGCGCCGCACGTAGTCGCCGTCGTGGTCGAACCGGCTGGCCTGGCGCAACGGGTTCATCACCCGGTTGGGGCGCGGGTTGTTGCCGGTGCCGGCCACCCACTGCCAGTTGCCCGCGTTGTTGGCCACGTCCGCGTCGGCCAGCAGCGACGCGAAGTGCGCGTACCCGTGCCGCCAGTCGACGGCGAGGGTCCTGACCAGGAACGACGCGGTGATCATACGGGCCCGGTTGTGCATGAAGCCCTCGGCCGCGAGCTGCCGCAGCCCGGCGTCGACGATCGGGATGCCGGTCTGCCCGGCCCGCCAGGCGTCAAGCGCGCCGGGGTCGTCGTGCCACTCGTCCGCGGCGGGCCGGTAGTTCTCGCTCGCGATACCCGGGAACGCGGCGGTGACCTGGTGGAAGAAGTCGCGCCAGCAAAGCTGCCGGGCGAACTCCTCGCCGCCCGGCCGGGTGAGCGCGTCGCGGGCCAGCGCGAGCGCCGACACGCAGCCGAACCGCAAGTAGGCGCTGAGCCGGGAGGTGCCGTCGCCGGCCAGGTTGTCGTGCTCGTCGCCGTAGCCCTTGATCGGCCCGTCCAGCCAGGCGCGGGCCCGTTCCCGGCCGGCCCGCTCACCGCCCGGCGCCAGGTCCCTCGACGCGCCGTCGCCGTGGCCGGGCAGCTGACCGGGCAGCGGACCGGGCTTGACCCCGGGCGGAAGGGTGACGGCGGCGGGGGCCGGGCAGGCCTGCCGCCAGGAGGCGGCGCTCCAGGCCCGCCAGTAGGGGGTGAAGACCCGGTAGTGGCCGCCACCGCCGGGCTGGCTGCCGGGCTGGAGCTGGCCGGCCGGCACCACCTGGTGCCCCGGGGTGACCTCGAGTGCCATCCGGTGCCGCTCGCACTCCGCCGCCAGGCGCTGCTGGCGGCGCTTCGCGTAGCGGGAGACGTCGTCGGCCACGAAGACGGCCTCCGCCCTGACCTCGGTGGCGAGCCTGATCGCCTCGGCGACCGGCTCGCCGGCGCGGACGGTCAGGTCGCCGCCCCGCGTCCGCAGCTCGTCGCGCAGGCCGGCGACCGACTCGGCCAGGAACCGCGCCCGGTTGGGCGGCACGGCGAGACCCGGGTCGAACACGAACAGCGGCAGCACCTGGCGGGCACGCGCGCACGCCCCGGCCAGGGCCGGGTTGTCGTGCACCCGCAGGTCACGGGTGAAGAGCACAAGCGCGGTGTCCACTACGCTCCCTGGGTAGAGGTGAGGTCATGAGCGAGGCGGCGGCCGGCCAGGACCGGGACGACCGCGCCCGGCCGCGGCTGGGCGCCAGTAGCTGCCTGCTCGGCCAGCCGGTCCGGTTCAACGGCGGGCACAGCCGGTCGGCGTTCCTGGCCGACGAGCTCGGCCCGCACGTCGACTGGGTGCCGTACTGCCCGGAGATGGAGATCGGCCTCGGCTCCCCGCGCGAGACGCTGCGGCTGACCGGCACGGGCCGCCTGGTGAACCGGGGCGGCGGCGCGGACCACACCGACGCGATGGCCGCGCTGCCGCTGCCCGACGGCCTTGACGGGTACGTGTTCAAGGCCAAGTCGCCGAGCTGCGGCCTGCGCGGCATCCCCCGGTACCCGGCCGGCGGCGGCCAGCCGTCCGACCACCGCGGCCAGGGACTGTTCGCCCTGCGGGTGACCGGCCGCTTCCCGCTGCTGCCGGCTGAGGATGAGGGGCGGCTCAACGACCCGGTGCTGCGTGAGGAGTTTACCGAACGGGTGTTTGCCTTCGCCCGGCTCCGGGCACTGTTCGCCGGGGCCTGGCAGGCCCGGGACCTGGTCGGCTTCCACGCAAGGCACAAGCTCCAGCTGCTCGCGCACGACCCGGGGAGTTACCGGGGGGCGGGCCGGGTGGTCGCCGCGGCGGGCAGCGCGCCGCGGGCGGTGACCGAGGCGGCCTACCGCGACCTGTTCGCCGGGGCGATGCTCACCCGGGCGACCAGGGGCAGGCACGCGAACACCCTGCAGCACGCCTTCGGCCGGATCGGCCGGGAGCTTGACCGCGGCCGCCGGGCCGACCTGTCCGCCCGGGTCGAGGACTTCCGGCGCGGCGCGGACCCGCTCAGCGTCCCGGTCGCGCTGCTCGCGCACTACGCCAGCGACGGCACGCTGCCCTGGCTGGCGGGCCAGACGTACCTGCGGCCGTACCCGGAGGCGCTGCGGCTGCGGCACGCGGTGCCGCGCTGACCCCGTCATCCGGCCCGGCGCGGCGGGAGCGGGATGAAGCCGCTGGTCCGCCGGACGTACTCGGCGTAGCCGGGGCGGTCGCCGCTCGACATCCGCCGCTCGGTCATCCGCTGGCCGGTGCCGCGGGTCAAGATGAACGTCATCGCCAGCGGCGAGACCAGGGTGAGCAGCTGCCAGGGGGAGGAGTAGCTGATGAGGAACAGCCCCCACCACATGCAGGCGTCGCCGAAGTAGTTCGGGTGCCTGGTGTACCGCCACAGCCCGCGGTCCATCACCCGGCCGCGGTTGGCCGGGTCGGCCTTGAACCGGGTCAGCTGCCAGTCGCCGGCCGCCTCGAAGGCGAACCCGGCCAGCCAGACCGCGCCGCCGACGGCGGTGACCGCGCCGGCCGGCCCGCGCTGGGTCATCCCGGCCGGCAGCGGCAGGCAGGCGATCCACAGGATCAGCAGCTGCGGCAGGTAGACCTTGCGCAGCGCGTACAGGCTGACGCGGCCGGCCGCCTTACCGAGCAGCTCCTGATAGCGCGGGTCCTCGCCCGAGCCGCGGGCGCGCACCGCTATGTGCCAGGCGAGCCGGTAGCCCCAGGTGAACGCGGCCACCAGCAGCATCCAGCGCCGCACGGGGGAGCCGTGCCCGGGCGGGGCGAGGAAGCTGGCCACCGCCGCCACCGCGATGCAGGCGCCGAAGGCCACGTCCATCACGGTGTGCTTCCTGGTCAGCGTGCCGATAACGAAGGCGGCCGCCACCAGCGCCAGGATCGAGCAGTCGGCCGTGAGCGCCGCCCAGCCGAACGCGGCCCAGCTCACCCGTGCCTCCTCATCGGGGCCTGACCGCGAGGATCTGGTCGACTCCCATCCGCCCCTCCTCGAAGGCCAGCGCGCCGCCCGCCAGGTAGAGCCGCCAGAGCCGGGCGCGCTCGGTGCCGATGAGGCGGGTGACCTCGGCGAAGTTGTCCTCCAGGTTGTCCAGCCAGGCGCGGATGGTGCGCACGTAGTCGGTCCGCAGCGACTGCACCCCGAGCACCTCCAGGCCCGCCTGCTCGATCAGGCCGATGGTCTCGCCGACCGGCCGCATGTGCATGTCGGCCGCCACGTACGACTCGATGAACGGGCCGCCGCCGGGCGCGTTCCCGCCGCGGGACATCTGCTGGATCAGCACCCGCCCGCCGGGGCGCAGCCTGCTGCGCAGGGAGGAGCAGAACGCCGGGTACCCGGCCGCGCCGACGTGCTCGCCCATCTCGATTGAGGTGATGGCGTCGTAGCCGTCGCCGGCGTCGTCGCGGTAGTCCTGGTTGAGTACCCGCGCCCGGTCCGCCAGCCCGAGGCCGCTCACCCGCGCGCGGGCGTAGCCGCCCTGCTCGGCCGACAGGGTGACCGCGGTCACCTGGGCCTTGTAGTGCCGGGCGGCGTGCACCGTGAGCGAGCCCCAGCCGCAGCCCAGGTCGAGCAGCGTGGCGCCGGCCTGCAGCCCGACCTTGGCGCAGACCAGGTCCAGCTTGTCCCGCTGGGCGTCGGCCAGCCCGTAGCCGGGCTCGCTGCTCTTCCAGTAACCGCTGGAGTAGGCCATGGACTCGTCGAGGATGAGCCGGAAGAACGCGACCGGCAGGTCGTAGTGCCCGGCGATGACGGCCCGGTCCCTGGACCGGCTGTGCGGGCGGCCGCCCGGCCGCAGCTCGCACGCGGGTGGCGGCGGGGGCGGGCCGAGCACGCCGAGCCTGCGGGCGGCGATCGCGGCCGCGCTGGCCGCGCCGGCCAGCCGGGCAGGCCCCCAGCCGGGCCTGACCCCGCCTGACCGGGCACCGCCGGCCGCGCCCCAGGCGCGCCGCAGCCCCTCAGTCAGGTCGCCCTCCACGTCCAGGTCGCCGCTGACGTAGGCGCGGGCCAGCCCGAGCTCGCCCGGCCGCCACAGGATGCGGCGCAGCGCGCGCGGCGAGCGCAGGACCAGGACCGGCGTGCCCGCCGGCCCGCTTTCGCTGCCGTCCCAGGCCCGTAGCCGGACCGGCAGGACGACGCCCGCCTGGCTGGCCGCCCAGGCGATGGTGCCGGCCGCGGCCGGCCGTGCCCCGGTCCTGGTCCGGGTCGCGGCGGTCATGACCGCTCCAGGGTGAACTGGCTGACGTCCAGGTAGCCGGCCCGGAACCCGGCCTCCGCGTAGCACAGGTAGAACAGCCACATCCGGATGAACACCTCGTCGAAGCCGAGCGCGGTGACGTCCGGCTCGCGGGCGAGGAACCGGCTGCGCCAGCTGGCCAGGGTCTGCGCGTAGCAGGGGCCGAAGTCGTGCCGCCCGGTGACCCGCAGCCGGGTGCGGGACAGGCAGCCCTCGATCGCGGTGACCGACGGGATCAGGCCGCCGGGGAAGATGTACTTCTGGATCCAGGTGAAGGTACGACTGCTTGCCAGCATCTGGTCGTGCGGCATGGTGATCGACTGCAGGCCGACCCGGCCGCCCGGCGCGAGCAGCTGGTCGAGCCGGGCGAAGTAGCCGTCCCAGTAACGCTCGCCGACCGCCTCGATCATCTCCACCGAGCAGATCGCGTCGAACTCGCCCGTCACGTCGCGGTAGTCGCGCAGCTCGACGCTGACCCGGCTGGCCAGGCCCGCCTCGGCCACCCGGCGCGCCGCCAGCTCGCGCTGCCGGGCCGAGATGGTGACCGTGCGGACCTCGGCGCCGCGCTGGCCGGCCCGCACCGCCAGCTCACCCCAGCCGGTGCCGATCTCGAGCAGGCGGCAGCCGGGTCCGACTGCCGCCTGGTCGAGCAGCCGGTCGATCTTGCGCCGCTGCGCGTCGGCCAGCGGTGTCCCCTCGGCGCCCGGCTCGAACAGCCCCGACGAGTACGTCATGGTCTCGTCGAGGAAGAGGGCGAAGAACTCGTTGGACAGGTCGTAGTGGCTGCTGATGTTGCGCCGGGCGCCGTCCCGGGTCTGGTCGTGCGCGGCCGGCTGCCTGCGCACGGCCAGGCCGCGCAGCCGCTGCAGCGGGCCAGGGACCAGGTCGCGGACGTGCCGCGCGAAGACGGTCAGCAGCCCGGTCAGGTCGCTGCAGTCCCACTCGCCGGCCAGGTAGGACTCGCCGAAGCCGATGAGGCCGCCGTTGCCGAGCCGGGTGAAGAAGGCGGCCGGCCGGTGCACGGTCATGGTCGGCGCGCCGAGTTTCCCCGCTCCCAGGCAGCGGCCGTCGGGCAGCTGCACCCGGACCGGCAGCCGGGACACGGCCGCGCGGAACAGCACCCGGGCGACCTCCCCGCGGGCGGCGGAGCCCCGCACCGCGGCGACGTCGGGCCACCGCACCGGGTCGATTACCCCGGTCGCGGCCTGCTGTGTGCTTGTCACTGAACCCCCTGATGAGGAATGCGCGGCTGGGAAACGTGGACTTGCGGGCCGTGGGGCGGGCCGTGGGGCGGGCCGTGGGGCGGGCGCGGCGCCGGCCGCAGCCCGCGCGCGTACAGCTTGATTCCTTGCCACCTGATCCGCGCGGACACCGTGACCGTGGACAACGGGTGCCGGGCGGCCGCGCGCAGCAGCGCGGACGCGGTGGCGGGTACCGCGCTGCCCTGGACGGCGGCGGTGAACCGGTAGCCGCCCGGCCGGTGCAGGGTGATGCTGAGCGCCAGCCGCGGACCCGGCCGGGGCAGGCTCATCTGGTACCAGCCGTCGACCGGGTGGTACGGGGAGACGTACAGCTGCTTGTCCGTCCGGGCGCGGCCCCGCTCGTCGGTGCGCACCAGGTACGCGTGCCGCTGCCGGTAGGTGTTGTGCACCTCCGCGATTACGCAGGCCAGGGTCCCGTCGGCGCGGTGGCACCAGTAGACCGTGAGCGGGTTGAACACGTAGCCGAGCACCCGCGCGTGGGCCAGCATCAGCACCTGGCCGCCGCCCAGGTCGACGCCGTGCGCGCGCAGGAACTCATCGACGTTGGCGCGGATGCTGCGCCCGGGGTCGCCGAGGTGGTCAGCCGGCCGGAACCCGGCCAGCAGCCGCAGCCAGCCGTGGGGGCGGGGCAGCTCGTCGAGGTCGACCAGCCACTGGTAGGTGCGGTAGCGGAACGCGTTGCGCAGCGGCGTGCGCCGGGCATGGAAGACGCGGCACTCGTACAGTGCCGCCCCGGGCGCCAAAGGCGCGGCGGCCCCGGGCGCCAGGGGAGCGGCCGTCCCGGCCGCCGGCGGCGCGGTCACCAGGCACCGCCGAGCGCCTCGGCGGCGGCGGCACCCGAGCGGCAGCCGTCCTCGTGGAATCCCCAGCCGTGGTACGCCCCGGCGAAGGCGGTGACCGGGGTGTTCAGCCCGGGCAGGCGGCGCTGGGCGGCCACCGACTCGCGGGTGTAGGCCGGGTGGGCGTAGTCCATCACCGCGATCACCCGGGCCGGGTCGATGCCGTGGCGGCCGCCGAGGGTGACGATGTAGTCGCGGCCGTCGGCCAGGCCCTGCAGCCGGTTCATCGAGTAGCTGATCCGGGCTGGGATCACCCCGCCCCCGTTCGGGCTGTTCATGTTCTGGCAGTTCAGCGAGTAGTTCCAGGATGCCCGGGCGGCGGCGCGGGCCGGCAGCAGCCGGGTGTCGCTGTGCAGCACCGCCTGGTTGGGGGTGTAGCCGATCGCGCCGAGCACCGCGCGCTCCGCCGCGGTGGGCGCTGCCAGCAGCCGCAGGGCCTGGTCGGGGTGGGTGGCGATAACCGTCGCGTCGAAGTCGAGCACCTCGCCCGACGCGACCTGGAGCTCAACCCCGTCCGGGTGGCGGCGCACCGAGCGTACCGGGGTCGACAGGCGGACCTTGGCCACCCGTGCCGCGATCTGCTCCACGTACTGCCGGGAGCCGCCGGTCACCGTCCGCCAGGGCGGCGACCCGGAGACCGACAGCATCCCGTGGTTGGCCAGGAAGGCGAACAGGTAGGCAGCCGGGTAGCGCAACGCCGTCCCCGGCGGGCACGACCAGACGGCGGCGACCAGCGGGACCGCGAAGTGCGCGGTGAAGTAGGGGGAGAAGCCGCCGTCGCGCAGGAAGTCGCCGAGCGACTGCTCGCCTGCGCTGCCTGGGGTGCCGGCCTGCGCCAGCAGCCGCCGGGCGGCCCGGTGGAACCGGGCTACCTCGGCCAGCATCCGCAGGTAGCGGGGCCCGCCGCCGGGCAGGCCGGCCGCCAGCCCGGCCAGCCCGCGCTTGCCCGCGTAACCGACGCCGCAGCCGGAGCAGCTGACCGACATGCTCATCTCGGATGCCTGGGTGCCGACCCCGAGCTCGGCCAGCAGCCGGGTGAGCAGCGGGTAGGTGGGCTCGTTGTACACGATGAAGCCGGTGTCGACCGGCACCGGCGGGCCGTCTGGCCGGCTCACCAGGTGGGTGTCCGCGTGGCCGCCGAGCCGCTCATCGGCCTCGAAGACGGTCACCTCGTCGGTCCGCGCCATGATGTAGGCGGCCGTCAGCCCGCTGATGCCGCTGCCGATGACGGCGATCCTGCGCTCGGTCACCCGATCCTCCGTTTCCGTCTCCCGGCTTCATTCGGAGACGGCCGGGTTCCGGATTGGCCCCGGTCGGGGGAGTTCGGGCGAGTTGTCCTTGCCGAGGACGTGCCGCAGCGCTCCGGGCAGCTCCGGGTAGCGGAACGGGTGCCCGGCGGCCGTCAGCACCGCCGGGTGCACCCGCTGGCTGGCCTCGGCCAGTTCCCTGGCCCCTTCGGCGCCGAGCAGCAGCCGGGGGCCGGCCGCCGGCACCGGGATCAGCGCGGGCCGGTGCAGCACCCGGCCGAGGACGCGGGTGTACTCGGCGTTGCGCGCCTCGCTCGGTGCGACCGCGTTGACCGGGCCGGACAGCGCGGGGTCGGTGACCGCCCGCAGGTAGATGTCGAGCAGGTCGTCGACTTCGATCCACGGCTGCCAGCCGGCCCCCCCGGCCAGCGGGCCGCCGAGTCCGGCCGCGAACAGCGGGTAGAGCAGCCGCAGCACCCCGCCGGCCGGCGTCTGCACGATGCCGGTGCGGACCTGGACCGTCCGCACGCCGGCCACGGCGGCCGGGCCCGCGGCTTCCTCCCAGGCGCTGGTCACGTCGGCCAGGAAGCCGTCGCCGCGCTCGCTCGCCTCGGTCAGCACCTCGTCCCCCCGCAACGGGCCGTAGATCCCGACGGCGGACGCGGTGACGAAGGCACGCAGCCCGCCGGGCTGCTTGGCGGCGAGCACCGCCAGCGCCCGGGTGGGGCCGGTCCGGCTGAGCAGGATCTCCCGTTTGCGCTCGGCGGTGAACCGGCCGGCGATGGAGGCGCCGGCCAGGTGCACCACCGCGTCCACCCCGGCCAGCAGCTCGGGATCGGGGTCCTCGGGCTGCCACTGGCGCTCGTCCCGGGCCGTCGGCGCGTGCCGCACCAGCCGGATGACCCGGTGGCCGCCGGTGGTCAGCAGCGCCGTCAGGGCGGAGCCGATGAGCCCGCTCGCGCCGGTCACGGCGATGGTCAGCGGCTCCGGGCACACGGCCCGGGCCCGCGCGTGGGCGGCCAGGTCGCCTGCCAGCTGCCGGTGCCGGTAGCCGAACATCGGGCGCAGCGCCCGGGCCGGGACCGGGCTGTCGACGATATCGGTGACCAGGGTGCCCCGGGCGGCCGCGGGCGCGAACTGGTGGGTGTGCCGCCAGCGCAGCGCCCGGCCGAGCGGCGGCTGCAGCACGTCGGCGAACTGGCGGGGCGGGTCGTAGCTGCCGGCGTCGTGCCGGGCCACCCAGCGCAGCCCGCCCGGCAGCGCCAGCACTGCCTGGCCGTCGCGGACGGAGCTGGCCTCCGCCACCACCCGCACCGGCTGCCAGGGTGGCACCAGCCGGGTGATGGCCCCCGGGCGCGAGTGCCAGGCGAACACCTCATCAGGCTCTGTGACGACAACACTGGAGTACGTCAGTCCCATGATGGGGTGCCTCTCCGATCCGCGACGGTTTAATCCATACTAAGCTCTACTAAAACTAGGAGGCTGGAGCGACCCATGCAACTGCGAGACGCGGCTGACGCGCTCGGCGTGCACTACCAGACCGCCTACGGCTGGGTGCGCCAGGGGACGCTGCCGGCCAGGAAGCTGCCCTCGGGCTACGAGGTAGCGGAAGCCGACGTGCTCGACCTGCTGGCCAGGCGGGCGGGCGGGTCCGCGCCGCCGCGGGAGATCCGGGTCAGGGACTGGGACGCGCAGGCGGGCAAGCTTTACGCGGCGCTGCTGGCCGGCGACGAGGCGCGGGCGCGCCAGGATTTCGACCGCCTGGCGGCCGGGGCGCCGCTGGCCCGCCTGTGCGACCGGGTGATCGCCCCGGTCCTGCGCCGGATCGGCGCCGACTGGGCCGCCGGCGAGCTGTCGATCGCGGCCGAGCACCGGGCCACCGCTATCTGCGAGCGGCTCATCGCCGCCCGCCTGCACCAGCCCCAGGGCCGCCCGCGCGGCGTCGCGGTGACCACCACCCCCCCGGGCGAGCGGCACTCGCTGCCGACCATGATGGCGGCCGCCTGCCTGCGCGAGGACCACTGGCAGGTGCACCACCTGTCGGCCGACCTGCCGGTGGCCGACCTGATCGGCCTGGCCGGCGACACCGGCGCCAGCCTCATCGTGCTGTCCGCGGCCACCGCCGGCGCGGCCAGGACCGGGCTGCGCGAGGCGCGCCAGGTCGCCGAGCGCCTGCCCCGGGCCCGGGTGCTGGCCGGCCGCCCCGGTGACACCCTGGCCCAGCTCCGCGACCAGGCCCGCGCCAGCCGCCCGGCGGGCGACCGCCCCGAACCCGGGTGACTCGCGAGCCTCAGGCCATCTCGAGGACCGCCCGGGCCGCGTTCTGGCCGCCGAGGCCGGATACCGCGCCGCCCCGGACCGCGCCCGACCCGCAGATCAGCACGCGCTCGGTGCCGCTGGCGACGCCCCAGCGCGCGGCCGGGGTGTCGAGCGCGGCCTCGTCCGCCGCCCACGGCCAGCTCAGGTCGCCGTGGAAGATGTGGCCGCCCGGCATCGCCAGGTCGGCCTCGATGTCCTGCGGGATCTTCGCCTCGATGCAGGGGCGGCCGCCGGAGTCGCGGGCCACCACCGAGTCCACCGGGTCGAGCAGGTGCTCGTCGAGCGACGCGATCGCCCGGGCGACCGCGAGCTCCTTGCGGGCTTCCCGGGTGGCCGGGTCGGCGAACAGCGCGGCCGGCAGGTGCAGCCCGAAGTAGGTCAGCGTGTGGGTGCCTTCGGGCATGCCGCCGAGGATCGTGGGGTCGGTCAGCGAGTGGCAGTACACCTCGCCCGGCAGCCGGGCCGGCAGCTGGCCGGCGGCGGCCTCGGCCCAGGCCCGGTCGAGGTCCGGGTAGTCCTCGCCCAGGTGCAGGGTTCCGGCGAACGCGACCCGCGGGTCGGCCCCGGAGGCCAGCCGGGGCAGCCGGCTGAGCAGGAAGTTGACCTTGAGCTGGGCGCCGGCCGGCCTGGCAGCCGGGTCGGGCCGCTGGCCGAGCAGGCCGGACAGTGTCCAGGGGGCCACGTTGGCGAGCACGAACCCGGCTTGCAGGGTGCGGCTCCCGCTTTCTCCTTCGAGGTCGACCTCGGCCCCGCCGGGTCCGCTGCGGACCGCGGTCGCCGCGGTGCCCAGCAGCAGCTCGGCCCCGGCCGCGCCGGCCGCGCCGGCCAGCGCGGCGCTGACCGCGCCCATGCCGCCGACCGGCACCCGCCACTCGCCGGTGCCGTTGCCGATCAGGTGGTAGAGGAAGCACCGGTTGTGGACCAGCGACGGGTCGTTCATCCGGGCGAAGGTGCCGATCAGCGCGTCGGTGGCGACCACGCCGCGCACCGTCGGGTCTTGGAACCGGCGTTCGATGCCCTCGCTGAGCGGCCGCTCGACCAGGTCCTGCCAGATCAGCGGGTCGGCCTGGCGGCGGACGGCGGAGCGGCGGGGGAGCGGCCCGGTCAGTGTCGGCGCCACCGCCGCGGCGAGCTGCCCGACTTGCGCGTAGAACTCGCGCCAGGCCGCGTACTCGTCGTCGGAGCCGGTCAGCGCCCGGAAGCTGTCCCTGGTGGCGGCGGCCTCGGGCCGCTCGACCAGCAGCCCGCTGGCTGCGCCGTGGCGTAGCACCGGGGTGTAGGAGGCGGTTGACCGGGAGGCGAGCCGCAGTGGCAGGCCGAGGTCGCGGATGATCGTGTCCGGCAGCAACGACACCAGGTAGGAGTACCGGGACAGCCGGACGGGGAACCCGGGGAACGGCTGCGCGGATACCGCGGCGCCGCCGGGCTCGTTCAGCCGTTCGACCACCGCGACGGACAGGCCCGCCGCGGCCAGGTAGGCCGCGGCGGTCAGGCCGTTGTGCCCGCCGCCGACGACCACCACGTCATAACGGCCGGGCCGTGCTGCCGGTGCGCTCATGCGCGCATGGTACGCCCGGCGCACGGCCCGGTCAGGTCACGCCCTCAGGTCACGCCTTCAGGTCGCGCCGTACCTCGTCGGCGAGCTGGTGGATCTGCTGCTCGGTCTGTGACAGCTTGGCCTCAGCCTGGGCGGTGCGCTCGGCTGCCCGCCGCTCGCCCCGGCTCAGCTTCCGGCCGTCTCGCTCAGGCCGCGGAGTCCTGCGGAAAAGCCCCATGGTCAGATCGTCCCTCTCTGGTTCCAGCTCGCCACCCGGTGAACAAGTACGGCTGGCTGCTACCCGGATCGGGCGTTTCCATGTCAACCGGAGCAAATCCGGTTGCCCTGGAGCACTTCCGCCCCGTGCCGCACAGCGGCGGTTAGTTCTTGAACGCGTCCCTGACGTTCTTGCCGGTGTCCTTGACCTGCTCGCCGACCTGGCGGCCAGCGCCCTCGACGCGCTCGCCCTTGCCTTCGGCCTCCAGGTACGGGTCACCCGCGGCCCGTCCGACGTGCTGCTTGGCGTGACCCTTGCCCATCGTGAACCGGTTGCGGAGCTTGTCCATGAAACCCATGTCGCGCCTCCTTGGGTGCGAGTTGTCCGCCCCGGCTTCGGAGCGATTGGGGTCTCTGCTGCCCCCCGGAGGCGCGGCTAACCGCCTTTACCGTCGCCGCGGCCGATTAACCGCATGGCCGCCAGGAAAAGCACGCCGAATGGGATGTTCCAGGCGGAAACCGGCGGCGGGAGGCGCGGCGCGGGGCAGGCGGGGCGAGCCCGCCCGCGCTTTCCCGGCCGGGGGGCCCGAACGGGGGCGGGCTGCGCGCACCCCCCCCCCGTTCGGGCCCCTCACTGGCGGCCGGCCACGGCGGGACCGCGTCGCCCCGCTAGAGGTCGAAGAACACGGTTTCTGCCGCGCCCTGCAGGCGGATGTCGAAACGGAGCAGGTTCTCCCCGGCCGGGACCGCGATGAGGGTCGCCCGGCGCCCGGCCGGGAGCGCCTGCAGCACGGGGTCGGCGCTGTTGGCGGCGGCCTCGTCGGGGAAGTAGACGCGGGTGACGACGCGGTTGAGCATGCCGCGGGCGAACACCGACACGTCGACGTGCGGCGCCTGGACGCGGCCGTCGCCGGCCGGGACCGGGCCGGGCTTGCGGGTAACGATCTTGTAGCTGCCGTCGTGGCCGGTGGGGCAGCGCCCGAAGCCGCGGAACGCCTGGTCGCCGTCGGGGACGGGGCCCCGGGGGTCGGCCGGGTGGGCGAACCGCCCGTCCGGGTCGGCCTGCCAGGTCTCGATCAGCCCGTCGGGCACCGGCTGGCCGGCCCCGTCGTACAGCCGCCCGAAGACGGTGACCGCCCCGGGGGTGCCCGCGGGCACCACGTAGGGGCCGTCCGGCCAGGGCAGCCGCATGGAGAAGTAGGGCCCGACGGTCTGGGACGGTGTCAGCAGCTCAGGCAGCGTTTCAGGCATGAGGCTCCTCGAAGGCGCTCGGCCGGGGGCCGCGCAGCACGATGTCGAACCGGTAGGCCAGCGCCCACTCGGGCTGGGTGTCGTCCATCGAGAACTCGGCGATCATCCGCGCCCGGGCCCTTTCGTCGGGGACGGAGTTCCAGATCGGGTCGTAGGGCAGCAGCGGGTCGCCCGGGAAGTACATCTGGGTGACCAGCCGCTGGGTGAAGGCCCGGCCGAACAGGCTGAAGTGGATGTGCGCGGGCCGCCAGGCGTTGCGGTGGTTGCCCCACGGGTAGGAGCCGGGCTGGATGGTGATGAACCGGTACCGGCCGCCCGCGTCGGTGATGGCGCGGCCCACGCCGTCGAAGTTCGGGTCAAGCGGGGCGGGGTGGTGCTCGCGGCTGTGCCGGTACCGGCCGGCCGCGTTGGCCTGCCAGACCTCGATCAGCGTGTCCGCTACCGGGCGGCCGCCGCAGGCGCGGACCTGGCCGAAGACGATGATCCGCTGCCCTTGCGGCTCCCCGCCGTGCTGGGTGGTCAGGTCCGCGTCCTGCATGGTGATCAGCCCGTCGCCGAGCAGCGGCCCGGTGACCTCGGTGAGCCGCTGCGGCAGCAGCACCAGCGGCTGCCCGGGGTGGCGCAGCGCGGTCGACTTGTACCCCGGGTAATCGGACGGCGGGTGGTTGCCCGCGGCCGGCTTCTCGTACTCGGGCAGGGCGAACTCTCCCGCGCCGGGTACCAGCAGCCCCTGGTCAGACATGGTCACGGTAATGGCTCCTCACGCCTCAGAACCCGATCGGCAGGCCCGCGTAGTTCTCCGCCAGGCCGGCGGCGCCGGCCGTGCTTGAGGTGACCCAGCGAAGCTGGGAAAGCTGGAGCTGCGCGTCGAACGGGTCGCCCGAGATGTGCAGCATGGTGGTCATCCACCAGGAGAAGTGCTCGCACCGCCAGACCCGGCGCAGCGCGGTATCGGAGTAGGCGTCCGCCAGCGCGGCGTCGTTCTTGCGGACCAGCCGCCCGAGGGCGGGGGCGAGCAGCGCCACGTCGGCGATGGCCAGGTTGAGGCCCTTGGCCCCGGTCGGCGGGACGGTGTGGGCGGCGTCGCCGGCCAGGAACAGCCGCCCGTGGCGCATCGGCGACTGGACGAAGGACCGCATCGGCAGCACGCTCTTGTCGGTGACCGGCCCGGGGGTGAGGGTCCAGCCGTCCTGCCCGTGGCCGAGCCGGGCGGCCAGCGCCGCCCAGATCCGGTCGTCGGGCCAGTCGGCGGTATCGGTGCCGTTGGGAACCTGGAGGTACAGGCGGCTGACGGTGGCCGAGCGCATGGAGTGCATGGCGAACCCGTCGGGGTGCCAGGCGTAGATCAGCTCGTCGGTCGACGGCGCCACGTCGGCCAGGATGCCGAGCCAGGAGTAGGGGTAGACCCGTTCCCAGGTGCTGGTCTGGTCGGCCGGGAGGGCGGACCGGCTCGGGCCGAATGAGCCGTCGCAGCCCGCCACCGCCGCCGCGTCCACCCGCTGCGGCGTCCCGGCCGAGTCGGCGAAGGTGACGAACGGGTGGCCGGTGTCCAGGTCGTGCAGGGCGGTGCCGGAGGTCCCGTAGTACACCGCCCGCCCGGCCGCCTCGCTGGCGGCGACCAGGTCGGCCTGCAGCTGGGTCTGCCCGTAGACCCAGACGCTGCGCCCGGCCAGGTCGACGAAGTCCAGGTGGTGCCGCTGCGACGGCCATTGCAGGTAGATGCCGCGGTGCTGGTCGCCTCCTGCGTCGACCCCGGCGCCAAGGCCGGCCGCGCGCAGCAGGTCGACGCTGGCGCTTTCCAGGATGCCGGCCCGGATCCGGGCCGCGACGTACTCCTTGGTCCGCGTCTCCACCACCACCGACGCGATGCCGTCGGCGGCGAGCAGGTGGGCGAGCAGCAGCCCGGCCGGCCCGGCCCCGATGATGGCCACGTCAGTCCGCATAGAGCTGTTATAGAACCGGCCGGCCCAGGCCCGCCAGCTGGAACTTCCGTTGACTGGAAGTCAGCGCCGGCCCAGGCTGCGCGCGATTCCCTGGGCGGCCACCTGCATCGCCGGTACCAGGCGGGCACGGCTGCTGAGGTCGGGCACCACGATGCCGAGCGACGCCACCGTGTGCCCGGCGACGCTGACCGGGATGGCGATGGAGCAGGCGCCGAGGGTCATCTCCTCGGTCGTGGTGGCGTAACCGTCCTGGGTAACGTGCCTGAGCTGGCTGGCCAGGCGGCCCGGCTGGATGACGGTGTACGGGGTGAACCGCTGCAGCGGTGCCG
>Ga0265338_10005162_pt1 | contig 17168 bp, 17 predicted proteins | sample 42126metaG_FD_193579 | JGI IMG/M metagenome (GOLD analysis project Ga0265338, IMG submission 193579) | Rhizosphere microbial communities from Carex aquatilis grown in University of Washington, Seatle, WA, United States - 4-21-26 metaG | ecosystem: Host-associated > Plants > Roots > Rhizosphere... | reverse complement strand
CCCTGACACCTGTACCGCCTCCTGCCAGGCTCGCCCTTACCGTCAGCGTACGCCGCCCGGCGCGGAACGCGCCGTTGCCGATCACGGCCAGACCTTAGGATGACGGTCCAGCGCCCGCCCGGCCCCCTAGCGGCTCACTCTGATAACAGCAAGAAATGATCGGCTCCGTCACTCGGTCCGGCGATTGCCGGGTCAGATAACAGCAAGAAGCAGGGCGCGAGACCGGCCACGTGGCGGCCTTCGGGCAGGACAGGCGGCCGTTTCTCGGGATAACAGCAACAAGCGCGGGGCCGCGGAGCGGGGAGCGGGGCGTGGAGCGGGGCGCGGGCCGCGGAGCGGGGCGCGGGAGTACAGGGCGCGGGAGTGCGGTGCGCGGCGGGGCGCGCCCGGGCCGGATATTGCCATCTATTTACTGTGTTCTGTATGGTCTAGACCATTAGGCCGGCGCGGCCGGGGCGACCCCCGAGGTCCGTGGCCTGGGCGGGCGCGGGCGATAATCTCCCCGGGGCGTGACCGCGCGCTGAGACGTGACCGACATGACAAGTGACAGGACGTCCCTGACGTTGGACCCTAGTCACAGGCGGCGATCGGAACGGAGACTGGTGCTGTGACCATTCGAGTAGGCATTAACGGGTTCGGGCGGATCGGCCGGAACTTCTTCAAGGCCCTGGAAGAGAGCGGTGACCGCGGCTTCGAGGTCGTCGCCGCCAACGACCTGGGCGACCTGAAGACCATGGCGCACCTGCTGAAGTACGACACGGTCGCCGGGCGGTTCCCCAAGGAGGTCGCGGTCGAGGGCGACTCGATCGTGGTCGGCGGCAAGCCGATCAAGATCCTGGCCGAGCGCGACCCCGCCAACCTGCCCTGGGGTGACCTGGGAGTGGACATCGTGGTCGAGTCCACCGGCCGGTTCGTCACCGGCCCGGCGGCCAAGGCGCACATCGCCGGCGGCGCCAAGAAGGTGATCATCTCCGCCCCCGCCAAGGAGGAGGACATCACCATCGTGCTCGGCGTCAACGACGGCAAGTACGACCCGGCCAACCACAACATCATCTCCAACGCCTCCTGCACCACCAACTGCGTGGCGCCGATGGCCAAGGTGCTGCTGGAGAACTTCGGCATCGTCAAGGGCCTGATGATGACGGTGCACGCCTACACCCAGGACCAGATGCTGCAGGACGGCCCGCACAAGGACCTGCGCCGCGCCCGCGCCGCCGCGCAGAACATCGTGCCCACCTCGACCGGCGCCGCCAAGGCCACCAGCCTGGTCATCCCCGAGCTCAAGGGGAAGATGGACGGCACCTCGCTGCGCGTCCCGGTGATCACCGGCTCGATCACCGACCTGGTGGTGGAGACCGGCCGCGAGGTCACCAGGGACGAGGTCAACGCCGCGTTCAAGGCGGCCGCGGACGGCCCGCTCAGGGGCATCCTCGCCTACACCGAGGACGAGATCGTCTCCTCGGACATCGTCGGCTCGCCCGCCTCCTGCACCTTCGACTCCAAGCTGACCATGGTCATGGGCGGCAACCAGGTCAAGGTGCTCGGCTGGTACGACAACGAGTGGGGCTACTCCAACCGCCTGGTCGACCTGACCGCGCTGGTCGCGTCGAGCCTCTAGGGACGAAATCCATGCAGACCATTGATGACATCGAGGTCACCGGCCTGCGCGTGCTGGTCAGGTCCGACCTCAACGTGCCGCTCGACAAGTCGGGCAGCGGGCAGATCACCGACGACGGCCGCATCCGCGCGTCGCTGCCGGTGATCAGGAAGCTGGCCGACCGCGGCGCCCGGGTGATCGTGCTGGCCCACCTGGGCCGCCCCAAGGGCGAGGACTTCGCCGAGCGGGCGGCGGGCGGCCCGTCGCTGCGGGTGGTCGCCGACCGGCTGGCGGAGCTGCTCGGCCAGCCCGTCGCGTTCGCCTCTGACCTGGTCGGCCCGTCCGCCGCGGCGACGGTGGCGGGCCTGCGCAACGGCGACGTCGCGCTGCTGGAGAACGTCCGCTTCGAGCCCGCGGAAACAGCCAAGGACGAGTCCGAACGGGTGCGGCTGGCTCAGGACCTGGCCAAGCTGGGCGACGTGTACGTGGGTGACGGGTTCGGCGTGGTGCACCGCAAGCAGGCCTCGGTCTACGACCTGGCGCGGCTGCTGCCGAACGCGGCCGGCGACCTCATCACGGCCGAGGTGGCCGTGCTGCGGCGGCTGACGGTGGACCCGGCCCGCCCCTACGTGGTGGTGCTCGGCGGGTCGAAGGTGTCGGACAAGCTCGGCGTCATCGGCAACCTGCTCGGCCTGGCCGACCGGGTGCTGATCGGCGGCGGCATGGTCTACACGTTCCTGGCCGCCCTCGGGCACGAGGTCGGTGACTCGCTGCTCGAGGCCGACCACCTCGACTCCTGCCGCCAGATCCTGGCCGAGGCGAAGGAACGGGGCGTCGACCTGGTGCTGCCGACCGACATCGTGACCGCCCCCCGGTTCGCGGCCGACGCGCCCCCGTCGGTGGTCCCGGCCGACGGGATCGCCGCGGGCACGATGGGGCTGGACATCGGCCCGGCCTCCCGCGAGCTGTTCGCGGCCAAGCTGGCCGATGCCAGGACGGTGTTCTGGAACGGGCCGATGGGCGTGTTCGAGTTCCCGGCCTTCGCGGCCGGCACCCGGGCCGTCGCCGAGGCGCTGACCAAGGTAGACGGGCTGACGGTGGTCGGCGGCGGCGACTCGGCGGCCGCGGTGCGGTCGTTCGGCCTGGCCGAGTCCGACTTCGGGCACATCTCCACCGGCGGCGGCGCGTCGCTGGAGTACCTAGAGGGCAAGACGCTCCCCGGGCTGACCGCGCTGGGCGCGTAAACTCTGCTGTCACTATGACGGATACCAAGAAGCTGCCGCTGATCGCCGGCAACTGGAAGATGCACTGTAACCACCTCGAGGCGATCGCGCTGGTGCAGAAGCTCGCGTTTACCCTCAGCGACAAGGACTTCAAGCACGTCGAGGTGGTCGTGCTACCACCGTTCACCGACCTGCGCTCGGTGCAGACCCTGGTGGACGGGGACAGGCTGAAGATCGGGTACGGCGCCCAGGACCTGTCTCGGCACGGCAAGGGCGCCTACACCGGCGAGGTGTCCGGGCCGATGCTGGCCAAGCTCGGGTGCTCGTACGTGCTGTGCGGGCACTCCGAGCGGCGCCAGTACCACCACGAGGACGACGCGCTGGTCAACGCTAAGGTCAAGGCGGCCCTGGCGGTGTCGGTCACGCCGATCCTGTGCGTGGGCGAGCCGCTCGAGGTGCGCCGGGCCGGCACCCACGTCGCGCACGTGCTCGCCCAGCTGAAGGGATCCCTGGCGAAGGTACCCGACGCGGCCGTCGCCTCGATGGTGGTCGCCTACGAGCCGGTGTGGGCGATCGGCACCGGGGAGACCGCGTCCCCGGGCGACGCGCAGGAGATGGCGGCCGCCATCCGCGGCTACCTCACCGACGCGGCCGGGGGCGAAGCCGGCGCCGGGGTGCGTATCCTTTACGGTGGGTCCGTCAAGGGCGACACGATCGCCCCGATCATGGCGGGCCAGGACGTAGACGGAGCCCTTGTCGGCGGCGCGAGCCTCGACGCCGCGCAGTTCGCTGCCATCTGCCGGTATCGTGAGCTGGCGGCCGGCCGCTGAGCAGGCCGCCCGGCACCAATAGAGCACCCAGGGAAAGAAGACACAGCGGTGGAGATCGCGCTCTCGGTCATCTTGATCATCACCTCGATGGTGATGATCCTGCTCGTGCTCCTGCACAAGGGCAAGGGCGGCGGGCTGTCCGACCTGTTCGGCGGCGGGGTCTCCTCCACCCTGGGCTCATCGTCGGTGGTCGAGCGGAACCTGGACCGCATCACGATCTTCTTCGGCGTGCTCTGGTTCGTCTGCGTGGTGGCCCTCGGCTACATCATCAACCGCTGAACCTGGCCGGCAACCTGGTGCGGGTCTGCGCATTCACGTCGCACGGCGGCGAAACCAGTGGTGAAATGAATGAGAGCCGGTGTTAACCGCGCGCCCTGCGCGCGGCGCTGAGCCAGGTCTGGTGACAATCCGGTCCGGGTGCACACGTCCGTCCGGAGTTAACGTAATCCAGCACGTTGTGACAAGAGGTGGTCTGTGAGCAGTGGAAACGCGATCCGTGGCAGCAGGGTAGGCGCTGGCCCGATGGGCGAGGCGGAGCGGGGTGAGGCCGCGCCGCGGGTATGGGTGTCGTTCTGGTGCTCCAACGGGCACGAGACCCGGCCCAGCTTCGCGTCCGACGCGTCGATCCCGGACCAGTGGGAGTGCCCCCGTTGCGGTTTCCCGGCTGGACAGGACGAGGCGGCCCCGCCGGCCCCGCCGCGCGTTGAGCCGTACAAGACGCACCTCGCGTACGTGAAGGAGCGACGCTCCGACGCCGACGGCGAGGCGATCCTGGCCGAGGCGCTGCAGCGGCTGCGCGGCTAGGCGGCCGCGAGAGATCGAAAGCCCCGGACGGCCCCTAGGTTCTAGGGTCCGTCCGGGGCTTTTCGCGTCCGCCCGCTCGCTAGGCCAGCAGCGACGGGAGGACCTGCTGCATGTGGGCGCCGAAGCGGCCGAGCGCGGCGTCGTCACCGCCCAGGTAGGCCAGCAGCGACTGTTGGAAGACGCCGTCCGCCAGGGCGTAGGCCAGCTCCGGGCTGACCGCGGGCACCGTGCCCGCCAGCTCCGCGTAGCGGCTGACGATGCGCCAGATCATCTGCTCGAGCGACGCGTCGATGTCGCTCACGTCGGCCCGGAACCGCTCGTCGAACTGCGACTGGTTGCGCAGGTCGTACCACAGCCGGTGCATGTCGGCCTCGTCGCGCATGGTGGCCATCATCTCCGCGCCCACCCCGGCCAGCAGTTCGCCGGCGGTGGCGGCGGTCGCCACGATCGTGTCGTAGCGGCGCACGCAGCGACTCTTGTACTCGCGGACGCAGTACGTGACCAGCTCGAACTTGTCCTCGAAGTAGTAGTGCAGCACGCCGTGCGAGAACTCGGAGTTCTGCGCGATGTCCCGCAGGCTGGTGTTCGCGTAGCCCTGCTGTGCCAGCGTCTTGAGCGCCGCCGCGGCGAGCTGCGCTCGTCGCTCAGCGAACTTGTCCACCTGGCGGCGTGCGATCCGGTCGCGCTTAGCCTGCTCTGTTACCTTAGTCAACGCTTTGCCCCGATCAACGCCATCGCCCCAAGCTACCAGCCTCGACAGTTACATCGATCATTTAAGACAAGCGTCAAACAAATGCTTGACAACTGTCAAGACAGAAGCGACGGTGGGAGCACGCCGGTGGCCTGGGGCGCCCGCGCGACAGGCCACGGCGGCCAGCGTGGAGCCCGGCATCGGCCGACGGCAGCAGCGGTAGGCCCGGTGACGGGCAGGCAGGACGGCAGCACAGGTCAAGTACAGGTCTTCGGCAGCACAGAGAGGTGCCCGATGAGCGTTTACGATCTGACCGGCCGCAAGGCCCTGGTGACCGGCGGGGCCCGGGGACTCGGCGAGGGGATGGCCAGGGCGCTGGCCGCGGCGGGGGCGTCAGTGGTAATCGCTGACATCAGGGAGGACCTGGGGAAGGCGACGGCGGAGTCGCTGCGGCAGGCAGGGGCGGCCGCAGAGTTCGTCGCACTCGACGTCACCGCCGAGGACGGCTGGGCACAGGCGATGCCGCAGGCCATCGGCCACCTCGGCGGCCTTGACATCCTGGTTAACAACGCCGGGATCGAGATCACCAGCCTGCTGGTGGACGTCGACCCAGCCGAGCTGCGCCGGATGCTGGAGGTGAACGTCCTCGGCACCGCCCTCGGCCTCAAGCACGGCTTCCGGGCGATGCGGCCAGGCGGGCCCGGCAACCGCGGCGAGCGCCCGGGCGGCGCCAGCCAGGACCATGCGATCGTCAACATCTCGTCGGTAGCGGCGACGATCGCCTTCCCCGGCATCGCCGGCTACTCCGCGACCAAGTCCGCGGTCGACCGGCTCACCCGGGTGGCGGCGGCCGAGTCGGGCCGGCTCGGCTACGGGGTGCGGGTGAACTGCGTCTACCCCGGCCTGGTGCCGACCGAGATGGGCAACCAGCTGGCGGTCGACTGCGCCACCATCGGCCTGTTCCCCAGCCCGCAGGAAGCGGCGGGCGCGGTGGCCGGGCTGACCCCGCTCGGCCGCCTGGGCGAGGTGCCTGACATCGCCGACGCGGTGGTGTTCCTGGCCTCCGAGGGCGCCCGCTTCATCACCGGCGCGGGGCTGCCGGTCGACGGCGGCATGGGGATGTGAGGGGGTTCTCATGAGTGGCAAGAAGGTCATCGTCTACGGCGCCTCGGGCTACACCGGGCGGCTGGTCTGCGAGTACCTGCGGGAGTTCGGCGTCCCGTTCATCGCGGCGGGCCGGGACAAGGCACGGATCGCCGAGGCACTGGAGACCGTCCCCGGCATCGACACCGTCGACCACGACATCGTCGAGGTGGAACACGCGGCCGGGCCGCTCAGCGAGCTGTTCGACGGGGCCCGGGTGGTCTGCAACATGGTCGGCCCGTTCGCGCAGTACGGCGGCGAGGTGGTGGAGGCCTGCCTGGCGGCCGGGGCGCACTACCTGGACACCACCGGCGAGCAGGACTGGCTGATCGCGGCCGAGGAGGCCTACGGCGCGCGGATGGCCGAGCGCGGCCTGCTGCTGGCGCCCGGGCTCGCGCAGATGTACACCACCGGGGAGATCGCCGCCCAGCTGTGCCTGGAGGAACCCGGCCTGGACACCCTCGACATCCTGGTGTTCTGGAAGGGCATGCCGACGGTCGCCTCGACCCGGACCATCCTGGTCAACGCGGCCCTCGCGAAGGCGTACTACCTGGAGCACAACCGCTACGAGGAATGGCCCGCCGACGGCGGCCTGTACACGGTGACCGTGCCCGGCCAGCACGAGTCCGGCCTGGCGCTGCCCTGGGGCGGCACCTCCCACCCGGTCTGGTTCCGCAATGACCCGCGGGTGTCCAACGTCAAGGTGCTCGGCGGCGTGTTCAACCGCGCGCTGATGCTCGGCGTGCCGCAGATCGTGGCGGGCGCCCTCGCCCAGATCGAGGGGATGGACGAGGCGGACCAGCTCCGGGTACTGTCCGAGCAGGCCGCGGCGGTGATGAACCAGATGCCGCCGCGGGAGTACACCCTGGTCAACACCTCACTCGACTCGGTCCACGGGTCGGGCCCGCTCGGCCGGGCGCACTGCGTCATCCACGGCAACTGCAACTACAAGCAGACCGGACTGCTGCAGGCGTACGCCGCGCACTGCCTGCTGCAGCAGCCGCCCCGGCGGGCGGGCTTCGCGTCCGGCTGCCAGGCGTTCGGCCACCGGGAACTGCTCGGTGTGCTCCGCAGCTTCGGCCTGGTCATGAGTCCCGCACTCACCAGGTCGAATTGAGGGAGTTAAGGGCCATGCGGCTCACTGACTTCCTCGACAAGGGGGCGTCGCGCCACCCCAGCGACGCCCCCTTGTTTCTAACCGGCGGCCAGGTGACGAGCTACGCCACCGTTCAGCGGCTGTCCTGGTCGGTCGGCCGGGCACTGGCCGCGGCCGGCATCCGGCCCGGTGACAAGGTCGCGATCCTGTCCGGCAACGACCCGGTGGCCTTCGGCTGCGTGTTCGGCATCAGCCGGGCGGGGGCGGTCTGGTGCCCGGTGAACCCGCGCAACGAGGCGGCCGAGAACCGTGAGCTGCTGCGGGCGTTCGACTGCCGCTGCCTGATCTACGCCCCCGCGTTCGCCCCGCTGGTGGCCGCCGTCGCACCGGAGCTGCCCGGGCTTGACCTGCTGGTCTGCCTGGACGAGGCGGGTGCGGCGACGGTGCCGGGCGCGACCAGCCTGGCCGGCTGGCTGGCCGGGGTGAGCGGCGAGCCCTGGCCGGCCGAGGAAGCCGAGCAGGCCGAGCCGGCCGACGACGTGGTGATGATCGCGGGCACCGGCGGCACCACCGGCCTGCCCAAGGGCGTGATGCTGACCGGGCACAATATCGAGACGATGACCGCGCTGACCCTGATGAGCTACCCCTTCGAGGCCGGGCGGCCCCCGGTCTACCTGGCCCTCGCGCCGCTCACCCACGCCGCCGGGGTGCTGTGCTTCCCGGTGCTGGCCCTCGGCGGCCAGGTCGTCATCATGCCCGCGCCCGACCTGGGCGAGTTCCTGCGCCTCATCGGACGGCACCAGGTCAGCCACGCGTTCCTCCCGCCGACCCTGATCTACCAGCTACTCGACCACCCGGCGCTGGCCGGCGCGAGCCTCGGCTCGCTGCGCTGCCTGTGGTACGGCGCCGCGCCCATGTCGGCCGCCCGGCTCGAGCAGGCGATCACCGCGCTCGGCCCCGTCCTCGGCCAGTTGTTCGGGCAGACCGAGGCGCCGATGATGATCTCCACCCTGGCCCCGGCCGATCACCTGCACCCGGACGGCACCCTGGCCAGGGAAAGGTTCTCCTCGGCCGGGCGGCCCACCCCGCTCACCACCGTCGCGATCATGGCCGAGGACGGCCGCCTGCTGCCGCCGGGAGAACGGGGCGAGATCGTGGTCCGCGGCCCGCTGGTGTCGCCCGGCTACTACCGGAACCCGGCCGCGACCGCGGAGGCGCGCAGGCACGGCTGGCACCACACGGGCGACATCGGCTACCTGGATGACGACGACTTCCTCTACATCGTCGACCGGCTCAAGGACATGATCATCACCGGCGGGTTCAACGTGTACTCGGCCGAGGTCGAGCAGGCGCTGCTAGCGCACCCGGCCGTGCTCGACTGCGCGGTGGTCGGCCTGCCCGACGACAAGTGGGGCGAGCGGGTCACCGCCGTCATCCAGCCGCATCCCGGCCAGCCAGTCGAGGCCGAGGAAGTGCGCGCCTTCGTCAGGGAGCGGGTGGGCGGGGTCAAGGCCCCCAAGCAGGTCGAGGTCTGGCCCGACCTGCCCCGCTCCCGGCTTGGCAAGGTGCTCAAGGCCGAGGTGAAGTCCCGCCTGCTGAGCGGCTGAGGCAGGGCCGCCGGGCGGAGCCCGCTACTTCGCCAGCGCCTTGTCCAGCTCGGTCCACTGCGCGCTGGTCAGCGACGGCAGCCCGTCCTGGAACTGCAGCAGGCCGGTGGCACCGTGCGACCGCAGGGCGGCCACGAACGCGCTGATCGACGGCTCGGCGTTGGCTACGTCGGTCTCGGAGATGAAGATCGGCAGCTTGGTCAGCGCCTTCATCTCGGTGAAGGACCGGGCGAACACGGCGGCGTAGGTGGTGAGCCCGTACTGCGGCTGCGGGTACCCGTCAAGCCCCACCATCGTCACGTGGTGCTTGCCCGGCCACCAGGCCGCGAACGGCGTGGTGGTGCCGCCGGTGTCCACGTTAGGCACCCACATCCACCACGCCCAGTGGTTGCCGCCGCTGCTCATGATGGCCGACTCGACCGTGTCCCACGCCTTGATCCACTGGGCCGGCGTGGTCTGCTCGGCCCCTCCGGTCGCCCACGGGTACTGGCCGCTGACGTTGAACTCGTGGGCGAACGTGAAGATGACCGGGTGCGCGAACTGGTGCACCGCCTGGCCGATCGTCTTCAGGTAAGAATTGTAGGATCCGTTGCCGATCGCCGTCATGGACGGGTATTCGTTCGTCCAGTTGATATGCCATGGTTCGAGTTCGATGAATGGCGTAGCACCCTTTTTCTCCGCGGACTCGGCCCAGGCGGTGGGGAATGGCTGTCCCCAGGCTAGGTAAAAGTTCGCGATGTTCGGGTGCTGGCCTGGTACGGTGACGAACGTGGCCGACGAGTCCTCCGCGCTGATCCAGGTGCCGAGGGTCGCCCGTGGGGACGCCACCGCGGCATCGGATGTCGCGAAAGCGAGCAAAATGGCTGTTGCCACCACCGTGATGAATGTCAGGTATCGCCTGTGCTTATCGCGTGGCTTTTGCATTTCATGACTATTCCCGGTGCCGTCGAGTCTCAAGCTTGACGGATAATTGACGGAAATTGAGATTTTCCGATGCAATTGCCGGGAATGGCCACCGGGCATTTGTTGCCCTTTGGCCCGGCTTTCGTGCCCGCTCTTCGCTCTTCCGCCCCGCCCCGCCCGCCCTGCCCGCCCCGCCCCGCCCCGCCTCGCGCGGCCAGCGGTCCGCCGCCGCCTGGCGCGGCGGACCCCAAGTCGTCGCCGTGAGTTCGGGATGCGTTCACTGACAGCGGCTTAACCAATTCCATAGAGTGCGGAACGTGGGGAACATGCGAGGCACCCGCTCCGCAGCCGAAGAAAGGAGCGCCCGCCCCGTGCGCATCGTGCAGATCTCCGACACACACCTGTCCCACCTCGGCGGCGTCACCACCGCGAACCTCCGGCAGGTCGCGGCCTGGGTGAACGCCACCCTGGCGGCCGACCTGATCGTCAACACCGGCGACATCGTGGCCGCCTCACCGGACCAGCCGCTGGACCGGGACTGGGCACTGGCGGCGCACGCCGCGTTCGACGCTCCCGTCGTCTACCTCCCGGGCAACCACGACGTGGGGGAGCCGGGCCCGGTCCCGTGGAAGGGCCTCGGCGTCTCCTCCGCCCGGGTCGCCGCCCACCGCGCGGTGTTCGGTTCCGACCGGTTCGCGGTACGGGACGGCGGGTGGCTGGTGCTCGGCTTCAACAGCGAGCTGCTCGGCTCCGGCCTGGAGGAGGAAGACGAGCAGTGGCACTGGCTGGCGCGGCAGCTTTCGTCGCCTGACTTCGAGCGACTGCTGCTGTTCTGCCACAAGCCGCTGTGGCTGCCTCGTACCGCCCCCTCGCCCGCCGCGCTGACCGTCCCCGACCAGGCCCGCGAGCGGCTGCTCGCGCTGGCGGGCGACCGGCTGGCCGCCGTCGGCTCCGGGCACCTGCACCGCTACCGGCGTCGCCCGCGGACCCAGCCGCCCCGGGTACTCGAGGTGTGGGCACCGTCGACCGGCTTCATCGGCCAGACCGAGACCGAGGCGCCCTACTTCGAGCAGCTCGGCGTGGTCGAATGGCGCCTCGGCGAAACCGGCACCGCGGTCGACGCCTGGTTCCGCGCCCCGGCCAGCCTCGACGAGCGCGAGGGAACCGCTATCCACGAGCTCACCCAGACGGTCGCCGCGCTGGACGCGGCCGGAGCCTAAGGAAGCGGCCGTCCCGCGGCGGTGCCGCGGGACGGCCGCCATCGGCTCAGAACGCGGGCACCGGGCCGACCGGGCCGGTGACCGGCAGGACCGTAAGGCAGGGCACCTTGACCGGGCTGGCCGGCCCGAGGGCGTTGAGCAGGTCGGCCAGCGCGACCGGGTCCGCCGCGATCTCCAGGTGATCGCTGAAGTCCAGCGCGCACTGCTTGTTCACGGTGATGTCGGCGACGTTGGGCGCGGCCGGCAGCCACGCGCTGGTGTACGGGGTGACCACCTCGTCGTCCACGCTCTCGATGACCGTGTAGCTGACGCCAGGGACCGTCGGCGCGGCGTTCAGGCCGGCCAGGAAGGCGGATCCGCGCTCCTGCTCCACGCAGGCCGCGCACGCGCTGCTCAGGCCGCCGTTGATCAGGCTGGCCGCCCCGAGGTAGCCGGCGAGCGTGGTGATGCCGTCAAGGGTGGTCCCGTAGTTGGACGGCGCCAGCGCCACCAGCGCGTGCACCCGGGACGCGCCGCCGAGGAAGTTGATGTAGTAGCGCGGCATCATGCCGCCCTCCGAGTGCCCGACCAGGTCGACCTTGGCTGCGCCGGTCGCCGCCAGGACCTGGTTGACGAACGAGGACAAGGCGGCCGCCGAGGCCGCGATGTCCCCGGTGCCCTGGATCGGCGAGCTGGCCGACGAGCCGCCGTAGTTGAAGGCGAACACGCAGTAGCCGTGGTTGTACAGCAACGGGGCCGCCGCCTGCCAGTTGTCATTCATGTTGGCGAAGGTGCCGTGGACCAAGATCACCGGGTACGGGTGCGCCGTACTCGGCCGGCAGGACCAGTTGTTCGCGCCAGGCGGGGGCGTGGCCGGGGAGAACGCGGCCGCGGTGGCCCCGGCGATGAAGTCATAGTTCACTGGCAGGGTGGCGGCCTGCGCCACCCCCGACAGCGACGTCGCCGCCAGCAGCGCGCTAGCGGCGGCGACGCCGGCCGCGGACAGCAGGCGGACATGCGCGAGTCGGGTGAGTCGGCGGTAGGCGGACAGTGCGGGCATCGGCGCCTCCTTGACGGGAATGCGGGCCGCCTTCATTAGAAGGCCCAGCTCAGGCGGCGTCTGCTCACCGTGGTGAGCGTTTGTCCGGCCAGCCTTGTCCGGCCGTGACAAGGGGGCACCGTTACCGGCCGCCCGAAATGCCACTCGGTGCGTGATTTCGGCGTTACCAACGGGTAACATCCAGTTCATGCGGCATGCGGGCGCAGCCGTGGCGTGGCCACCCGTCCCGCCGGAGGCGGTGAGCTGGATGCTGCCCGAGCTGGACTCCCTCGCGGGCGACATCACCGACGTCATCCTGCGCGAGGTGCCGGAGTATGCCCGGCCCGATGACGACTCCTACGCCCTCGTGGTCCACCAGATCGCCCGGGACGCGGTCCGGCACTTCGTTAACCGGATCGCCGACCCCGCGACGCACCGGGCTATCCCGGGCGGGGCGGGCGAGCCGGCCACCGCGGAGCGGATGTTCCGTGACATCGGCCGGGCCGAGGCGGCGGCCGGACGCAGCCTGGACGCACTGCACGCGGCGCTCCGGGTCGGGATGCGGGTCACCTGGCAGCGGCTGCGGGAGCGGAACCGGCGCGACGGCGCCGACGCCGACGTGGTCGCACGGGTCGGCGAGGCCATCTTCCGCTACCTCGACGAGGTGTGCGCGGCCGGCTCGGCCGGCTACGGCGAGACCGGGTCCGAGCTGGCCGGCGAGGCGGAGCGCGTCCGCCGCCGCCTGCTCGACCTGCTGCTGTCTGACCCGCCGCCGCTGCCCGAGGCGGTCGCCTGGCTGGCCCGGGCGGCGGGCTGGCGACCGCCGCGCCGGGTGGCGGTAGTGGTGCTGGCCGTCCCGGCCGGACGGACACCCGGGCTGGTGCCACCGGGCGTCCTCGCGGGCCTCAGCCGGCGCGAGCCGTGCCTGCTGGTGCCCGATCCCGACGGGCCCGGCCGGCGTCACCGGCTGGAGTCGGCGCTGCTGACGTCACTGCTCCGCGACCGGCCGGGGCCGGCCCCGCTCGCCGCCGTCGGGCCCGCCGTGCCAACCGCCCAGGCGGCGTCCTCGCTGCGGTGGGCGCGGCAGGCGCTGGACCTCGGCCGGCGGGGCCTGGCCGGCTCGGCCGAGCGGATCATCCGCTGCGAGGACCACCTGGCCACCCTCGTCCTGCTGGCCGACGCCGACCTGGCCGCCGTACTGGCCGACCACGCCCTCGCCCCGCTCCGCGGCCTGCGGCCTGACCAGGCCGACCGGCTGGCCAAGACGCTGCTGGCGTGGCTGGAAAGCGCCGACAACGCCGGGCTGGCAGCCCGCCGCCTGCACGTTCACCCGCAGACCGTGCGCTACCGGCTCCGCCAGCTCACGGAGCTGTTCGGCGACCGGCTCATCGAGCCCGATACCCGGTTCACCCTGCAAGCCGCCCTCCGCGCCCGCCGGGCCGGGCCGCGCTGAACGGGGGACCACCGGATGCGGCCGGAGCGCCGGGCCGGCCCTGTTCCGCGAGGGTATGTTCAGCGGAGGGTGAACCGCGGTGCGCGCGGCGTAGGGGTGGATAGTGGCCAGGGTCTACGTGTCGTCGACGCTCGCCGACCTGCGGGACGAGCGGCAGGCGGTCTTCGACTGGCTGCGGCTTGCCCGGCACCAGGCGGTCGACAGCTACCTGCCTGACAGTGAGACGGTCCGCGACAGCTGCCTGGCCGACGTCGCGGCGACACTGGGACTGGCGCTGTCCTCGCTAGAGGACCAGCCGTCGGCGACCGGGCTGCTGCGGGTGCTGGCGTTCCTCGCCCCCGAGCCGGTGCCGCTCGGTCTGCTCCTCGCCACGACGGACGCGGCGGGCCAGCTCAGCCCGCTCACCGCGGCCGCCGTCGGACCGCTGCTTGGCGATCCCCTCGCCGCGGGCGACGCGGTCGCCGCGCTGCGCCGTTACTCCCTGGTCAGCTCGGCCGGCCAGGGGCGGGTTCTCGTGCACCGCCTGGTCCAGGCGATCACCCGCGCCCGGCTGCCCGCGCGGGAAACAGCCGAGTGGGAACAGGCCGGCGCCGCCCTGGTCGCAGCGGCGGTCCCAGCCGACGCGGAGCTGCCCGCGGCGTGGCCGGCTTGCGCGGCGCTACTGCCGCACGCCCGTGCCGTCCTCGACCTGACCAGCCGTGGCCTGTGGCTGATGGGGGAGTACCTCGGGCGGAGCGGCGACTACCCGGCCGCCCGCGACCTGCTTCAGCTCATGGCCGACGCATATCACCAGAGCAGCAGCTTCGGGCCCAGCGACCCGGACACGCTGAACGTCCGTAACTGGCTCGCCGCCTGGACCCTGCGGGGAGGAGACGCGTCGGAAGCCCGCCGCCAGCTCGTCGCGCTGGTGCCGGCGTGCGAGCGGGCGCTGGGCGCCGAGCACCCCGTTACCCTGACCGCGCGCAAGGAGCTCGCCGCGGCGGCCGGGGCGATGGGAGACGCGGCCGGTGCCCGTGCCCAGCTCGCGGCGCTGGTGGTGGTGCACGAACGGGTTCAGGGCGCCGAAAGCCCTGGCGTGCTGAACTCTCGCAACGAGCTCGCCCGGATGACCGGCATGGCGGGGGACGCGGCGGGTGCCCGTGACCAGTTCGCCGCCCTGGTGCCGGTGTACGAGCGGGTGCTGGGCGCTGAGGATCCCGGCACCCAGACCGCTCGGGCCCACCTCTCCTACTGGCTCGACCAGGCGTCGGCCGGCTCCCGGTAACGGCCGGCCGCGCCGAACACCCCCCGGTTGGCGGAATGCGATCTGGGCGCGCTCATCAACGTGCAGCCCAGCTCATCGAGTTGACCGGATTCCTGCATTCCAGCCTCCGCGGTGACGGATTCCTTGAGATTCCCCGGTGGTTTCCCGGCCGCGCCGCACCATGATAACTGGTCCATCAGGACGAGAGAGGATCTCCTTTCGAAAACTAAAATTAACAAGTTAACATATTCTTAATTGATTGCCCTCCTGATAAGGAGTACCGCCAGGCGTAACCGGAGGCCGGTCAACTGCCTCGCAACCTGCGGTTTTCGATTCGCGCCGCCGCGCCTGCCCGGCGGCTTTCGCTTTACCGCGCTTTTTATGGTGGCGGCGAGCTGGTGCCAGCCGACAGTCTGTGTTCCGTGCGCTCGACTGCTTCCCTGATTACTGTTGAATCAGTCAACTAAGGTTTAACTCACGCGTAATAAGGACCAGTTTTCCGATGCCTAGCATAAATATATGGAAAATGCGATGATCGGCGACATCGGTTCGGGAGAACGCGGAATAATCAGCCGTGAGCTGCACGACGGGGTCGCACAGGGCATCGCGGCCGGCCTGACCGAGCTCGAACTCTATGAACACTATTGGATGAATCACCGGCCGGAGATGGCGCACGCGAAGGCCGAGGCGGCGCTGCGGGTCCTGAGATCGGCCCTCGCGACGACGAAGGAGCTGGCCGCGCGGGTGCGGCTGCAACCAGGAGGCGGCGTCCCGCCGCGCCCGGCGGCGCCTGCGGAGCTGTTCCTCCTCCTGCGCGAGGCGGTGAACAACGCGGTGACCCACGCTGGCCCGTCAACCATCATCATTCGTATTTCGGTGGGCGGAGGCAACGTGAACGCGACCGTCGAGGATGACGGCCAGGGGATCCCGGCGGAGAAAGTCGATTCCGCGGCCAGCCTGGGACTCCAGTCGATCAGGGAGCGCACGGCGCTGCTCGGTGGCACCTGCCAGATCCTGTCCGCGGAGTCCGCGGGCACCAAGGTCATCGTGACGGTTCCGCTGACAAGGGGAGGCCACGTTGGATGAAGCGGCATCGACGCGCCTGCTGGTCGCCGACGATCACACGCTGTTCCGTGAGGGCATCGTCGAGATCTGCCGCACGGCGCCGGACCTCGACGTGGTCGCCCAGGCGGCGAGCGGGAACGAGGTCGTGCGCCTGGCTCGCAGGGACGTGCCCGATGTCGTCCTGCTCGACGTGGAGATGCCGGGCCCGCCGCCGGACCAGACGATGAGGGAGATCTCGCTGATGCCCGTGCCGCCGCGGATCGCGATCCTGACCATGCACGACGACGCGCGGCTGGTCGGCCGGCTGCTCTCGCTCGGCGCCCAGGCCTACATCTCGAAGGGGTCCAGCCGGGAGCAGCTGCTCGCCGCCATACGCGCGGTGCGCAGGCAGCCCGACCGCGCCGTCATCTCCGTGCCGAAAGAGACCGTGCGAGAGCTGGGCGAACCACGGCAGAACCCGCTGTCAGGCCGCGAGTGCGAGGTACTCGACCTGGTGTCGAAGGGCTTCAGTAACGCGCAGGTCGCGACTCGCCTCTATATAACTGAGGGAACCGTAAAGCGGCACCTCACCAATATCTACATCAAGCTCGATGTGCGGTCACGCATGAATGCCGTGAACAAGGCGGCGGCGATGCATCTAATTGGCGCGTAGGAAGAACTTCGATGTGACTAAGGTCGTAATGTCACTGTCCCGTTCGTGCGTTACCGGAAAGCCGGGTCCTGCCTATTATTGAGACATGGATACTCGTCCGGCATTCTCCCTCTTTCAGGGATATGCGACAAGCAGCGTACTGGCGTCCCTCGATATGGCGGGTCTGCTGACCGAGCTGAGCGAAGGCCCGTTGTCCTACCAGAGGATCGCCGCGACAGGCGATGAAAGGGCTAGGCTTTTCACCGCGAGTCTCGATTACCTCAGCCATCGAGGGCTCGTAAGGGAGGCGGACGGCGCGTACACGCTGACCGAGTACGGTGCCGATGTCTGCCGGGACATCGGCTACCTGGTGTGGCTGGTCGGCGGCTACGGGGAGCCGTTGCGGCGCCTTGACTCCTTCCTCACGGGCACGAAACGCTACGGTGTCGACTTCCCGCGCGACGGGCGATGGGTCGCCGACGGCTCCGCGGTCATCGGCCGGTCCGACGTCGTGCCGGACGCCATGAAGCTGCTGGAGCGCAACGCCTTCTCGACCGTACTCGACCTTGGCTGCGGGAACGCGCGGTTCCTGGCCGGGGTGTGCCGGAAATTCGGCGCCCGCGGAATCGGGGTGGACGTGAGCC
>Ga0265338_10005161_pt1 | contig 17170 bp, 9 predicted proteins | sample 42126metaG_FD_193579 | JGI IMG/M metagenome (GOLD analysis project Ga0265338, IMG submission 193579) | Rhizosphere microbial communities from Carex aquatilis grown in University of Washington, Seatle, WA, United States - 4-21-26 metaG | ecosystem: Host-associated > Plants > Roots > Rhizosphere >... | reverse complement strand
GCTTGTTAAGATACAGTTTGCCGTCGGCCTGCACGGTGATGTAATTGGCTTTGCGCGGCGGGTCCTTGAGCCGCTTGTCGGCGCTGGGCAGCTTGAGGTCCAGATCGTTGACCGGCGGGATGGTGGTGATGATGAAGATCACCAGCAACACAAACGCCAGATCCAGCAGCGGCGTGATGTTCAACTCCGTCAGCGAATGATGCGCCGATTTTGAACACTTTTTCATCGGTCAACCAGCGCCGCAGTTTCGTTGCTCTTCAACGCGCCGACAATGCGTCCGGCCAGCACCTCGTTCGCACTGCGGATTTCCTCGGCCAGGGGGCGATGGTCGACATAAACGTGCTCGATCTGGTTGGCATAACGGCTCGCAAAGCCGTCCAATTCCTGGGTGATGGCGCGGATGGTGGTGACCATGAAGTTGTAGGCGAACATGGCGGGGATGGCCACCAACAGGCCAGTGACGGTGGCCACCAACGCCGCGGCCACGCCGGGCGCCATCGCGGTAAGGGTGGCGGCCTTGCTTTCAGCGATGCCGGCAAAGGTGGACATGACGCCCCACACCGTGCCCAACAAGCCGATGAAAGGACCGCCGGCGACGGCCGTGGACAGCACAATCATTCCCTTTTCCAATCCCATCGCTTCCGCGCCGGCCGCTTCCTCCAGAATCACCTTCACGGCTTCAAAAGAGGCGGTACTGACCTTGGTTTCAACGGAACGCGCCAGAAAATCGGTGTTGGTATGTTCCCCGCCTTCCGAGGGCGCGAATTTGGCCACGGACTGGACCTGAACCGGGTTGTTTTTCAATTGATAGGCGAGCTCATCCGCGCCGCGAATGTAGAGCTGGTATGCCGGTGCACCGTCAAACTCATCGCCCTTGCGCCGGATATCCAGCGGGTCGCGCGTCGAGTTGTAGGCGGCGAAGAACTTTTTGGTTGCCTTCCGGGCAATCAGCAACTGGCGGAACTTGCTGATGATGATGGTCCAGCTGAACAGCGAGAGAACCATCAATACGATGACGGTGATCTTGCCTTCAGTGGTGGCGTTCTGGATGGCGTACACCGCCGCGTTGGCGGCGAACAGGGGTTGAATGAGCATGGGGGTCATGGATGGATTGGGATCTAGATTCCGGGGTCCGGGGTCTGGGATTTGGCGCTGTGCTTCGGTGGTAAAATCACGGTCACGTGACCAGTCTTTTGTGCGAGCGCAATGCCCTTGCCCTTCTTTTTCTTTTCGTCATCGGTCTGGTCGTCGGACGCCTCGGCCGTTTTGGCCACATCTTCACTGGCCATGCTCTGGCTGGCTGCATTCGCGGCGGTGCCCTGGGCAAAGCCGGATTGTCCACCGGTGTCACCGGAGATTTGGTTGTTCGATAACAACGTGGCGCCACTCGCGTCTCCACTGACGTTGACGCCGCCGATCCCGATGATCTCGCTGCTGCCCAGACTGCCACCGCTGACATTGGCGGTGCCTTCGGACAGCGCGGTGACACTGACATTTTGCACGGCGCTGATGTTGAGATTGTTCCGGGCAAAAATCGCCCCGATGATGTCACCGCTGGCTTTCAGGGTGACCGTGCTGCCGATGACGCCGGAACCGGTGGCGTCGATGTTTCTCCCGGCGGAAACCAGGCTCATGAAATTGTAGCCTGTGAGTCCGGTCCCGCTTCCGAGCACGGCGGCCTCAAAACCGGCTTGATCGGCGGTGACATTAAGATTGATGACCTGGCTGTCATTGGATGGAAGACCCAGCAGGTTGAGCAGCATTGGCCAGACACTGGCGGAAACCTGGAGCCGATCGCCGTTAATTACGACGGTGCGGGCCGGGTCATTCGCGCCGGGTGCGGACTCGGAAAGCATCTGAACTGCAGGCGCTCCGGCGGCGGCGGCAGACTCAGCGTTGCCGTTTGAATCACGCAACTCGTATCCTGCCAGAACCATGACGGTGGAACTGCTGCTATCCACGTTGTTCAACACCAACTGGATGATGCCGCCAGCACTGGCATTGATGCTGCCATTGGGCGTTTCAACCAGGATATTACCGACCGGGACGGGCGGCGCCGGGTAGGAAGGATCAATAATAAAGGTGGTGGCCAGGATGCCGCTGCCGGGAATGGTGAAGGAAGCCGGATAAACCACATGCGTGGAAGGATTCTCGTAGAACGCGTTTAACGACACGAATCCCGATCCCCCGGTTCCGGCGTTGATGTCGCCGTTGAATGATTCGACGGTCACGTTGCCGCCATTGTAGGCGGCGATGCGTGAACCGTTGAGGTTGATGTTTCCGTTGGCATAAACCGCCACATTGGCCTGGCTTGAGGTGTAAATGCCACGGGCACCAAGAGTGTTGACGGTAAAATTGGCCGAGCCCACGTTGATATTGTCTCCGGCATTGACTTGGATATTGCCACCGTTCAGAGAGGCGATGGAACTGGAAAACATTGTCAAATCCCCGGTGACATTGACGGAAATGTCAGCGCCCCGGTCGAACACACCGCCATTGCCGAACAGACTGGCCAGCGGGTATATACCGCGGTTGTTGTAAAAGCCCACGCCCTTCGATTGGATGCCAGGACTGGTGCCAAGATCGATGTTCCGGGCGGAAATGTTGAATTGTCCTCCGCCACCGATGGTAAGGCCGTTGACACCGGTAGGAAGTCCGGCGCCGGCAGGAAGTCCGGTCAGCACGTTGGCGGCGCTATATTGAGCCTGAAGCGCTTGGGCCGTTGCGGCGGTCAAGACCGAAACCGTGGTGGTTATGGGGTCGCCGTTATTGTCGAATTGGGGGACGCCATTGATATAAACCTGAACTTTCAAATGTTGAAGCAGGTTCAGGACGCTGGCCACCGTGTATCCGGTAATGTTCTGATAGGTCAGCAGTTGGGTTGTGGGATTATAATACAAACTCGTGAGCAGTACCCCTACATCGATGGGGTTGCCCACGGCTCTTGAAAGGTCAACCATGTCCGGGACTTGTACGCCAGCCTGATTCAAATCAAGGGTAACGGAGGTGAAAGCACTCCGGTTGTTGATGTTGCCGCCCACCGTCAAGCTGCCATCCGTGACCGGATTTAAAATACCGCTGTTCTCCATGTTTTCCTTGGCCGTCTGGCCGACATTGATACTGGTCACGTCATTATTGGCGGACAGGTTCATGCCTTGAAACCCGCAGTTGTTCATGTTGCCGACCACGTTGATTTGTGCTGCTTCGGGAACGGTTAGGGAGACGAGATTCATGTCGCCGGAAATGTTCAGGTCAATTGGGGTGGGACTGTTGAGGTGGACCGGCGAGGCGGCATGATCGTTTAGGCCAAAATTGCCACTCAATAGATATTGACTACGACCACTGTCCGAGACAATCAGGTTGAAAATTTGGGGAGCCGGGCCGGAAATCGGCAGGCGGCTCATGAGCGAACCGCCACCGATGGTGTTGATGGTGAGGCTTCCCAGCGGTGAAGGGAATAAAATCAACTGGTTAAACGGATCAGCGCCACCAACCAATTGCACCCCCCCCGCCCCGGCATGGATATTCAAAATGGAGGGATAGATAAATGGCACCTTGACCGTGTCTGATTTCATTCGCGGCAGATTGGACTTGGACGCCCCGAATTGCCCCAATTGCACCATATTGCCAGCGGACAAATTGACATAGGCGTCGGGCGCATAATCAAAGTAATGCGTGTAGGGTCCAGGTTGGTAGTTGAAATCCCCATTGGGATTGCGGACTTCCTGCAAAAGGATGTTTTGCGCCGCAGTCACATTCCAACCGCCGGTGATCAGGCTCAAGGCGAAGTTTGGGCTGGTCGGGTCCGTTCCAGCGCTGCCGGTGGCGCCTAGAATATAATTTCCGGAGGCATCTTTGAGGGGATTGCCGTTTGCATCCATTTGTACCCCCGCAAAAATACTGCCGGTACCATCAGCCACGAGATAATGGCCGGTAACATTGCCGCCCGCCACGACGGTCACATTCCCATTTTGAGTTCTCCCATAAGCGCCCGAACCCGCGGTGCCAGAGTCATCGACAATGTTGGCTCCGGGCAAAAAACTGGTCACATTGCCGCCCGCGATCAGCGTCACATCTCCACCCGCCGCCGTGCTGATGCCGCCCAAACCATGACTTAAATCATAAGCTGTACTGAGCGAACTCGCGCCGCCGTTAAAATGGTAACCTTGCGCGTCGGACCCGGTATTAATGTTTCCCGCCAGAGCATGGGCGCTGATGCTGCCACCTCCGGCCGTGATTACGTATCCAGAACCAACGGTGATGTCCTGTCCCGCCGTCAGATTGATTGCGCCGCCCGCGGTTTGAATTGAACCGCCGCCGGACAATCCGGGCCCGCCATTCAAATAAATGTTCCCAACCCCGGGTTGAACCGTGGGCGAAATGGGCTGGGAGAAATTGTTGACCCCGGCGTACATGGCGACAGACCAATTATTGGCATCAGTGATTAAAGCCCCGTCTCCAAAAATGATGTTGCGCCCGGCCTCCAGCATCAATTGGCCGCCGGTCACACGTGCATTGTTCGGACCAACGGTCTGACTCAAATTCCACGCCGTGCCGCTGGCGACTGTGATATCATAAGCGGCCTGAAGAATGATCTGAGAAACTGTGAGGTTGGCGAACGCAGTATTTACATTCAAATCCAGCGTGGTGCCGGGGTTGTCCCCCGCCAGGACCGTGCCACTGCCGGCGCTGCCGGAACCGGACGAGTCCAAAAGGATGTAATCCGGATCGAGGAACAATCTGCCCGCCGTCCAACTCGTTTGTGCACGCGCATCGATGCTGGAATTCAGCGACCGGACATCCGGAGCACTGATCTCCACGTCGCCGCCATTGCCGCCCTGGGCACCGCCGGTGGTGATGATCTGGCTGCCCACATCGTCGCTGAAGGTGTTTCCAGATTTCAGCGTCACGCAGCCGCCGGAACTGTTCGGGGTGGAATCGTCACCCCGCGCGACAATTTGGGAATCTGCCCCCAGATTCAACTGGTCGGAAGCGACCAATTCGATGGTCCCATTATGATTTTGCACAGAGTCGGCCTGGATGAAACCGTTTTGGTTCACCACCTTGGCGTTCATGGCAATCGTTCCCCCGTCGGCGATGAGCTGGCCTTCGTTGTCCACCGAACCCTGGGGCAGGGTGACCGCCATGCTCATGCCGCGACCGTCAGGACGTTCGCTCAACAACACCGTCTGCCCCGCCGCCAGGCCGACGCTGCCGCCGGGCGCGCTGATGGTCCCGTGGTTCTCAATCTGGTCGGCGATGAGAAAGGCCGAGCCGCCATGGCCAATCTGAATTTGTCCGTAGTTGACGATGCTGGCCAGCGGCGGCGGACCATTAAATTCCCACGACCCGCCGGAATTTTGTGGCGGCATACAATTCGCCGTGGACACCACCAGGCCGGCGGCGCTCACGAACGAATTCGGGCCGAAATAAAACCCGGAGGAATTGAGCAGCACCACGACGCCGTTGGCCCGCAGGGTGCCAAAAATCTGCGATGGATTCTGGTCGTTGATGCGGTTCCACACGATCGAGGCAGCCGAAGGCTGCTGAAAAATGGTCGATTCACCGGCGGCAATATTGAAGCTCTGCCAGTTCAGGAAGGCATTCTGCGAAGTGGTGATCGTGAGCTGGGATCCATTGATAGTGGCGGTGGCCGAACCGCCCTGCACCGTCATGCCCTGCGGATTGGCCCGCGCATTCACGGCCATAACGAACATCAAAACCCCGACCAGCAACCGGCGGCCAATGGGGTGGTGACATAATTTGCGTATCAGCATTCTATCCGGAGAGTTTAAGGCAATCACACCGGCTCGTGCGTTACAAATGGGTGACAAGTTGCTGGCCATGATGATTTAGAATTGGCCGCCAATGCCGAAATAGACATGAGCGGAACCAGATGAGCCGAGATTGGCGATCAAGGGCCAGGCGACGGACACCCGTCCATCCAGGTGGCTGCCAATGTTCGCGGTGATGCCGAATCCCGTGCCCCAAAAGCGCAATGTATGTAGGGTGCCGAGATTGCCGGGAAGGCCCGGCGTATCATCAAAACGGTACAATTGGCCATAATCCATGAACACCGAACCACGGACCCAGCACGGTTCCACATGTCCCTCGTTGCCGACCATGCCGATCTTGAACAGCGGCGTTTGCGGTTCAATGGTGAAACGCCAGCCGGTATCGCCATAGTCCAGTCCGTCCTGATAACCCCGCACGCCGGCCGACCCGCCCATGGCGTATTGTTCGTTGCTGATCAGGGCGCCATTGGCCCACTGGCCGTCGGCGTGAAGTTTCACGGACCAGTCCTGGTAAATGGTCTGCACCCGGTCCGCCCCCATCTGCACCGTGATATATCCGGCCCGGGCGTTGGTAGTGTAGGCCGTCCGGCCAAAATCGGCGTCACCGGAAAGAACGCCCGCCTTGTTGAAATTGGCCTGCGCATTGAAGAAGGTGGTCCCGATGGGGTCGGGGATGGAACCGCTCCAGCCGACGTTGAGCGGCAGATAGAGCAGCGTGTTATAGACCGGCTTTTGCCCGGTGGAAACGGTCTGGTTGATGGGCACTGGCTGGCCGGCGCTGTTGGTGATGACGATGGTCACGTAAAAATTATTCGTGTTGTAGCTCACCTGCTGGTAGCGCTTGTAATCCACGCCCAACGAAAGCGTGCTGTTCACCGCCCCCAACGTCGGCAACGGCAGGGACAGGCGTCCGCCCATGCCTTCGTTGAGCGTGACGTTGTCACCGCTGGTCTGGGAATCGATCCGCAACAGCGGCGTCGTGACCACATTCGTGGGCGCGCCGAATTGCACGCCGGTGTCGGAGGTTGAACGGCTCGCGTAAATATTGAGTTCCGGCCGGCCGGTCGGCGCGGGCAGATTGAATTTGTGGGTTATTTCGTTGTAACCAAAGCTGCCGGGATTGGCTTCCACCTGTTGCTCCACCGATTTGTACCCTCCGAGCGGCAGGCGATAATAGCCGCTGTAATTGGCGATCAACGGGTCGTCAAAAGGCGTGGCCACGTAGTTTTTTTCACCTTTCATCTGCTCAGGCGAGAAGCTGTATTGTATCCCCACCTGATGCTCCAGATCCCATAGGTTGTCGTATTGGGCGTTAAAGTTCACCCGCAGATTGGGCGTGCCGGGGGTGCCTTGGTTATTAAGTTCCAGCCGCGAGTGGAGGGGCAGCCGGTCCTTGACCTTGAGCGTGAGCTCGCTGGTGCCCGGTTCGGGGCCGGGGCCGATGACCGGATAGATCTGCCGGTTGCGATTGGCATTGGCGGCATCGAGTTCGCTTTGCAGCACGTGGGAATTCAACAGCAGGCCGGTGTACAGACTGGGCAGGGCGCGCATCACGTTGTTGGAACTGTAGTAGCGGTTTCCGGTGACATTGATGGCCGCCAGCCGGCCTTCGGTCACCTGCACCTGCACCGTCGCATTGGTGAGTTTCTGCCGGGGCAGGCCGACGGACACTGTCACGTAACCCCGCGTGCGATACGCCGCCGAAAGTTCCGTCAGCGATGCGCGAATCCCGTCAAAACTGACATTCGTGCCGTAATTGCCGTCGATGTTGGTCAGGGCCAGGGCGATGGCTTCCGGCGGCAGGACGGAATTACCCATGACCAGATATTGGTTCACGGCAAACCGGGGGCCGGCGTTCGTGGAAACCACGTGAATCCGGGTGTCCGTTTCCTTGACGTCCACTTCACTCATCTTCTGGGACAAGGCCGCCCGTGCTTGAGCCAATGCTTCAGGACTGGCGGGCGTTGTTGATTGTCTGATGGCCAGCGACGCGACATTGGTGGTAACAACAGGAGCGGTCGGGGTTGGCGCTTCAGCAACGGCGCCAGCTTCCTCACGGTTGGCGGCAAGTGGAACCGCATTGGTGTTGGCCGCGGCCGGAGCCATCAGCGGCAAATTCGTTTTGGTCGCCGACACGCTTGAACCAGTTTGCGCACGGTCAATGGCATTGGCGTAACGTTTGCCCGCCACCAAAATCATGGGAAAGGCCGCCTGAAAAACGTTCATCGTGACCATGCCGTTGGTGATTTGCTCCGGTGCGACGGCAATGCTCATCGCCGGATAACCCTGGTCACAGTAGGCCCATTGCAGGTCGGAAGCCGCTTTCACCATGTCGTCCAAACTGACATTCGGGCCGGTGTACCTGAAAAAAATGGGAGCCAGAATGTTGGTGGCCAGCAGCGTGTTGCTTTTGATGTCATAGGCCCGGACGTTAAAGTGAGGACCCGCGCCGTTCTCCGCCGGGGCCGTCGGACCGGATTCGGCAGGCACGGCAATTGAATCCGTCTGCGCCCGGGCAGGGAACATTAAATTTAAAACGAGCAGCAGGAGCAGAATACCGAGCCGGGTGCCTGGGGCTGGGAAAGTGCTTCGGGACGGGAGCGGCAGGTTCCGGCGCTGGTTCTGCTGCCGCCATTCGCCGGGCGTCATCCCGAAACGCTTTTTGAACATCATGTTGAAAAGGCCGAGATGGTGGTAGCCGCTGTCATAGGCGACATTGATGATTTTGGCGTCCGAGTCCCTGAGCAACTGGCGGGCATGCAGGAGGCGCAATTCAATCTGGCGCGCACGGAACGGCACGCCGAACTCCAGGCGGAAAAGGCGGGTGAAATGACGTTCACTGCAATTCAACTGCCCGGCCAGATCGCGGAGTGAGCATTGGGAAAGTTCGGCCTCCGGCATCCGGCGGACCAGATGCCGGAAACGTTCGCGGAGCTTGCCGCCGTCGGCGGGTTCCGGTAACGGCGCGGGCAGCAGATTGGTGATGGCATTGGCCCACAACTGGAGCAACCCGCAACGTACCGATAAGCCTTCCCGGTGCGGTTGTTCCGCCAGCCGGGTGAACCTCTGGCCCAGCAGCTCGCCGGCGGTGAAGATTGAAACCTGGACCGCGGGGTTGTTGGGGGCCACTTCCAGTTGATGCCACTCCGTAACCGTCAGCAGGCCGTTGAGGTATTGGGGCTGGATGACAAAAAATTGCAGTTTCAAGTCACCCAGCTGGCTGGCCCGTAATACGCCGTTGCTGTTGCCGCTGGTCAGGAGCCCATCCCCCATGCCAAGCTGGCGGGCGGCGGCTCCCGGTTGCAGCCAGTAACCCACGCCTTCGGCCACCCTCACCATGAACCATTCATGATGTTGCGGAGCCCACTCGGCCGAAGGCTGCAAGATCAAGTCTTGAAGGGTCAGGTGTTGCTCAACGGTCACAGGCGCAAAAGACTGGAGACATATCGTGACACTCGCGCGTCAGTTGTGTCACAGTGTTGAAACGATTCATCCCGTCAACGCCAATCGTGTCGGACAACTTCGAAGTTCGGGTTTTAACCAACGACGGCAAAGCCGTGAAGGTCGGTGTCTTGTCACTGGAGAATGTTCCAAAAAGAATAACCGGTGCGGAGGAATCCGCACCGGTTAATTGCGTCAGCGCCTTGATCGTACAATCCAAGGCGTAATTTCATTTCCTCATTGGAACGGCGGATAGATCGTTCCACCCACCGATGGACGGGAATTACCCATGGCGGCAAGGGGGATGGCCGTGGCGGGGAAACCAACGCCGCCGACGCTCTGACTGAGCACGATCTCGTTTTCAATGCTCCCAATGATGGGCGAGCCACCGTTGATCAGGGTCTGGGCATTGAACACCCCCATGAAGCTTCCGGGCGTAACCTGGTCGCCCAATTCGGTCTGCGTGATGTCCTGGTCGCCGATCAGGCCAGGGTCAATGGGATGGACCAGGATTTCGAAGCCCCACAACGGATAATAGCCCAAGGTGATGGGGGAGTAGTCGTTGGTGCCGGTGTTGCCATGAATGCCTGCGCCAGCAGCCGTCGGCCAGACACCATTGTAGGAAACCACCTCGGCCCAGTTGGAACTGCCCACGCCCTTGGAGTCAGCGATTGACAGATAACTGATGCTTTGATTGGCAGCGTTGCCGTTGTTTAGTGAATTCTTGATGTCACCACCACCGACATAACCAAATCCCCAGTTCAGATTCACATTGTTGAAGCCTGCCGCACCGACAACCCCGTTGGGGGAGGCGCCAAATAAAGTGTTGGCGAGGACGGTGGGAGTATAGAAGAAGTTGTTGGTATAGTCGTAGATGTAGACGCCGACCGTGTCGATGTATTGGAAATATTCCCCGGCAGTTTCGCACCGGCGGGTGCCGGAATCCTTGGAACGTTGCAGCAGATAAACAAACGTGTTGGTGTCCGTTATCTTGCCCGTCCAAGCCGCGAGCGGAAGGCGACCAGCTGGAATGCCGTATTCCGCCTGTTCCCAACTGACGTTGTTGATATTGGTCACCGCGCCAACGGTGGCGGCTGACTTGGTCCAGGTGAAAGGTTGCACGCACACGTTTTCTTCAACAAAATTGCCTGTCGCCGGGAAGGGAGTGGAGGCCCCGGACGCATCGGAAAAGCCAACGGTGGGGCTGTTCGTCACATAGGCATTGCAATTTCCGCCCGCAATGCCGGAAGCTGCCGCCCAAACAAGCTTGGTGCTTTGTTCCGTTGTCTGGATGCCCTGAACCGAACCGGTGAAGTTGCCGTGGACCACCAGCGTGTTGCCGCTGAGGTTCGTGAGGCCGGTGATTGGGGTGCCGGTCATGGCCCACACAGCCGTGCTGGAACTAAAACCTGAACCAGCACCACCATGCGCCGCGTCGCCATAGTAGATGTTAGGAGGAGAACTGAACAGCTTGGTGCAGGCGTTGTAGACGTTGGCGCGGAACGCCGTGGAGCCGGTGAGATAAACATCAACGGTGGCGGCCACGAGCGGCGAAGCACTGGCAAGGCCGAGCGCCAAGGTTAGGAGTAGCGTTTTTTTCATATTATTTGTTTTTTTATTTGGTTGATATTGTTTGGTAAAATCCATTGTTGGTTTTGATGGGTTGGTTACTGGGCGGTGATGACATAGAATCTGGCGTCGTCCGTGGTTGTATCCGATACGCTGTGGATGGCATTATCACCACTGGTCAGGGTGGCAATAACCGGCCAGTTGGCCATCGCCGTTCCGGAAGTCAGGCTGTTGGTTCCCCGAAGGGTATAGGTGCCGTAAACCCCGCTGGTAAATTTGATGGTTGAGGTGTTGCCCAGGCGGCTGATTGATTTGGTGACCGGAACCGAGACTGGATAGGCGACATAGGTCAACGCGCCGTTGGTGGACAGTTCAAAATAACCCAGCCATTTCCCCGGCGCAAAACCGCTGGTGGGCGTCATCTGATAAAAATCAGAGCGAACCACCGCTCCCGCGGTGGTAAAAGTATTGCCGGTGGTATTTTCCGGGTTGCCGGCAAAGGAGCCGTTGAAATTGCCGCCATATGCGCCGGTCAGCGCATCATGATAACTGGCGCCATCCGTATAATTGGGATTGCCAGCGCTGCTGTCTTCCTCGACCACGGCGGTTGCGGTACTGACGGGATATACCAACAGATTCAATTGATCCAATGCACCCGGCGGAATGGTTACCATGCGCCCGACGGTTCCGGCTTGGGCAGGGGAAGTTGCGTCCGGCCACGGGGCGGTCTGGCTGTTTAGGGAAGTTCGGGCCCGGGTCACAAACAGCGTGTTGTCACTCAACCAGGTGAAGGCCGACCAACTGACGCCGTTGGTGCCCACCGCAGCGAGCTGGCTGCCGGTGTCGTATTGGGTGATGGGTATCTTCTGGTTGACGGTCGCATTGGTGAGCGTGGAAACCTGTCCTGCGTCAACCACCATGTCATTACCCCCTTTTCGGAAGCAGACCAAAATGTCCCCGTTCGCATAACTGGTTAAATCGCCTGCCCAGACTCCGCTGGTGGCGACACATGTGAGCAAAGCAACAAATCCTGTCTTTTTGTTAATCATAATTTCAGATTTTTTAAATTTTTAATCTTTTCGAGGCCGACATCTTAAGAACATCAGGGGCATTTAACTTCCATAATTCAGCCAATCATGCACAGTTTGGAGACGGAAGCAGAATGTCCCGTAAATCCACCGTCTATGTTGGTTTTTTTCACGGCGGCACTCCCTTGGGGACCGTCACCATGAAGCAAGTCACCCAAATGTAACGCGCCATGGAAAACTTGCCGGCAATGATTTGTTCTTGCCTCACCGGCGACCTGGCATCATTCCGTTGTTCAAGAAATGGTTCCGCATCCGACGCACAATTCATGGAATCGAACCCATACCGCGAACCACTCAACACTCCTTTGTCACCTGCCTGTAACTTGACTGGTTTTCGGCCTTTATCGATGCTTAGGAATGTTGGTTTCCGAGGTAGAAAGTAACCATCATTTTAACAACCCCATGAAAATTCGCACAGGCCTTGCATTGATCGGGATCCTGGCAGGCCTGGCGCTGGCCGCCAGCCACAGCCCGGCCCAATCGGTCTATATGCCTTATACCTTCATCACCCTTGCGGGAAACGCCGGGAGTTCCGGCAGCACGAACGCGACGGGGAGCGCCGCGCGATTCAGTGCTCCGTTCGCAGTGGCCGTGGACACTGCGGGCAACATCTATGTGGCGGACACGGACAACGACACGATCCGGAAAGTCACGCCGGAAGGGGTGGTGACGACGCTGGCCGGTCAGGCGGGCAGTGCGGGCAGCAAGGACGCAACGGGAAGTGCCGCGCGATTTTATAAACCCTCCGGCGTGGCTGTGGACGGTGCGGGCAATGTGTATGTGGCAGACACAATCAACAACACGATCCGGAAAGTGACACCCGCGGGCGTGGTCACAACCCTGGCCGGGAAGGCGGGTGTTTCAGGCACCAACAACGGAACCGGGAACGCGGCCCGGTTTAATAATCCTTTCGGCGTGGCCGTGGACAGTGCGACCAATGTCTACGTGGCAGACACGTACAACTTTATGATCCGGAAAATAACTCCGGCGGGAGTGGTCACGACGCTGGTGGGCCCCGCTGCGTTACTTTTCAGCCCTTCCGGTGTGGCGGTGGACAGTGCGACCAATGTGTATGTGGCGGACTACGGCAATCATATCATCCGGAAGGTGGCACCCGCAGGAGTGGTGACGACACTGGCCGGTTGGGCGGGCAGTTCCGGCAGTGAGGACGGAACGGGAACCGCCGCGCGATTTTATTATCCTTCCAGTGTGGCCGTGGACAGTGCGACCAACGTCTATGTGGCCGACACATACAATTACACGATCCGAAAAGTGACACCCGCGGGGGTGGTGACAACGCTGGCCGGACAACCAACGCGTTCCGGCACCAACGACGGGACCGGGAACGCCGCGCGGTTTTATCTTCCTTCCGGCGTGGCAGTGGATGGTTCGGGCAACGTCTATGTGGCGGACACATACAATTACACCATACGCAAAGGCCAGCCGGCGCTCGTGATCCTAGCCTCCGCACCTGGCCATGGCTTCAGCGGTGGCCAATTTGGGTTCGATCTCATGGGTCCGGCGGGAAAGCTGGTGATTGTGGAAATATCAACCAATCTGGCGAACTGGCGGCCCGTCTGGACCAACACCTTCGGCCTGGGCACGCTTCCCTACAGTGACCCGCAGAGCGGCCTCAATGCCCAGCGGTTTTACCGCGCCTACACACCGTAAAAGGTGCGACGGAAATAAACCTCGCGGACACTTCGCGCAGCCCGTCGGTGAGATCAAAGCCCGTTCAATGCCGCCTAATTCCTGCGGGCGGAGATCTCCAGCATCCGCTCAATCGGCCGGCGGGCGCGTTGCAAAATGTCGGCTGGCAATTCGATGCGCGGCGCGAGCTTTTTCATGCAGTCGCACACTTTTTCGAGCGTATTCAGCTTCATGTATTTGCACTCGCTGCAGCGGCAGTTGTCCGATGGCATCCGCATCACGTCGAACACTGGAGCGCAAAGGAATTCCTTGCCCGGACATTCCTTTTGCATCCGATGAATGATGCCCGACTCGGTTACAATGACGAACCGTTTGGCAGCATCATTCTTGCAGTACGTGATCATTTTTTCCGTCGAACAAACCGCGTCGGCCAGGTCGCGCACTTCCCGCAGGCTTTCGGGATGGACGACGACCTTCGCGTCCGGAAATTGGGCGCGCAATTTCAGGATTTGGTCGCGTCGGAACTCGACGTGCGCGTAACAGTTGCCCTTCCAGAGTGTCATCGGCCGGCCGGTCTGTTCCATCACCCAGGCGCCCAGATTTTCGTCCGGCACAAACAGCAGGTCCTTGTCCTTGGGCGCGGCCTCGACGATTTTCACCGCGTTGCCGCTGGTGCAAATCACGTCGCTCAACGCCTTTACCGCGGCGCTGCAATTGATGTAGGTGACGGTCCAGAAATTCGGGTTCGTTTTCTGCAACTCGGCGAGTTTGTCGGCCGGGCAGCTTTCCTCGAGCGAACAACCGGCGTCCTTGTCCGGCAATACAACAATTTTGCCTGGATTCAGAATCTTGGCCGTCTCGGCCATGAAATGCACGCCGCAGAACACAATCACATCCGCGTCCGTCGCCGCCGCCTGTTGGGAAAGACCGAGCGAATCGCCCACAAAATCCGCCACGTCCTGGATTTCGGGCACCTGGTAATTGTGGGCAAGAATGACGGCGTTGAGCTGTTTCTTAAGCGCAAAAATTTCCTTCGCCAACGGCTCAAATTTTGAACGCGTCATCGTGCCCCGCGGCTGGATTTCTGCAACGTCAATCATCCGGAAAAGTTACCGTTGTTCACCGCCATCGTCAATCAAGGTGCGGGAAACAATGGGCTTTGTATGAAAACCAATGCGCCGCTGCCAGAGGTATGAGGATTACTGCGCCAGAACCCGGTAGAAGCGCGCTGCGTTTGTCCACGTCGGGTCGGTAATTTGAACGACATCGGCGGCGTTGTTATAAATTGTCTGCAATGCCTGCCACGACACGGGAGGCATCAGATTGGTGGCGCATTGGATGGTGTAATTGGCGCTTCCTTGTCCGGCAAATTGGAATTGAAAGCCGTTGGTCAGCAACCTGGCGGACTGTAGTTGCGGTATGTTCAATGGCAATACCGGGAAAATAATGTTCGTGGATACGCCCGCCGGATTGTCATTGTTGTAAGCAGTGAAAGTAACGGTGTAATTGCCGGCATTGGTCCATTGATGGATACTGCCGATGTCGAGGTTGGTGAACGTCGGTCCATCCCCAAACGACCAGGTGATATAGCTTGCCCGGCCGGAGATAGATCCCCTGAAAAAAGCAGCCCGATTAACCAACACATTGGTTTGGCCTGGGCGGAAGCCAGCCAGGCCGACCGACAAAGAGCCGACGAAATCAGACATCACCACTTCATCGCAACCCATCGAAGGAGGATTGGCCCACGGCTCGCCATCCAGATCGGTTCCGCTGGCATAAAGCGCGTTGCCGGTGCCGCGGCAGGGCGACGTGGCAGCGATATGGAATAAATCCAGAATCTGTGGATTGCTGGCGCTGCCATCGAAATTTCCGTTTCCCAATATCAGCGGATAGGTGCAGGAATTGAAATACGTCAGGGCCGAAGGATGATAAAATGAATCGTAATAATAATTGTCCTCGAAGAGCAGGTATGGCCACGCGCCAGCATTGCCTAGCACGATGCTATTGCGCACCCAACAATTGTATGTTCCAGCGCCGTAATGTGAATAGACGTCAAAAATCGACGAAAGGGCGCCATTGTACAGGACAGTACAATTATTCAGTATTGCGGCATACGCGCCGCCGCCATAAACCGCCATGTTGCGGACGACCAGCGAATTGTTCAGCGTGCCATTGGCAAAACCACCGCCGTAAATCGCGCTGTTGTTGCTGAGGACACAATTGGCCACGACACCGTTTGACGAAGCGCACCATACCCCGCCGCCGCTTTCCAAAGGGCCGCCGGTGTTAAAATCGCCGGTTGCTCGGGTTGCACCATTCTGCAACGTAAACCCGCTTAATATCGCGCCGTTCGTCAACCAAGCGCACCGCGCCGCACCCGGGCCATTCGTCGAAATTTGGTCCCAGGCGCCTTGTATTACTGTGGCCGAGTAACCGTTCACGCTCCTCACTGTCACGGCTTTGTTCAAGGCAACGCGGTTGGTCAGGTCGCCGGCCATGACCCGGCCGCCGGTTTGATAAATCCCGTTCGTCACCCAAATCTGGTCGCCGTTACCGGCGGCATCAATCGCATCTTGTATGTTCGTGGCGGCGGTGTCCCAGCCGGCGTACGGAGGCAAGGGATTGACACTGTTCAAATTCACATAAAGCACCGCCGCCGAAGCCGGAAGGACAAAAAATGGCAGGCAGAAGGCGAGAAAATTGATCAAGCGCATTTTCATTCCCAGGTTGAAGTTGCTCAAATACTACCGCTAATTGATGGTTTGGTCAACCATTAGCCGGCGTTCTCCCGGCTCCAAAATCCGCCACTGTCCCGATCCCAAATCGCCGAGCCAGAAATTCCCGATGCGCACACGGACCAGCCGCAAGGTCGGATGGCCGATGGCGGCGGTCATGCGCCGTACCTGCCGGTTTTTGCCTTCCACCAGTTCCAGGCCAATCCAGCAATCCGGCACGCTTTTGCGAAAACGGATGGGCGGGTCGCGTGGTGGCAGGGTGGGGACGGCGCGCTGCGCCGTCCGCGCCGCGTTCAGCGGCGCAACAATTCCGCCCGCGGTTTTGCGGGCGGAGACATCGCAGCGCGATGTCCCTACCACCGGTTGCGGTTCCAACAGCCACGCCCGGCACGGCAATGTTTTCCGACCTTGGATGACCACGCCACGCTCCAGTTTCTTCAAGGCTTCAGGCGTCGGGATTTTTTCGACCTGCGCCCAATACTCGCGTTCGTGCGCATGGCGCGGATGCAACAGGCGTTCGTTCCATTCCGGTTCGTCGCTCAACAACAGCAGGCCTTCGGAATCAGCATCCAGTCGGCCGAGGGCATAGACATTTTTGGGGAAACCGAAACCGGCCAGCGGGCGGTTGGCCGAACCGTCGCCGGTGAATTGCGAAAGGACGCCGTACGGTTTGTGGAAGGCAATCAGCACCGCCATAGTGTCGAGGGTCGGGTGTCCGGTTTCAAGTTTTGAAAGGCTGCGCTTCGTTTCTCTTTGTGTTCTTTGCGTTCTTTGTGGTTAAATAAATCTCGTGATCCGCAACATTATTTTCGACTGGTCGGGCACGCTGGTGGACGATCTGCCGGCCGTGTTGAAGGCGTCGAATTATGTCCTGACCCAGGCGGGCCGGCCG
>Ga0265338_10005160_pt1 | contig 17171 bp, 14 predicted proteins | sample 42126metaG_FD_193579 | JGI IMG/M metagenome (GOLD analysis project Ga0265338, IMG submission 193579) | Rhizosphere microbial communities from Carex aquatilis grown in University of Washington, Seatle, WA, United States - 4-21-26 metaG | ecosystem: Host-associated > Plants > Roots > Rhizosphere... | reverse complement strand
TTTGAGTCCATCCCCACCGGAGGATGCTCAAATGTCACCCACACATCCATCTCCCATTTCTCCGGGCGGGGAATATCCAGCAGAACCTCGTAGTCAGCAATCTCAGTCTCAAGCACTGACGCCAGCATAGCCGCCAGAGAGATTTCCACCTGTCGCCTGCGCGAGGAATCCCAGAAGAGGGCATCCAGGCGATTATACAGACGCCCGGCCAGGCGACTGATCTCCAGCACCCCTTTATAGGGACGGCGTAAGCGCAGCGCTTCGGTTAAGGCCCGCGAACTGGCGGGCATTTCTGGCTGTTCCAGTAACACCATCAACGCAGCATCATCCAGACCCTTGAGCCGCCGGGTATCCAGCGTTTCGTTCAGCAATGCCTCCTGCACTGCCCGCATCAGCATCATTTGCAGGGCGCGGCTGGTGTGGTGCCAGTAGATATTATCAAACATTTCCTGGCGCGCATGAAGCAAGGAATGCAGAGGGCTGATGCCCTTATGCGTCACAACCATGCGGCGTTGCCCATTGACGTTGGGATGCACACGCAGGGAAGCCTGGAGGCGGGACATATCGACACCTCCATAGGGCACATTGCATGCGCGAGCGTCGCGTGGCAGATAGTCCAGCTTATCAACATCCAGGGCGCCGCTGAGCAGACTGCTCAATAATTCATCGTCAGGTGGCAATGCCTGGTGCTTTGATGGATCGATGAGATTAGCCACGCGCTCCGGCGAGAGCTGGTAATCCTGCTCCAGAATGGTGGCGATTTCACTCTCTTCAATAATCGAACGCCCGACTTTTTCATGAGGAATAATCGCGCCTCCCAGTTCTTCAATGGTATGCGAAAAGGGATAATGTCCGATATCGTGTAAGAGTGTCGCGACCAGCACGGTGCGAATACTACTGGCTGAGATTCCATCCAGCCCGCCCGCGCTCCCACGTTGTAAAAGTGCGCGCAGAGCACGCATCATCAGATGATAACTGCCAAGACTATGCTCATAGCGGGTATGCGTCGCACCTGGCCAGATGCGATAGACAAAACCAAGCTGCTTCACCTGCTGCAAACGCAGAAACGGCTCGCTACTGATAATCTTCAATTCACGCGGCCCCAGAGGAATCAGATCGTACAGGCTATCACGCACGGTACTCACCGGCTGTTCATCAGGCAGAAGTGGTAGCCCATGCGCATCACGCCACTGACGCCAGTGTTCTGCCTGAACAAGCTCCGTCTGCTCGCTAACTCCACGTTTACGGTCACCAGATATTTTCTTCTCGCGCATATTCATCGCTCACCTCAAAGACTTGCCTCTATCTCGGCCTCTACGATATACTATATTTAAACCCTGCTGAAAAAGACAGGCTACAGAAGACCCGGCATGTATAGGACGATTCAACCAGCCCTGCGACATCTGTTCTACGACAGCGTATATGCTCATCACATCTGCTCTAAGCAATCGAGAAAGATATTTATGGAAGAATTTTTCACCGAATGTAAACTCATTGCCATCGATATTGATGGCACGCTGCTTACCCCTGACCTCCAGATTACTCCCCGCACGCGCAACGCGATCCAGCAGGCCCAGAGTATGGGCATTGTGGTCACGCTGGCCACAGCGCGCCGCTATTTTAGTACCATGGCCATCGCGGCTGAACTGGATATCGAACTACCGCTGATTATTTATGACGGCGCGCTGATTGTGAACCATCCTGCTCAGACCATCCTGGCCGGACAGCCGCTCCAGGCCCAGGTTGCTCTGCAGGCGGTAGAGATCATGGCGCGTCACGCGGTGCAGCCGATAGTCCAGCCCTATGAATGTATGCTTGAAGAGGTCTGGACTGGTCCGGCTGAAGGAGATAATCCCGAACTGGCCACCTATATAGCGCTCTCCGGCAATCGTCTTCGTCGCCTGCCATATACAACGATCTGCTCCGGGCAAACTGAATTGCTACGCGTCGTAGCTTTCAGTTCAGAAGAGACGCTTCAAGTGCTCTTGCCCGAAATCTCCGCTCTGGATTGCTCCTGGCATATGATCTCACGTGGGAGCTACGGTAGCGCCGAACTCTCGATTATGTCTCCTGGTTGTTCAAAAGCCAGCGGTGTGAGTACCCTCGCTGCATACTACCACATTCCTCTGGCACAGGTCATGGCCATTGGCGATAACTATAATGATCTGGAAATGCTCAACGCAGTCGGCTGGGGTGTGGCCATGGGTCAGGCTCCAGCAGCGGTCAAGGCAGCTGCGAAGGCCGTGACCGCCACCAACCTGGAAGAGGGGGTTGCCCTGGCAATTGAAAACTATGCGCTGGCCCGGCTGGCCACAAGCGAGATTACGCTTCTGGCAGATTAGCAACTGGTTGTGCCAGGAGAGCCGCTTCAAAATCGCGTAAACGCTGAATCTGGCGGCCATTGGGAGCTGCCTGCCAGCGTTTCTGCTGCGTCAAAAGCAGCGCCTCATTCGCGCTCATACCACCATAAACCAGCACAGAGCAGGTCAACAAGACACTACGCCCGACACCATGCTCGCAATGGATCAACACACGCCCGCCCCGTTGCATGCGCTCATAGGCCCATTGAGCCCCTTCTCTGAGTTGCTCTACGGTTAAAGGGTAGGTATCAGGCGCGGGCAGATAGAGCAACTCTATGCCCTCTCTGGCCATAGCCCCGGCATCATCACAGTGCTCTGAACGTGTATCGATCACCTGGGTCACTCCAGCCCTGGCAAGCGCGGGAATATCTTCGGGGTGAACTCGTCCACCCACCGCCAGGTGTTCAGTTACCCAGTCCATATTCAATTGATCGGGGAGCGGCACATGGAGACGGCGCGCCAGAGACTCGGCCTTCGAGTCCTCTGGAAAAAGGCGCACGGCAATCCGTGTCCAGCGTCGATAGACCAGGCGCACAATACCGGTAAAAAACCAGCGTGTGCTGGAAAAATGCACCTCCTGGCGCTTGAGTTCAGCTACAGTTTCAGGAGCATCCACGGGGGGCGGATTGATATTTATCTCAGATGACATGCCAGGCTTTTCCTTTTTTACTTGACTGTTACCAGAGGCGGTAATACCTCTTGACTGCTCACCAGAGCTTCCCCATCAACCTCATCGCGCCGCGTCACTCGTTTTAAGGCAGCAATGGCGCACTCAATCATCGTATCATCTGGTTCACGCGTGGTCAAACCCTGTAAGGCCAGACCCGGTGCCATCAGCCAGTGTACGACGCGAAAACGATAATTCGCCGCGCCCAGACGCATCAGCTCATAGGAGATGCCCGCGACGACCGGAACCAGGAGAATGCGCGAGAGGACCTTGATTGGCAAGGCTGGTGAACCTACCAGCGCAAAAACAAAAATCGAGACGACCATGACCAGCAATAGAAAACCAGTGCCACAACGCGTATGGACACGTGAAGCCTGACGCACATGCGCAACATCGAGCGGCTGGCCGCTTTCCATAGTGTTAATGGCCTTATGCTCAGCGCCATGGTACCCGAAGACGCGTTGAATATCCGCCAGCCGCCCGATCAGAAAGAGATAGCCAATCAAGAGCACCAGGCGAATCAGCCCCTCAACCAGCACACTCTGCCAGCCTGTACCAATCTGATCATGCAACAATCCCGCGAGAAAGAGCGGGGCCACAAAAAAGACGGCGACCGCGAAGCCCAACGAAACCAGCAAGGTCAGAGCCAGGAGCACGCCACTTATCGCGGCAGGCTGCTTCTCCTGTCCTGATAGCTCCGCTGGCGATGACAGGGTCTGCTCGTCTGGAGCAAGCGCACCCACAGGACCTGACTGTGTACCCGAAGCAACGGAGACCGATCCATTCGCGACATTGGCAGAGATAGTCATCAGACGTGTGCCCAGAACCAGCATATCCCAGAGCAGAAGCATGCCACGTAAAAATGGGAGACGAAAAACCGCGCTCTGATAGAGAGCAGGATTCAGCCCCTCTTCATAGAGATAGATATCCCCCTCCGGTTTGCGTATTGCCACTGCGGCGGAGCGCCTGCCCCGCATCATAACCCCTTCCATCACGGCCTGGCCACCATAATAATATTTTGCCATAGGATCTTCCTTATGATCTGCTTTTGCGTTTGCCCGGTCTTCTCATTCCCAGGCAAACATGTATACTATCAATGTTTTTTCAGTTCTCATTGACAGTGTACCAGTATGCAGCCAATCTTTTTTGCCAGACGTATCCTGACCTCAAGGTCACAAAAATAACCAGTGGCGTGTTCCAAAACCGCAGGCAAGCAGCAATGTCACGCGGATAAGGAGCATATTGCTTGCAAGTGTACGAAAACGCTGGAAGCGACGATTCCCAAAGCCGGAGGCAAGCGCCGGCTATACACACAGGGAGATTTTAGGCGTAACATGTGCGTGTAGAGAGGCTGCTTGCCTGCCTCTTGGGACTCGCCACATTATTGCTTATCGAGCATCGCCTCTTCAGTATGCCTGATTCTCCGTATCTGCGTAACATTGCTGCTTGCCCGGCGCTTCGGCCTCGCCACACATTTTTATCGTTGCTAGCTTTTGGTGCGGTTCGGAATGCGTACGCGATCCACCAGCCGGGGCAAATGTTGGGTTGTGACCCGTACATCCAATGGCCCGGTTACACGAGTGGTATGGCGTAGAAAAGCCGGGCGTATGCCACGATGACGTTTTCTGAGCGCTGAAGGCACGGCCACCCGTTGAGGGCGTCTGAGGCCGGGCGTTTGCAAGACTCCGGTGACATGATGTCCACCGCGCAGACGCGCCGTTACCGGTATATTTGTCCGCTGCCAGATACCAGGTTCGCCGGGCGCCGGCAGATAGCTCAGAATATGACTGACAATATCAAACGAGGCACGCGGGCGACTGATACGACGGGCATTTTCCAGTTGCTGGCGCATAATCTGCGAACCGGGCTTGATCAGACGGCGTAACGCATCGATCATCTCCACCGAATCATGTGCCAGTACACCGGTATCGTTCTCCGTCACAAAGTCCACATTGCCTTCTTCCTGGCCCGGCACATAGCCGCTGAGAATGATCGGCAAATCGCAGGCCAGAGCCTCGCAAATCGTACCAGGGCCGGCCTTGGTTACGATTACATCTGCGGCATGCATCATTTCAGGCATATTATTGACAAAGCCGAACACCTTGAGGGGGACTTTCAGGCTGGCTCTCAGACGTTGCAGATGCACAAACAGACGTTTATTCCGTCCGGTAATCACCAGCAATTGGGCGGCTAAACGCGCCTGCGAAATTGCCTGGACAGAAGCCCGCAAACCACCAGCGCCATCGCCACCACCAACCAGCAAGATCACAGGCAGATCAGGATTCAGGCCCAGGCGGCGTTGCAGTTCTTCTTTCGGGGCCATGGGCACAGTAAACTTTGGATCAATCGGCATCCCCAGCACATGCACCTTTTCCGGGCTTAATCCGCGCTTGAGATATAAGCGGCGGGCCTGCTCGGTCGGCACAATATAGCCATCTGCACCTGGCGCATACCACGAATAATGGACACTGATCAGATCTGTCACAACGGTCAGAAAAGGAATCTTTAATCCCAGATCTTTGATAACTTCGATGGTGACATGATTAAGCATCGGATGAATCGAAACAATGACATCGGGTTGTACACTGACAATCAGGCGTTGCAAACCTTTGCGTACAAGAGGGCCAGCAACATTCTTGACAGCAGAGACCGATTGGGCATGATTGCTGATATGAAAAAACCGTCCATAGAGGCTGGGATTATAACGAATAGTGGGTCCATAGAGCTTGATCGCCTCCCGTAAAGGGAAACGACTATACTCCTCAAAAACATCGACGATCTCAATACGATAAGTAGTTGGCTCAAGCACGCTGGCCACATTCAAGCCTTCCCGCTGACGCTCTGACCACTTCTTCTGCTCTTCTTCAGCGAGAATATTGATTGCGTTACGCAAAGCGTTCGCGGCACTTCTATGGCCTGCTCCCGTATCAGCTATCAGGAAAAGTATTGTTCTTTGAGACCCTTTCAACGGATCACTCCCTTACATACCTGGCTTTAAATGTAGAAAAAGGGATAAAGGATCTCGTAGTGCTATCCTTTATCCCCATGTTTTCTTCTCTCAAAAACCTATTCGTCCTGAATATTAAACCGTTTGCGGAAACGCTCCACACGACCGGCTGAGTCTAGAATACGCTGCTGGCCGGTGAAAAATGGATGGCATTTTGCGCAAACATCAATCTTCAAAACGGGTTTGACGCTAAGCGTCTGAAAACTACTGCCACAGGCACAACTGACTGTAGATTCCACGTATTTTGGATGAATACCCTTTTTCATCAGTGTTCACGGCGCTTTGATCCCCTGCGTTCCATGGCAGAAGAAACGCCGATCTCCTTTCCTTAACCCCTGGTGGGGAGGTCAGCCAGTAGGGCTAACCTTTACATTTGCTCTTGTTTTATTCCACCCCTACCCTGCCCCTCGGATGATACTCATCAGGACCAGCAGTCAGGGTCGTGGCATGATTGTACATGGATGATGGGTCTACGTCAAGCGACCTGGCCAGATTGAGACTGGCACCACATTTTTTCATACCTACACATAACAACACTTGCGTTGACGTTTTTCATCCCACCTCTACATAACGAACAGGTGCGACAAAAAGTTACTCGCCATTCTGGATAGCAAAAGAGCCAGCCGTACGTAGAAGCATCAGCTAGCTCTTTTACTCCCCATAGAAGTCTGCGACAATCCTGCAAGATACAGAATAGCTACCTCGCTACCGGCTGCAAAGTCTCTATCCACTCCTGAGCGCTACCAGTGTTCAACCAGCGTGAACTGGTGCCAAAGATACCGTTCGTGGTCATTTCGTATCCCAGCATTACCACGTATTCCTTTTTATCATAGCAGATGGCAAAAGCTTCAAATTCAGATGTACCGACCATAAAGATGTCGCGTGGCTTGACCCAGCTTAGTTTCTGCACAGGCGCGTTAATAAACACCCGCTTCTTCCCTCGATTCTCCGCGCAGAGAACCTCTTTCTCAAAGACATAGAGTCGTCCACGCGCTACTGTTTCTCCTTTGGTATTCATCAGTGTCGTAAAGGTAAACTGGCGTGGTTGCCGAACCTCTACATGTTCGGCCAGAGCGCTCAGAATCTCGGCGCGTTGCGCGGGCACGATTCCTTCCAGATGTAAACGCACATAGTAGGTCTTGCTGACCAGGTGTCCCAGCCCTTCTTTCCCTTTGCTGGAAACCAGGTATTCCTCGCCTTCGTCGATGGCATAGAGCGCCTCGGACCAGTCCATACGCTGCTCTGGCTCACCAGGATAGTGCACACGCACCCCTGAATCGTCGAGCCAGAGACCACCTTTAGCATAGCCGTAAAAAAACACGATGAGCGGGACCAGGATGGTAATACTGCCAATCCCCAGCAGGCCGGCAAACACGACCAGTGTGCCCAGTCCTGCTGGCAGAAGATTAACAACCGCCAGAGCAATAATGATGCCTGAAAGGACCAGGACAATCGTCGCGGGAATGGCGACGCGCGCCATACGTCGCGTATGCTGGCGAAAAGCATAACGTGTCTCGACCTGTTTTGTCGTATTTATCATAAAACCCCTCTTTATCAGCAGCGATGAGAACACCGGTAGAATTGTGTGATACACTGAGCACGGATATTTTTCCAGGAATATTTTTCCACCTGTTGAAGTTTAACACAATCAAGGAACAAGTCGAAGCACCATGATCGAACGATATTCACTTCCTGAAATGGCTGCCATCTGGTCAGCAACCCATAAGACCGATACCTGGCTGAAGGTCGAACTCCAGGTCTGCGAAGGCTGGGCGCGGGAGGGAGTCATCCCCCAGGATGCGCTTGAGAAAATTCGTACTGCTCATTATAACGCAGAACGCATGCAAGAAATCGAACGCGAAACCCATCATGACATTATTTCATTTTTGCGTTCCATCCAGGAGCAACTGGGACCCGAAGGCCGCTTTATTCACCTGGGCCTGACCTCCTCTGATGTGCTGGATACTGCTCTGGCGCTCCAGATTAAAGAGGCCGGAGTGATTCTCCAGGCCAGGCTGGCGGAACTGGTCGCAGCCGTGGCACGCCAGGCGGTTGAGCATAAATATACCCTGATGGCGGGACGTTCGCATGGTATCCATGCTGAGCCTATGACTTTCGGGTTAAAACTGGCTATGTGGGTCGATGAACTGCGACGCGGTCAGAAACGCCTGGAAGACGCACTGGCGCAGATCGCGGTTGGGGCTATCTCTGGTGCGGTTGGCACACATGCCACGGTTCCCCCCCAGATCGAGGAGTATGTTTGCGCGGAACTTGGCCTGGGCGTGGACCCTATCTCGAACCAGGTTATTCAACGCGATCGCCATGCACACTTTATTACGACCCTGGCTCTGCTTGGCAGTTCACTGGAAAAGATGGCACAGGAGATCCGCCATTTGCAGCGTACAGAACTCAGCGAAGCTTTTGAGCCGTTTGGAGCCGGGCAACAGGGTTCTTCCGCAATGCCTCATAAACGCAACCCAGAACTATGTGAGCGCGTCTGTGGCCTGGCTCGCGTGCTGCGCGGCTTCGCGGTAACCGCGATGGAGAACGTAGCCCTCTGGCATGAACGCGACATCAGCCACTCCTCAACCGAGCGTATTATCTTCCCCGACGGCTTTACCCTGCTGGACTATATGCTGCATATTTTCACCGGGGTTATCAGCGATCTGGAAGTCAGCCCGGAACGTATGCTCGCTAATCTCAACATGACCGGCGGGCTGGTCTTCTCACAGCGCATTCTGCTGGCCCTGATCGATAAAGGCGTGGGCAGGCAGGAGGCATATAAAATGGTTCAGCGCAACGCGAAACGTGTCTGGGGCAAGACGTTTTCTGGCACCGTGACCGACGAAAAAGACCTCTTGCCACTGGCTCACGAACTTAGCCAGGACCCGGAGGTGGCCGATTATCTCTCGGTAGCTGAACTTAAAGAGCTGACAAACACCGATTACTATACAAAGTACATCGACACATCCTTCCAGCGCGTAGGGTTATAAACGGAAGCAGTTACAGACAACGCCGCTCATATGGGTAAGAGAACCATGCGAGCGTCGAAGTCCCAAGCCGGAGGCAAGCGCCGGCTCTACATGCACCAGGAGATGTACGCGCGTAACACGTGTGTGTAGAGAGGCTGCTTGCCTGCCTCTTGGGACTCGCCGTTCTCCTGTGGCTCGTAGATTTTCCATCTTTGCGAGACATTGTGGTTGGGTAATAGCGAAAGGGTGGTCATTTATGCCAGATGAAATTAAGCAGCGGAAAGCGGAACATGTACAGGCGGCGCTCCAACAGGACCTGTCCGCACCCCAGACGGCCAGTTGGCGGGATATTCGCCTGGTGCACCAGGCTCTGCCGGAGGTAGATCTGGACGCAATTGATACGTCTGTCAACTTTCTTGGGCAGACGTTGAAATATCCGCTGTTGATCTCCGCAATGACCGGAGGCCATCCTGACGTTACTGCCATCAATCGCACGCTGGCGCTGGCTGCGGAACGCTATGGACTGGCGCTGGGGGTTGGCAGTCAGCGAGCCGGTATTCTCAATCCTGAAGTGGCTGAGAGCTATGCTGTTACGCGGGCAAACGCTCCCAATGCCTTCCTGATTGCGAATGTAGGAGCGCCGCAACTGATCGAGCAGACACGCTCACAACCGTTTACACTGGAGCAGGTGCGAAGCGCGATCAGGATGATCGAGGCTAACGCCCTGGCTGTCCATATGAATAGCCTGCAAGAAGCTGCTCAACCAGAGGGCGATCGTCGTGCGGTTGGCGAGGCCAGAGCCCTCAAAATCCTGGCCGGAGCGATCGATCGTCCGATTGTGGCCAAAGAGACTGGAGCAGGGATCAACCGCGAACAGGCGCTCTTGCTCAAACAGTGTGGTGTGGCGGCCATGGATGTAGGGGGCGCTGGCGGCACCAGTATGTCCGCCATGGAGGCGGTGCGCTCAAGCGAACGTGGTGACGCACGCACCCATGCCATCGGTCAGCTCTATCGGGACTGGGGTATTCCAACCCCTATCAGCCTGATCGAAGCGGGTTCAGCCGGGTTGCCCCTGATCGCTACCGGTGGCGTGCGCTCCGGACTGGATATCGCGCGTGCCCTGGCGCTGGGTGCCTCGGTAGTAGGTATGGCCTTCCCTTTTTTGAAAGCTGCCAGCGAAAGTTTCGAGGCCGTCTGTGAACTATTGGAGGGACTTATCCTGGAACTCAAGGTCGCCATGCAATTGAGCGGAGCCGCCAGTGTCAACGCCATGCGCCAGGTTGATGTCGTAGTCATCGGCGAAACCTATCACTGGCTCAAGCTGCGTGGTTTTGAGGAAACGCTGAAGACACTGGCACGGCGGCGCCAGATAGATTATTCCGAGCTGTCCTGATATGATTCAGCGGCGAGTGGCTGTCCAATGGCACTGACCTCCCGCAAATCTTCCGGGGTATTCACATTCAGAAACGAACGCAGATCAGGGTCCACCGCGCGCACTGTTTCTTCTTCCAGAAAGCGTACCGGAACCCGGTCCAGAAGCGCGCGCGGATCGCGCCGTCCCTCTCGCAAACACGCCTCAAGCGCGGGCAGCAGAGTACGTGGATAGCGTGCCAGCAAAACCTGGGGAATACCCTGGACACGCGGCACCAGGATCTCATCTGTCAGAGGGAAAGCGCATAACCAGGCCAGCAGGGCTGGTTCGACCAGGGGCAGATCCACGGCCAGGACCAGCGCGTGGGAAGAACGACTGGCCTGCAAACCACTCCACAGGCCCATCAGCGGCCCCTGGTCCGGCACACAATCAGCGACCAGGCGCCAGGATTGGTGTTTTTCCAGCAATGGCAAATGCTCCTGGCAGCTCAATGCATCACGAGCGACCAGAAGCATTTCTCTACACATTTCAGAGAGCAAAGAAGCGAGATACTCAACAAACGTCAGACCACCCTTACCCGGCACAGGCAGAAGAGCCTTCGCTCTACCCATACGCCTGCTCTGGCCACCAGCCAGAATAATCCCCGCCACACCAGGCTGAATTTGTGAGACTTCTACTTGCATCACGCGAACACCAACCATTCCGGCTTAGCGTGCAGTCGCAGCTTTGGGCTTACGTTTGTTACTCTTTGGAATATACTTATCGCGGTTTCTCACATGGAGATAGTACTCGCGTTCCTGGGGCAGTTTTCTGAAACGATGCACCAGAAAGAGAATCGCCCAGATAACAAGTCCTACAATCCAGAGATAGCGCCAGAAGCGCCAGGCAAAGAAATATTCGTAGAGATACGCTCGACAGAAAATCAATGGAGCGCCGATAACACAGATGATCGCGAGCCAGCCCAGATAACGATCCAGCATATACTTGATCCACGGGCGACTCTTGGCAAAACGTTTGCGTCCCTCTACCGAATAGTAAAAAGCGATCAAAAGGCCCAGAGAACAGAAAATGATCCAGTGTGGATAATAATGGAAAACTTCTGGTGCTGGTCCACCATCATAGCAGCCCGTTGCCGTGCATGGATCTTGAAACAAGAAGTTCACCAGGTTTAAATGCATAGCGTTCCCGCCCCTTCTAAAATTGCGTATTCACGTTGCCAATCATGATAACATGCTAACTTGTAACAGGCAAGCCTATCCTCACTCACTCACTCCTGTCCTCTCCCAGGAACAACCACGCTCTTATACGAAGCTTCTCCTGTTAAAAAACAGGACAGGCGAAAACGATCGCGACCACGTCTACCTCTCTGTTTGCTTGCGTGTACATTTCCTATTAAGGAGAATGCATCAGGCTTTCCATTCGTTGCCCCTATCAGGAGTTTTTTCTTATTTTTGCTCATTCCAGTTCGCCATCTGGCTCACTTGTTATTTTGAATGCGGGGTGGTTTTCAAGACAAAAAAAGCGCTACTGAAAGAAAACCTCTTTACTTCCAGAGAAAACTATGTTACAGTGAGAGAAAGTCATAGGACACACACGAGACATGTCTTTTCTCAGAGGTCTGACAGAGAAGAAGCGTCGGCGGCTGAAAGCGCTCTGACCAGCAGGAAAAAGGTACCCCTCGTCAGTCTGTACAGAGACAGTAATGTACACGTTTTGGTCCCGTTACAGGCCACAAGAGCACATTCTTTGCTCTCCATCTCTACCTGACCATGCTAGCTAGAGGTAAGTATGAGTTGCAAACATGTGAAAACCGGGTGGAACCACGGAAAGCAAAACACGCCTTTTCGTCCCAAGAGTGGGATGAGAAGGTTTTTTTATTACCGAAAAGGAGGGCCGGAGTTATGTCGGTCGAAGCGGAAATTTTAGAGACGCTGAACTATACGCCTGTTCAGCGCATGAGGCATTCAGCCGCGCATGTGATGGCCGAAGCGGTACAGCAGATTTTTCCTGACGCGAAATTTGCGATCGGACCCGCGATTGAAGATGGCTTTTATTATGATTTCGATCTGCCACGCCCGCTCACGCCCGAAGATCTACCCGATATCGAGCAACGCATGGCACAGATCGTGGCCGGAAAATATCCATTCCTGCGCGATCGCTGGCCGCGTGAGAAAGCCCTGGAGTACTTTCAGGCAAAGGGCCAGCTCTACAAGGTGGAACTGATCGAAAACCTAACGGACGATGAGGTTGGCATCTATCAGCAGAACAACTTTCTGGATCTCTGCCGTGGCCCACATGTGGAGAATACGGGGCAGGTTGGTCCCTTCAAGTTGATGAAAATCGCTGGGGCCTACTGGCGCGGCGATGAGAAACGCCAGATGTTGCAGCGCATCTATGGCACGGCCTGGTTTACGCAGGAAGAACTGGCTCAGTATCAGTGGCGCCTGGAAGAAGCGGCTAAACGCGACCATCGCAAGCTGGGACGCGAACTCAAACTTTTTGTGATGAATGAGAACCTGCCAGCCGGCGTGCCAATGTTTCTCCCTAATGGTGAGATGCTGCGCCACCAGATGGAGCAGTATGTACGTGAGACGCAGGAGCGCTATGGCTACCAGCATGTCTGGACCTCTAATCTGGGGCGTGTGCGTCTGTATAAAACGTCAAAGCACTGGTATAACTACCGCGAGAATATGTTCCCGGTGATGATGGGCGAGCAGGAACAGTCAGAGGACGATGCGTATATCCTGAAGCCGATGAACTGTCCGCACCATATCACGCTCTTTAAGACGCAGGCGCATAGCTATCGCGAAATGCCTGTGCGCTATGCCGAGTTTGCCACGCTCTATCGTTATGAGAAAACGGGTACGCTTTCAGGTCTGGCGCGGGTACGCAGTTTGACGCAGGACGACGCGCATGTGTTTCTCCGCCCGGACCAGATTCAGGAAGAGTTTAACCGCGCCATTGATCTGACGCTGGAGGTCTTCAAGACCTATGGCCTGACGGATTATTGGATTTCGCTTTCGTTGCGCGATCCCAATAAGAAAGAGGAATACACGGGGAGCGATGAGATCTGGGATAGGGCGGAAAAAACCTTACGTGACGCGGTTGAGAATAAAGGCATCAAGTGTACGGAGATGATCGGTGAAGCCGCTTTCTACGGACCGAAAACGGACTTTATGGTCAAGGATGCGTTGGGACGTGACTGGCAGTGCGCCACGGTCCAGCTCGATTTTATCCAGCCAGAGAACTTTGAGCTGGAGTATATCGGCGAAGATGGCCAGGCACATCGCCCGGTGATCATTCACCGCGCCGTTACGGGTTCAACGGAACGCTTTATGGCCATGTTGATCGAACACTTCGCGGGCGCCTTCCCGGTCTGGCTGGCCCCGGTTCAGGCAACGGTGATTCCGATCTCTGATCGACACATCGAATACGCGGAGAAAGTACTGGCGCAACTCAAGACCGCGGGTATTCGCTCCGAGGTTGATGTACGAGGAGAGCGTATGAACGCCAAAGTACGCGATGCCCAGATGCAGAAGATTCCCTATATGCTGGTCGTCGGTGATAAAGAGGCGGCAGCCGATGCTGTCTCAGTCCGCCTGCGCACAAACGAGAATCAGGGTGCCAGACCCCTGAGCGAGTTTATCGAGCATATCAGCGGGATCATCAGCAGCAAGAGCCTGGAATTGTAACGCATTAATCAGCAAGCAGGGCCAGCCTCTCTTTTGAATGGGAGAAGCTGGCCCTGCTTTATTACAGCTTATTGAGCAGCAGGAAAACCGAGCAACCAGCGTGCAGACTGCTCATTGGGTGCCGTACAAATTAAGGCTGCAACTGAATGTTATAATAACTCAACTCGTACGCGTATACCTCGCAGATCTGTCGAAACACCTCCGAGGATGGCGTATCCAGGTATGCTAACGTTGCCAGTGTCCTCTTCAATCTGTAGCGTGGCGGCTGTCGCGCGTTGGAAGCTGAGGGAGGGAGTAGCGCGACGCTTCTAATTTTTAGATACATGTTACCTGCGTACAATGTTTTCATTTCGTTCCAGCGAATAAAGCGGTACTTTACCATAATATTATGCTGAATTGTGATACCCTCACTGGTAATATGCAAAACAGGTTCAGGTATAGGACCTGATAAAGAGCTTATCACTCTGGTCCACCAGGTAAGAAGGACTATCGCTGCCAGCAAAATGACGAATGAGAGAGTTATGGGGAGAATATCTCCACTCTCAATTGGAGGGGTACCCAGAGCAAGTGTCATCCGGGGGATAAACGCTGAAAGAACGAGAAAAGCCAGCAGTATGAGCAGAATAATCAGGCAGACGAGCAGGACTTTGCAAGTACGTTTATAGAGAAGAAGAAGTTTCTGGTTGTAGTAAATAGCAATCTCCTGATTCTCTTGACGCGGCCTGGGCAATCCAGAGTGTGTAGCAGAAATTGGCGCCTGTTGATGATCATACAGATAAATCTCCGCTGGCGCGTAGTACGGCTGGTTTACACCGGATTGCTGTTGCGGGGGATATTGCATAAGCAGATCTCTCCTGTAGAGTTAATACTATGAAGTATTGTAACAGAGCGCGCAATAGATGTATCTTTGACGTTTTCTGGAACAACATCCGCATTCTCCCGCCTCTCATGGCACTTGCCAGAGTCGCAAGAATGGCGGAGTAGTTCCTATCGATTGGAGGTGACTCCTGGCTGTCTTGACCTGTTTTCTCCCCTCACCACGGCTATCGGCGTACGTTGAGACGTTCGGCATCTCGGAAGGAGAGGCAGAGCTTCCCACCAGGGAACGCTGTCTTCCCAACGGCCAGATGGCGCTGACGATCAATCTCGGCCATGACACGCTTGCCGTATCCACTCCACAACATAAAGACCAGTTTGAGAGCTTTCATGGTGGCGTGTTCCACGGCCCTTTTTCGCAGGTGGCTGTTATTGATACAAGCACACTGGTCACCACCGTAAGTGTCTGCTTCAAGCCAGGTGGGGCACGCCCGTTTCTGCCAATGCCTGCCACAGAGTTGACTAATCGGGCTGTAGACCTTTCCCATGTCTTCGGCATTAATGCCCTTGAGCTGCGTGAGCAACTGTTGAGAGCCCCGACAAACGCCGAAAAGGTGCAGATCCTCGAACGCTTTCTCCTGGGGAGGATGGCCTGGGAACAGGCACGACCTTCAGCCGTCGCGTTCGCGCTGGCCTCGTTCCAGGCCGGGCCAAAACAGCGCTCCATCTCGGAGGTAACCGCACACCTTGGTCTGAGTCCCAGGCACTTCATTACCCTGTTTGAGGAAACGGTCGGCCTGACCCCGAAAGTGTTCTGCCGCCTGCTGCGCTTTCAGGAGGCGCTGCGGCAGACCAACAAAGGGCAACCCGTCCAATGGGCAGACCTGGCGCTCTCCTGCGGGTATTTTGATCAGGCCCATCTCATCCACGACTTTCAGGCGTTTGCTGGAATGAGTCCGAGTATCTACCTGGCACAGCGGAGTGAACATCACAACCATGTTCCTCTTCTCTGATTCAGGACAAAATTTTACAAGACAGGTCGCTTTTCCTGCGCTAGTATACGAGCCATACTACTGGCTCAATGCTTCTCGCGTTTCACGATGGAGATGAAGACGATCTCCCAACAGAAGCCCGAATCGGGCCGCAGTGAACGTGCGGAAGAAAGACCAGAAACTAGGATGGAGGAACAAGAGATGACACATGATCAGACATCAACGGAACATGCCAATCTCAGCGCACTGAGCGATCTGTGTACACCCTGGTGTATCCATGTGGTGGCAACCTTGCGGATTGCCGACCATATAGCCGCCGGTACCACCGATATCAAGGTCCTTGCCAGATCAACAGAGTGCAACGCCGACTTTCTACAGAGGGTGCTCAGGCATCTGGTGTGCAAGGGCGTCTTTACCGAGCCAACACCCGGTCAATTCGCGTTGAATGAAACAGCTCGGGGACTGCTGGACCCCGTCTTCCTTGATTTAGGTGGGATCGGCGGTCGCATCGCCTATGCCTGGGGCAGCCTTCTGCGTGCTGTTCGAACGGGTGCTCCCGCCTACCATGAGATTTTCGGCCTGCCTTTCTGGGAGGACCTGCAAGCGCATCCAGAGGTCGCGGCTAGCTTTGACGCGCTGATGGGGTCGGCAGGTCACGGCACACCCGACCCGGAGGTGCTCCTTACGGGAGACTGGGAGAAGGTCAAGACGGTGGTGGATGTCGGTGGTGGGACGGGAGCGCTGCTTGTGGAGATCTTACGTGCCCGACCCCAGATTCAGGGTATACTCGTCGATTTCCCCGCGACGGTGGCTCGTGCAGGCTCTATTTTGCAGGAGGCTGGCGTAAGTGGACGGGTCCGAACGGTTGGGCAAAGCTTCTTCGATCCGCTACCCGCCGGGGCGGATCTCTATCTACTGAAGTCTATTCTCAACGATTGGCCCGACCAGGAAGCACTGTTGATATTGAGCCGTTGTGCCGAGGCAGCACGCCCAATTGGTCGCCTGGTAATCCTGGGTGGAGTGTTGCCAGATGGCAGTACCAGCTCTCTTCTCACGCCAGAAATCGTCTTGCTTGGAGGGAAGGACCGCACGCTCACCGAGTTTCGAGCACTTGCCCACCAGGCAGGGCTCAAGATTCAGGCTGCCGGACAACTCCCATCTGGTCGCTTCGCTGTTGAGTGCTGTCCAATATGATGCCACCCCATCCTTGACAGGATCATCTCTCTCCTTATATAGTAATGAAGTATTCACTCGTTTTTTGGGAGGCTTTGACATCTATGCCAGTGTGCTGCT
>Ga0265338_10005159_pt1 | contig 17173 bp, 12 predicted proteins | sample 42126metaG_FD_193579 | JGI IMG/M metagenome (GOLD analysis project Ga0265338, IMG submission 193579) | Rhizosphere microbial communities from Carex aquatilis grown in University of Washington, Seatle, WA, United States - 4-21-26 metaG | ecosystem: Host-associated > Plants > Roots > Rhizosphere... | reverse complement strand
GGGCGCGGTCAGCGGCACGCCGACTACGGCGGGCACGTCGACGATCACGGTGACGGTGACCGACAGCGGGGCGGCCCCGCAGACCGCGTCGACCAGCTTCACGCTGACGGTCAGCGCGCCCGCGCTGAGGCTGGCCGGCGGCACGTTGCCGTCAGGCACGGTCGCCGCCACCTACTCGGCGACGGTCACCGCGTCGGGCGGCACCCCCGCCTACACGTATTCCGCGACCGGCCTGCCGACCGCGCTCAGCATGAGCTCGGCCGGCGTGTTCAGCGGCGACTCGCGGTTGGCGGGCACGTTCAGCATCACCGTGACGGTGAGGGACGCCGCCGGGCAGACCGCCTCCGCGGTCTACACCGTCACCTTCACCGCCGTGATCGGCTGACCCGGGTCGGTGGCGCGGGGCTGCGGCCTGGTTCCAGCGCCACCGGAGGCAACCGTGGATTCAGCTCGAACGGGTGCCGGCTGACCCGCGCCGCCTCCATGGCCGCCGGTGGCCCGGCGTGCCGCCTGCGGCTTAGAGGTGATCCAGGTCCTCAACCGTTCCGGACCGCCGCACCTGGCGCGGCACCCGGAGGTCTTCGATGGCCGGGCGCGGCCGCAGGCCCCCGAGGGCGGCCGCCCCCGGGGTGTCGGCCGCGGGGCCGTTCGGGCCGCTAACCGCGGTCGGCCGCTGAGCTGACCACGGCGTTCCGGCCAGCTGTGACACGACCGCCAGCTGGGTGCCGAGCGTGGCCCGGCAGACCCCGCCCGCCGCGCTGCGCGGCATCTCGCTGACGAACAGCCAGCGGACCGGGACCATGTACGGCGCCAGCCGCTCGCGGCAGTAGGCGGTGAGATCCACCGCGGGCGCCGTCAGCGGCGCCGATATGCGGACCGCGGCGGCGACGATCTCGTCCCAGAACGGGTCCGGGAGGCCGATCACGGCCGCCTCGGCAACCCCCGGGTGGCTGAGCAGGATCCGCTCGACCTCCAGCGGCGGAACGGCTTGGCCGCCCCGGATGATCAGCGGTACTTCCGGCATGGTGCGACGACTCCTCGTTCGGTGCGTTTGCCGCCGTCATCGCGCCGAGCGCGCGCAGGCAGCACGGGACACATGCCGCGGAGGGGTCGTGGCGGTACCAGGATGGCCGGCCGTGGGGCAAGCCGCATCAGTGACACGCCATGAGATTTTGCGGTCACCACCCTGAAAATTCATCCATGTACCTGACCTGCTGATATGTCGAATTGCTAACCGCTTGCGCCTCATTTCGATAACCTATGGTGCACGTTCGGTGACAGTGCGGTGGAGTGTCAGGGTGCCGCGGGAGGAACAGGGGCAATCGGGCATGCACGACGGGCATCAGTTAATCCTCGATCGCGATACCGAGCTGGCGGCGGTAACGGCCGCCGTCGCCGCCGCGGCGACCGGACACGGGACGTTGATCCTGCTCGACGGGCCCGCGGGCACCGGCAAGAGTGCGCTGCTCCGGGTGGCCGCCGCGGAAGCCGCGTCCCGCGGCCTGCGGGCGCTGGCCGCCCGCGGCCTGGCCCTGGAGCAGGATTTCCCCTTCGGCATCGTCAGGCAGCTGTTCGAGCCGGCCCGCGCCGCCGCCGTGCCCGCCGAGTGGGACGCGCTGTTCGACGGAGAAGCCCGGCTGGCCCGGCGCGTGTTCGACGGACCCGAGCCGACGCTGGCCGTGCCCGGCCCGGCTGACGGCACAGCAGGCGGGCCGGTGAACGACCCCGGGGACGGCACCGCGCACGCGACCCTGCACGGCCTGTACTGGCTGACCGCCAACCTGGCCGCGCGCCAGCCGCTGGCCCTCGCGATCGATGACGCTCAGTGGGCGGACCCGCACTCACTCGGCTGGCTGTCGCACCTGGCCGCGCGGATCGAGGGCCTGCCGGTACTGCTGCTGCTGGCCGCCCGCAGCGGCCCCGACCAGCCGGCCGTCATCGGCGAGGTGCGCGGCTACCCGGCCTGCGAGCGGATCGAGCCGCGGCCGCTCAGCGCCGACGCGTCGGCCACGCTGATCAGGGACCGGCTGGGCGACCAGGCGGGACCCGAGCTGTGCGCTGCCGTCTACGCGTCCACCGGGGGCAACCCCTTCCTGCTCGACGCGCTGCTGAAGGCGCTGCTCGCGCCCTTGGGCCGCGGGAGCGGCACGACACCGGACGAGGTGACGGTGCTCGCGCTCGGGCCGCAGCCGGTCGCCGACGCGGTGGTCCGCCGGATCAGGCAGCTCGACGCGGGCTCGGTCGCCCTGGCCCGGGCGCTGGCGGTGCTCGGCCATCCGGCGCCGCTGCGCTACGCCGCGGCGCTGGCGAGCATGGACCTGCGGGCGGCCGCGCTGCTCACCGACCAGCTGCGCACCGCCTGCGTGCTCAGCGCGGGAGCGCTGCTCAACTTCGAGTACCCGATCGTGCGCACCGCCATCTACGACGCGATACCGCCGGGCGAGCGCGCCCTGGCCCATGCCCGTGCGGCGGCCCTGCTTGAAGCCGACGGCGCGGAAACGGAACTGGTCGCGCTGCACCTGCTGCACAGCGAGCCCGCCGCCGACCAGCACGCCGTCAGCGTGCTCCGCGCGGCCGCGGCGATAGCCTGCGGCCGCGGCGCCCCCGGGACCGCGGCCGGGTACCTGCGCCGGGCACTGGCGGAACCGCCGCCGGCCGCGGACCGGGCCGGCCTGCTGCTCGACCTCGGCCTGGCCCTCGCCAGTGACCGTGACCAGGGTGCGGTCACCGTCTTGCGCGACGCGGTAGCGCAGGTCGGCGGCACAGCGACCCCGGGCGGGCAGGGTGGCGGGCACGGCGGCGAGCCGGGCAAGGCGCAGGCGGCGCTGCTGTCGGCCGGGGTGCTCGGCATCTGGGGCCATCACGAGCACGCGGCCGAGATCGCGCTGGCCGGGCTGGCCTTCCCCGGTGCCGACCCACTGGTCAGGGAGCACCTGGAGGCGGAGCTGTTCGCGAACTCGTGGATCAGCGCCGTCACCGCGCGGTCCGCCTGGGAGCGCATCGGCCCCCGGCTGCCCGTTGGCGCGGGCGAGCCGCCCGCTGCCGCTGCTGCGGCCGGTCAGCCAACGGCCCCCGGCCAGGATGGGCCCGGTGCGGGCCCTGGCCTGGTCGACTGGCGCATCTACGACGCGCTGGCCGCCACCATCGCCGCCCGCGGCAGCGGCGAAGCGTTGCGGCGGGTCACCCCGGTCCTCGGCGGTGAGCTGGCGGAGATCAAGCGGGACTCACTCGCCGCGATGATAGCCATGCTCGTGCTGATCTGGAACGACGAGCTCGAGCAGGCCCGGGTGGTCAGCGACCTGGTGTTGGCGGACGCCTCCGCCCGCGGCTCGCTCAGCCTGACCGCAAGCGTGCACTGCCTGCGCTCGCTGATCCTGCGCAGGCTGGGACGGTTGCGGGAGGCCGCCGCCGACGGCCGGGCCGGTTTCGCGTTCCGGCTGAGGACATCACCGCCGCTGGCGGTCGCCTGGTCGGCCGCGTTCCTGCTCGAGGCGCTGACCGGCCTCGGCCAGTTCGCCGAGGCCGAGGACGTGGTGACGGCGGTACAGGACGCCCGGCCGCCGGGCGGCTGGATTCACAGCATCCTGTTCACCCAGGCGCGGGGCGCGCTGCGGGTCGCGCAGCGGCGGCACGAGGAGGGCCTGACCGACCTGCGCGGCGCGGCCGAAGGCTGGCAGGCCCTCGGCGTGTCCAGCCCGGCCGCGGCCTACTGGCGGGTGCCGGCGGTGAGCGCCTGCGCCGCCCTCGGCCGGGAGCAGGAGGCGGCGCGGCTCGCGGCCGAGCAGCTCGAGCTGGCCCGGGCGGTCGGCGCCCCGGTCACCGAGGGCGTTGCGCTGCGGACTGCCGCGCCGTTCGCGCCGGATCCGGAGCGCACCCTGGCCGAGGCGATCTCCCTGCTCGGGCAGGGGGAGGACCGCTACGAGCAGGGCCTCGCGCTCGCGGACCTGGGGGCGCACAGGCGCCGGGCCGGCCGCCGCGCGGCCGCCAGGGAACCGCTGCGACGGGCGCTCGACGTCGCCGAGCGGACCGGTTCCGAGCAACTGCGCGGTTACGCCCGGGCTGAGCTGCTGGCTGTCGGTGCCCGGCCCCGCCGCGCCGCGCTGACCGGCCCGGAGGCGCTGACGGCGGCCGAGCGCCAGGTGGCGACGCTGGCCGCCGCCGGGCGGTCGAACCGGCAGATCGCGCAGCAGCTGTTCATCACCCGGGCGACGGTGGAGACTCACCTGCGGCATGCCTTCCACAAGCTGGGCATCACCTCGCGGGCCGACCTCCCGGCGCGGCTGGCGCGCGCGCACGGTGCAGACTAGGGCTGTGCCCGAGACAACTGGCGCGCTCCGCGTCATCGAGGTCGGCCAGGCCGGCGACGAGCGGCTGGCGGACTACACCCGGCTGACCGACGCCGCGCTGCGCACCCACTTGGAGGCCGCGCACGGCCTGTTCATCGCGGAGGGCACCAAGGTCATAACCCGCGCCATCGCCGCGGGCTACCCGGTGCGCTCGCTGCTGCTCGGCCACAGTCGCCGGGCCGACCTGCCCGCGCTCGGCGCGGCGGTGCAGGCCGCACCGGACGGCGCCGCGGGCACGGCGCCAGCCGACGCCGCGTCGGCCGGCGCGCCGGCTTACCTGGTACCGGACGAGGTCGTCGAGCGGCTAACCGGCTACCGGGTGCACCGTGGCGCGCTGGCGTCCCTGGCCCGCCGGCCGCTGCCCAGCGTCGCCGCGGTGCTATCCGGTACCCGGCGGGTGGTGGTCCTCGAAGACCTGGTGGACCACGGCAACGTGGGGGCGATCTTCCGCTGCGCGGCCGCGCTCGGCGTGGACGCGGTGCTGCTGTCGCCCCGGTGCGCCGACCCGCTGTACCGGCGGTCGGTCAAGGTCTCCATGGGCGCGGTCTTCGCCGTCCGGTACGCCCGGATGGCCGACTGGTACGACGGCCTGGCGGAGCTAAGGCAGGCCGGGTTCCGCATCCTCGCGCTGACGCCTGATGAGCGCGCGGTACCCATCGGCCGCGCGCTGCCACCCGACGGCGACCCGCGCCGGGGCGACCGGGCGGCGCTGCTGCTCGGCACCGAGGGGGACGGGCTGTCCGGCCGGTGGCTGCACGAGGCCGATGAGGCGGTGCGTATCCCGATGAACCCGGCCGCACGGGCGGCCGGGGTTGACTCCCTGAACGTGGTGGCCGCCGCGGCCATCGCGTGCCATCTGCTCACGGGGTAGATTTCTCCCGTTCCAGTGCCGGATCGGGGGCAAGGCGGTGCGGGCGGGCTCCTAGCGGTCAGCCGCACCCGTTCCGGCGGCGCTTCTTCAGAAGACCGGGTGACCGGCGGCGGCGCGCCCGCCGAGCACCGGCTCGCCGCCCTGGCCGCCGCGGAAGCCCGCCTCCCACGGCCAGCGCCCCTGGTCGTCGGCATAGACCAGCTGGAGGGCGGAGAACGCCGGCCCGTTGATGGCGGCTGCCACCACCAGGTGGACGGCGGGCTCGGCCACCCGCACGACCTCGGCCAGCGGCCTCCCGGGCCGCTCGCCGCCGGGAAGCGGCACCAGCTCGCCCGGCTGCGGCGGCCCGCCGTCGATGACCTGCCCGGCCAGGGTGTTCAGCAGGTCGGCGGCGCGGTCATAGGGCAGCCCGGTCACCACCAGCTCCGGCCGGTCATGGGCCGCGAGGCCGACGGTGTACGCGTAGGGTGCCCGGCGCCGCTCGCGCTGCACCCCCTGCACCACCCAGCAGTGCCTGGCGAGCAGCTCGCGCAGGTGAGCGAGGTAGTCCTGCCAGGTAGCGCCGGGGTTATCGCACTGCCAGCACATGTCATCAACCTCCGATGTGAAAGCGACCACGAGGTCACTCTAACCAGAGGCACCGACATTCTGTTCGACGGCAATAACCGTCAGCAGGCGGACCGGGCCGCGGCAGGCGCGCTAGCGCAGCCGCGCCACCACCGTGTCCGCCTGGGCCAGCGTGATCGGCATCGTCAGCTCGCTGATCGGGATCGCCTGCATGCCGCCGTCCAGGAAGATGACCTGGTCCTTCATGCACCCGCGGAGCTCCGGGTAGCGGGTCGCGATCGCGTCCTGCTCGGCCCGGCTCTGCGCGGACTGCTGCTGGGCCTGCTCCATCCGGGCCTGCATGGCGGGCACGACCTTCTCCTCGAAGGCCTTCTTCATCCGCCGGCCGATGGCCCGCCCGGCGAACCCCATGGCCGCGCCGAACACCGCCCCGCCGATGTCCTCGGCGATGTTATCGCCCAGGTTGAGGTCGAAGTCGGAGCGGTCGCGGCGGTAGTTGCGCCGCAGCTTCGGGTCGGAGCCCTCGACGTTGTACGGGTCGTAGTTATCGTCGTTGCCGCTGTTCCATCCCTGGCCCGGGTGGGGCCCCTGGGGCGGGAACTGGCCCTGGGGCGGGAACTGGCCCGGGGCCGGCGGCTGGGCGGCCGGCTGGGCCGGGGGCGCGGGCTGCCCCTGGCCGGCGCCCTGGCCCGGGCCGGCCGGCTGCCCCTGGGCGGCCGCGTACCCCTCGGCCGCGGACTGCCCCCGGCTCGGGAAGTACGACTGGTTCGCGAACCCGCCCGGGTTCGCGGCCGGCGCCTGTCCCTGGCTGGCGGACTGGCCCCCGGCGGCGGAGTAGCCCTCCGCCGCGGACGGTCCCGGGCTGGGGGCCTGGCCAGGGAACTGGCCCTGGCCGGCGGCGGCCCCAGGCCAGCCGAACTGCTGGCCGAGGCGCTGGAAAGCCTGACCCTGCGCCGTGTTCATGGTGTCGAACAGCTCGCGGGCCGTACGCACGTCCGCGCTGCTGCCGCACCGGGGGCACACGGACCCCCCGTTCTGGTATGCCACGAACCAATCATGCTCTGCCGAACGTGTTTCCTGATAGACCTATTGGGGTTTCCTGATGGATTTCCGGACGGATGTCGGCCTGGGAGGCGTGATGAAGAGCCCAGTGACGCACTGGGGAGCCCGGGAGTGGCAGCAGAACCAGGACCTGCTCGTCCCCGACCCGCAACATCCCCAGGCGTTCCCTGGCAAGTGCCCAACCGACCTGACGGGCCGGATCAGGGTCTGGCTCACCACCGAGAACAGGGACCTGGTGGCGCACGGGTTCGGCCGCCAGCGGATCGTGCTGGCGGGTGCCTCGGTGGGGGCGGTGCATACCGTCAGCTCGTACCGGACCGGGCGGATCACCCACGGCCAAGCGCTGCTCGTCTTGGACCACCGGCACCGCATCCTGCTGCGCGCGAGCGGCATGTGGGAGACCTACGGTGAGGTGGCGGCGGTCTGCAAGGTGGCCAGGCTGCCCGCGCCGTCCCACCTGACGCCGTCCTACCAAACCCGGCCGGCCGGCCGGACCGGGACCACCCGGGCCGGCCAACGGTCGCGCAGGCAGAGCACCGCCAGGCAGCTGCCGACCTTCGAGAAGGCGCCCGGCTACCGCAAGCTGCGCACCCGCCCGCGCGGCACGACGCTGCGGGTGCTCGCCATGACGGCGCTACTGCTGCTCCTCATCGCGCTCGGGGCGACGGTGGGCGCGCTTCCGGCGGCGGCGCTGCCCGAGTGGTCGGGCGCGGTGCGCACGCTGCTCGGCATCATCGGCGGGCTGTTCGGCGCGGCCGGGGGGCTATGGCTCGGCCTGGCGGCCGCGCACCTCATCGTCGACGCGCTGCGCTGGGCGCTCACCTCGTCGGCGGCGGGCACGCTGGCCCCGCCGCTGCGCTTCTTCCGCCGCCGCGAGCGGTGGGGTGGCTGGACCATCGCCTGGAACATCGCCCTGGTGGCCCTGGTTCCGGCGCTGATCGGCTGGGGCCCGGGAGTCGGTATCGCGTCGCTGGCGCACGGGTTCCGCGACTCCGCCCTGGTCGCCGACCTGCGCGCGCACGGCGTGGCGGCTCCGGGCGCGCTCATCGACGACCAGGAGTTCGACACCGACGACAACGGCCACACCACGGTGACCGACGTGCCGACGCTGGCCTTCCGCGGCTTGCAAGCGACCGACCCGTCGATTGGCGGCCGCCCGCTGCCGCTCGACCCGGACGACCCGGTGGACACCCGCAGGGCGGAGACGGTGGTCTTCCTGCCGGCCGACCCAGACACGGCGGCGGCCAGGCAGCAGCTGGCCGGGTCGGTCTGGCACGGGGCGCCGACCGCCAACCTTGTTTCCGGCGGACTGCTCACCCTGGCGCTGCCCCCGGTGCTCTGGCTGCTGGTGCTGCGGGTCCGCAGGCGGCGCTGGCTGCGGGCCAAGGAACTGGTCGAGGACCTGTCAGCGTGACCGCGGCCCTCCGCTCAGTTGGAGAAGTCCTGGGTCAGCCAGACGGTCCCTGAGCTGTCGCGGTAGACCGCGATGCCGATGTGGGTGAATGAGCTGCTGAGGATGTTCATCCGGTGACCGTCGTCCGGTGGCTGCTCGTTGAGCATGGACTGGGTGAGGCCGGCCGCCATCTGGGCGATGGCGGCCGAGGTGCCGGCGACCGGCCCGCCCTCGCCGATGTTTTCCCCGGCCGTGCTCCAGACGACCCCGGCCGCGGTTTCCCGCTGGCCGAGCGCCGCCTCGCCCGGGCACTGATGCGACAGCCCGCAGCCGCCCGCCATCTTCAGGTTGTGCGCGGCCGAGCTGGCGGCAAGCCCCGCGGTGGTCGTCAGCGCGGTCAGCCCGGCCGTTGCCCGGGCCTGGTTGATCAGGGCGAGCACCTGCAGGGCGGCGGTGCCGTCCTGGGCAGTGACCGGGCCGGCCGCGGCCGTCGGGCCGGCCGATGCGGGCGCGGTAGACGCGGGGGCGGTGCCACCGGACGGTGACGCGGTGGCGGACCCGGGCCGGGACGCCGCGGCCGTGGTGCCGGCTGGGTGCGAGCGGGCCGCGCCGTTGCCCGGCGGAACCGTGACCACCGCCGGCGGCCCGGCCAGGGCAACGTCAGCCGCGGTGCCCGGGCAGGAGGCAGCGGCCGCGGTCACGCAGCCGGCCGGGTCGGACGACTGGCCCGCGGCGGCCCGGCCGGCGGCCTGGCCGGGGTCCTGGCCGGGGGCCTGGCCGACCCGGGAGAGCAGCAGGATGCCGCCTGCCAAAACGGCCAGCAGCAGCGCGCCGAGCGCCGCGAGGCCGGCCTTGCGGGCCGGGCGGCCGGCTGCCCGGCGCCCCGGCCGGCCGGGCTCGCGGGCCGTGGAGCCGGCCTCGCTGACCGACGTGGCCGTCCGTGTCCCACGGTCCATGTCATCACCACCTAACGGGCGATGACACAGTAGAACACTTGCGGTTGATTCCGTATCAATATGGACAAATGCGCGCGGCGGAATGGTCACGGTGCATGGCTGGCTCGCTGTCACGACTAAGGCGTGTTCGTAAAGTGTCCCTTGGGGCTGGGCGGCCCAGGTCCCACCCGGCCCGGCCGCATGGTTGTGGCAACCAGGGGCCTATAACGCCGTGGTTGCCGCAACCACGGGGTGCTGGCCGTGCCTCGCGGGCTTTTTAGACGCGACCTAGCCGCTGCCACAGCCAGCCGCTGCCACAGCCTGCCGCGGTCAGGTTCCGGGCGCGGGCCATTGCTCGGTGATCAGCCGGGCCGCCTCGGCGATGAACTGGCCCGGGTTCTGCCGGTACCGCGCGAAGGTAGCGGGGCTGACCCGGCCCAGGATCGACGCGACCGTCCGCCGGGTCAGCTGCGTCCTGGTGGCTAGCTCACCGATCAGGTCGTACCTGACCTGAGCCGGCGCCGCGATGGCGACGGGGACGGGGACGGGGACGGCGCGGCCAGTCCGCGGCCCGGGCGGCTGGCCGCCCGGCCGCAGCGCGCCGTGCTGCATCACATATTCCAGCGGGTCGACCCGGAGCCGGCCGTCGAGGGCGGCGGCACACTGGTCGGCCAGCCGGGCCGGGTCGACCGTGACCGGGCAGCGGGCAGCGGGGCCGTCCGGGCCGCTGCCCCGGCCGCCGGCGGGCTGGCGGCCGGCCGTATCCGGCCGCCGCCCCTTCCGGCCGTCGGCCGGAAGGGGGAGCCGGGCAGCCGGGGCATCGCCGAGCTCCCGTTGCAGGCCGGCCACGAAGGCGGTGTACGACTCGTCGGTCACCACCGTCAGCTCGTTGATCTCGTGCACCGTCCGCGGGTCGTCCGTCCGCTCGCCGCTGGAGTTGACCGCCAGCCGCAGGCCGCGGCCGATTTCCTGACGGCGGGAGACGGTGCTGGCGCTCCGCTTCAGCATCCCCATGACGAACACGTTCGGGTTGTCCCAGCCCTCGCGCAGGGCCGAGTGCGAGAACACGAACCGCACCGGCTCGCTCAGCGACAGCAGGCGTTCCCGGTCGCGCAGGATGAGGTGGTAGGCGTCGGCGTCGGCCGACTGGCCTTGCTCCGGGCCTGCCCGCCGCACGTCGGGGTCGATGTCGCGGCCGGTCCGCCGGTCGACGGCGAAGTACCCCCGGTGGGTGGCCGCCGCGTCGATCCCCGCCAGGTATTCCAGGTACTGCGCGGCGGCGGCGTCCCCCGGGCGCTGGCCGAGCACGGCCGCCACCAGCTGCCGGTACTCCTCGGCGAAGACCTGGGCGTACTCGCCGCGGGTGTCCGCCCGGCGGTAGTCGCGGTACCGGGCCACCTCATCGATGAAGAACAGTGAAAGCACCTTGATGCCGAGCCGGTAGAGCTGCCGTTCCTTGTCCAGGTGGGCGCGGATAACCTCGCGGATCTGGATGCGGCGCCTGGCCGCCTCGGTCACGTCGGTGGTGACCTGTCCCGCCGCGATGACGTCGCCGCTGCTCAGCTCGATCACGTCCCGGGCGGCGTCGACCTGGGTGACGTACAGGCCGCGGTAGGCGGGCAGACCGCCGGAGACGGCGTGCAGGCTGGTGCCCGCCCGCAGCACCCGGACCTGGCGGCTGATGCCGGAGCCGGCCCGCACTTCAAGCTCGGCCCGTGCCCGAGGGCCCGTGCCGCTGGCCCCGCTGGCCCCGTCGGCGACGTCGGCCGGGCCGGCCCCGCTGGGCCGCCCGGCCTCGACGGAGTCGAGGTACAGGTACGCCGCGCTGCCCGCCAGGCCCCGCACGGTGATGCCGCGTACCGCGATCTTCTTGACCAGCCGCTGCTGGTAGGCGTCGGCGGCGTCGAGCCGGTAGACCTGGTCGTGCGTGACCCGGTGGGTGGCGGAGTAGCGCAGGATCATCAGCGGGCTGAGCCGGGCCAGGGCGTCGAGGGACCGGGCCGCGCCGACGCGCTGCGGCTCGTCGATGACGACGACCGGCCGGCACGCGCTGATCACGTCGATCGGGCGGCGGGTCTGGAAGTCGTCGAGCACCTCGTAGATGCGCCGCCCGTCCTGCCCGGCCGCGTTGAAGGCCTGCACGTTGATGATCATCACCTGCACGCCGGCGTCGGCGGCGAACCGGCCGACCTCGTGCAGCCGCGCCGAGCTGTAGCAGAACACCCGGGGCTTGCCGCCATAGGCCTGCTGGAAGTGCTCGGCGGTGACGTCGAAGGAGGCACGAACCCCCTCGCGGATCGCGACGCTCGGCACCACCACGATGAACCGGGACCAGCCGTAGCGTCGGTGCAGCTCCATGATGGTCTTGATGTAGACGTAGGTCTTGCCGGTGCCGGTCTCCATCTCGACGTCGAGGTTGGGGGTGTGCGGCTGGCTGGCCGCCGGGCTCTGCGCCAGCGCGGGAGACACCGGCAGCCCGCGTGCCCGCTGTACGGCCTGGATGTTCTCCAGCAGCCGGGCCGGGCTCAGCGCGATCTCGGCATTGCCGCCGGAGTGGCCGGTACCCTGGCCTGCACCGTGGCCTGCACCGTGGCCGGTACCCTGGCCGGCGCCGCGGCCGGACCGGGGCTGGCCCGCGAAGCAGTCGGCGACCGCGTCGACCGCCTCGGTCTGGTAGCGCTGGACCTTGAACCTGAGCCGCACCGGGCTAGACCGTCTTGAGGTCGGTGGCCGGGCAGGTCCGGGCGAGCAGCTGGCCGGCGGCGGCCCGATCGGCGTCGCTGGCGAACCCGGCGTCGAGGAACACCGCCCTGGCCGGCGCCCGGCGGGCGATCTCCTGCACCACGGCGAGCGAGATGTCCCTGGCCAGGCAGGCGATGAGGGCGTTGCCGCCGACGGTGAACAGCTCGCGCCCGTCGACCTGCTCGGCGGCCACCGGCGCCGAAGGCTCGATGCCCGCGCTGACCAGCACCTCAAACAGCAGGTCCTCGGCCGTCCGGTCCGGCTTGACGGTCTCCGCCAGTTCCGCGAGCTCGTCCTGCCGCAGCTCGTCCGGTAGCCGAAGCACGTCGGTCAGGCTGGTCGAGTCAATCCGTAGCACCCGGAACCCGGTTTCGCGGTCCCACGCCGGATGGTGGGGACCGCCGCTGGCCCGTTTCCCGGCCCGGCGGATCCGCTCCTTGCCGATATCGGCGATCGTCGCCAGCCCGGCGTCGGCCGCGGCCGACCCGGGACGGCATTCCTCGGGCAGCTGAACGGCGATGAACCGGCGGGTCCCGCCGTCGGCCGCGTTCAGCTCGAGCACCGCCTGCGCCATCGTCGCTGACCCGGCGAAGAAATCAAGCACGAGCGAGGACGGGCCGCATCCGTGCTCCAGGACCCGCTTCATCAGCCGGACCGGCTTGGGGTTGTCGAACACCTTCCCGTCGAGCAGCGCGGCCAGGTCCCTGGTGCCGTCGTCCGTGCTGCCCGCGTACTCGTGGCCCCAGAAGTTCACCGGGGTGAGGCCGCGGGCGGCGGACAGGAACATCTTGACCGAGGGGACCGGGCTGGCGCCGTCGGCGCCCCAGTACAGCCGCCCGTCTGCCGCCAGGCGCTCGTACTCGGCCCTGGACCGGCGCCAGGCGTTGGTCGTCGGCCTGGTCAGCTGGCCGGTGTTGGGGTTCCTGACCTCGTAGCACAGGTTCGGCCGCTGCCCGGGCGTCGCCGGGTTCAGGAACGAGGCGCCCTTCCACGGGCCGCGGGGGTCGTTGTCCGGGTTGGCGTAGCGGGCGTCCGCCTGCTCGGTCCTTGGCAGCAGGTTGACCGCGAACTCGTCGCTCCGGGCGAACACCACGATGTGCTCCACCACGGCGGCGAAGCCCCTGGTGTTGTTGCTCCTGGTGTACCGCTTCTGCCAGACGACGCTGGCGCGGAAGTTGTCCTCGCCCATCACCTCGGCCAGCAGCCGGATGAGGTTCGCGTGCTCGGTCGAGTCGATGCTGACGAAGATGGCCCCGTCGTCGGCCAGCAGGTTGCGCGCCAGCTTGAGCCGCGGGTACATCATGCTGAGCCAGTCGGAGTGGAAGCGGCCGCTTGACTCGGGGTTGGCCACCAGCCGGCGTCCGGCCGGGTCCGCCTGCCCCGACCGGGCCAGGTACTCGGCAGTGGTCTGGGTGAAGTCGTCGCGGTAGACGAAGTCGTTACCGGTGTTGTAGGGCGGGTCGATGTAGATCAGCTTGACCTTGCCCAGGTAGGGCTCCTGGAGCAGCTTGAGCGCGTCGAGGTTGTCGCCCTCGATGAACAGGTTCGGCGCGGTGTCGAAGCCGGCCGACTCGCGGCGGACCGGGCGCAGCGCCTTGGCGACAGGGGCGTTGGCCGCGAGCATGGCCTCTCGCCGGCCCGGCCAGTCGAGCTGGTAGCGCTCCCGCGGGCCGTCGACCACGTGACCGGACAGCTCCTGGCGGAGCAGGTCGAAGTCGATCGCGCGGACGAGGCGGCCTGCGGCGTCGCGGCTCTCCGTGAGGACCGTCGGGAACAGCCGGGCGAGCTGGTCGAGGTTCCGCTCGGCGAGGTCGGGCGAGTGCGTCCGCAGCTTCTCCACCGGCCAAGGCTAGAACAGCCGGTCCCGGCGGCGGGGCGGGACTCGCCCTGCCGCCGGGACCAGTGCCCGTCGGCTGCCCGGCGCGCTTACTGGCCCTACTGGCGCCGGCCGCGGCGCGGCGGGTAGTCGATCGGCTGCGTCGGCTCGACCCGCGTCTGGCTGGGCACGTTCCCCTGGCCCTGCGGGTAGTCGTCGACCGGAGCCTGCGGCTGCTGGTAGCCGTCCGGCCGCGGCTGCGGGTAAGACGGCGTCACGCGCCGGACCGCCCGCGCTGCCACCGCGGTCAGCAGGGAGATGATGGCGACGCCGAGCACCAGGTCGACGATCGCGGTGGCCGCCTTTTGCCCAATCGGGGCCGAGGTGCTGAATGGGTAGACGACCGCCGCCAGCGTGGCCAGCCCCATGATCCAGTTGAAGAACAGGCCCGGATCCGGGGTGCTCAGCCGCAGCAGGTAGAGCAGGCCGGCCGCGACCAGCGCGATCAGCGCCGCGAAGAGCACGTACTCCCCGGTGTGGGCGTTGCCCCAGGCGCCGTCCCCGGCGGGGGCCATGACCGGGATGTTGAGCGTCCAGCGGCAGATCAGGATGCCGACCAGCGCAATGAGGGCTGCGACGACCGCGGTCGCCGCAGCTCCCGCCCAGAACTGGGCAGGGTCGGGCCGGAAGCGGCCGTTGGCCGTGCCCCTGGGCGATGCGGGATAGGACATCTCGGCTCCTCGCGGGTTGGGCATTCATGTCCTAAGTACCCTCGCAAATGCGCCGAAACCTATACGTGGCGGCGAAGTCACCACCCGTTCGGCATGCTGAACTTAAATCCGCGGCAGCAGCTCGGCCAGCAGCGCCCCGACCTGGGCGGCCGACCCGGCGGTGGCGGCGAGCACCGCCTGGTGGTCGATCGGCTCGGCCGACAGTCCCGCGGCCGGGTTGCTGACCATGGAGATCCCGAGCACCTCGGCGCCGAGGTGCCGGGCGGCGATCGCCTCCATCACGGTCGACATGCCCACCAGGTCGGCGCCGGCCGTGCGCAGCATCCTGATCTCGGCCGGCGTCTCGAAGTGGGGCCCGGGCAGGCCGGCGTACACGCCCTCGGCCAGCGACGGGTCGAGCTCTCTGGCCAGGCCGCGCAGCCGGGCGGCGTAGACCTCGGTCAGGTCGGTGAACCGGGACGGCACCTGGGCCGGGAGCGGCCCCGAGAGCGGAGAGCGCCCGGTGAGGTTGATGTGGTCGCTGATCAGGACCGGCTGCCCGACCGCGTAGTCCGGGTCGATGCCGCCCGCCGCGTTGGTCAGCACGATGGCCCGGCAGCCGGCCGCGATCGCGGTGCGCACGCCGTGGGTCACGCGGTGCGGGTCGTGGCCTTCGAAGAGGTGAATGCGCCCGAGGTACACCAGGACGCGCAGCTGACCCTTTTTTATATACCGAACGGAGGGCGCGTGACCCGCGACGCTCGGCTGCGTGAACCCCGTCAGGTCGGCCAGCTGCAGTTCGAGTTCGGGTGCGCCGATCGCGTCGGCCGCCGCCCGCCACCCCGAGCCGAGCACGATGGCGACATCGAAACCGTCGGTACCAGTACGCGCACGCAAAGCGGCGGCGCTTGCCTCGGCCCGGGCGAAGGGGTCGCTGGCCCGGTCGGCGGCTGGCTCAGTTCTGTCACTCATGGGGATGATCATCCCGCAGCTTGCCTGTGCATGTCACGGTGCGTGTTATTGACCAGTGATTCGTGTCACAGAGTGGTAAGTCTTCCCCTTGGCCTTTCTTCGCGAAGTCCCCGTCGGCTCAGGTTTCTTTCTGGCATCGTTGACCGGCAACGGTAGATGAGTGCGGTATAGGCACGACATGGACCGAAGGGACTGCGTTGTCACGACATCGGAGCGCGACGCTTGCGGAACGGCCGCAGGCGTCAGCGGACGACTCGCGGACTACAGGCGCTGGCTCTGCCGGTACCGGGCCGGCATCGTCCGGGGCCAGCCTGTCCGGGGCCGGCTCGTCCGGCTCGTCCGGCGACGGCTCGCTCGGCACCAGCCCGGCCGGTGGCGCCGCCACCGGCTCGTTTGGTGCGCGCAGTGCCAGGAAGAAGCGCGGCGCACTCCGCCGGACCGGCATCGCGCTGCCCGCCGGCGCGCTGGCCCTGCTGCTGGTCGTGGTGGTGTGGGGGGCCGCCAAGGTGATGAACCCCCAGGGCACCGGCGCGAGCAGCCTCTTCCAGTCGATCGACGGCCTCGGGCAGAGCGGCTCGGTCGCCCTGCTGCAGCAGGAGCGACAGACGCTGATCGAGATGACCACCGCCTCCAAGACGCTGACGGTGGCGGCCAAGCCCGCCATGGCAGACGCCGCGGCCATCCTCGCGGCGCAAAGTTCCACCGGCTCGGGCGCCGGCTCAGGCCAGACCGGCGGCGGCACCGGGGTTACCACCACCCCGCCGCCGTCCAACCCGACCGCGGCCCAGTCGACCGCGAAGGCGATGCTGACCAGCTTCAGCTTCAGCTCGTCGCAGTGGCCCTGCCTGTACGACCTGTGGGAGCGGGAAAGCACTTGGAACGTGTACGCCGAGAACGCCGCCTCGGGTGCCTACGGCATCCCGCAGGCACTGCCGGGCTCGAAGATGGCCTCGGCCGGGTCTGACTGGCAGACCAACGCCGCCACTCAGATCAGGTGGGGCCTCGGCTACATCAAGTCCGTCTACGGCACCCCCTGCGCCGCCTGGGCGAACGAGGAAAACAACGGCTATTACTAGGCCTTTCCTCCTTTAGGCCGCTTGATGCGCGGACAACGGGCCATAGCGGGCGCGTTCACCGGTAAATGTGATCCTCGTCACGCGTGCTTTTAGGGCTATTCAATTCTTGTATTAAATAGGACATTCGCCCATCTCAATTCGGTAACTGTTGACGGTGTGATCTGGATCACGTTGCATGTCAACGTTTATCGCCGCGTTTATCTGGCATCTTCGACCAGCGGAAGCACCCTGGCTGTTTGACGGTCGCCAACTGGTGACCAGGCACCTTGACCCGTGCCACGTCGGCTGCCCGAAGCGAGGTCGCCGGAAAAGGGGTGAAAGTGAGCGCGGGCCGCATAAAAGCGCATTCCGCGTCTGACTGAAGGCCATCCATTGGCTCGGCAACTGAAACGGTTGCGTTCGACCCGTCTCTCTCGCAGGATCACCGTTCTCGCCGCCGGGGGCGCGCTGTGCCTCACGGCGACCGGGGCCGCGGCCGCCGTCTCGTGGCCGGCGCCTCCGGCGGGAACAGTCCAGGCCGCCGACATGCTCTTCGTGCAGCGCCTGGCCCCGGGCCAGGGTGCGGCGCCGGGCGCCAGCCAGGCCCGCGTCGGCGTCGCCGGGCAGCTCGTGCTGCTGCAGGCGGCGCAGCGGGCGAAGGCCGCGCACGCGGCCGCGGTGGCGGCGGCCCGGGCAGCGGCGGC
>Ga0265338_10005158_pt1 | contig 17175 bp, 11 predicted proteins | sample 42126metaG_FD_193579 | JGI IMG/M metagenome (GOLD analysis project Ga0265338, IMG submission 193579) | Rhizosphere microbial communities from Carex aquatilis grown in University of Washington, Seatle, WA, United States - 4-21-26 metaG | ecosystem: Host-associated > Plants > Roots > Rhizosphere... | reverse complement strand
ATGCGCGAATCGTCGAGATCGACACGACCGAGGCGGAGAAACTTCCCGGCGTGGCGATTGTGTTGACCTACAAGAACGTGCCGCGCGTGCCGCATACGACGGCGGGGCAGGGGTATCCCGAACCGTCGCCGTACGACGCGTTCATGTTCGACACGAAAGTGCGGTTCGTAGGCGACCGCGTGGCGTGCGTGGCCGCCGACACCGCCGAGATCGCCGAGCAGGCGTTGAAGTTGATCCAGGTGAAGTACGAAGTGTTGCCGGCCGTGTTTGACGTGCGCGAGGCAGTGAAGGACGGTGCGTCGGTCATTCACGACGAGCCGGACGCGGACGGTATTCACGACCGCAAACACAATATCGCGGCGCATTACGATGTGGAGATCGGCAATCTCGCGCAGGGGTTGAAGGAAGCGGATTTCGTGGTCGAGGAAGAATTCGAGACGCAGTACGCGCAGCATTGTCCGCTGGAACCGCACGTGTGCATCGGCTATCTCGACGACAATCATCGGATCGTGTTGCGCACGGCGACGCAGGTACCGTGGCATTGCCGCCGCATCGTGGCGCAATGCCTGCAGATACCCGTCAACCAGATCCGCGTCATCAAACCGCGCATCGGCGGCGGGTTCGGCGCGAAACAGGAGATAATACTTGAAGATTTGTGCGCGCTGATCACGGTGCGGACGCGTCGGCCTGTGAAGATCGAGTTCACGCGTCGCGAGGAGTTTATCTCGAGCCGCACGCGCGATCCGTCGATTGTGAAGATGGCCATTGGGGTCAAGAACGATGGAACGTTCACGGCGCTGGACCAGCGGGTGACGAGTTGGACGGGCGGGTACGGGACGCATTCGTTGACGCTGTTGACGAACGTTGGCAGCAAGACGTTGCCGTTTTACCGGTGCAAGAACGTGCGGTTCTGGGGTGACTCGGTGTACACGAACCTGCCGGTCACGGGCGCGTATCGCGGGTACGGCGCGACGCAAGGCGCGTTTGCCATCGAACAGATGATGGACATCATCGCCGACAAGCTCGGCATCGACCCGATTGCGCTGCGCAAGAAGAACCATATCCAGAAGGGCGAGACGAACCCCGTGTTTTCCGCGCTCGGCGAAGGCAAGGAAGGGCACGAGAACCCGATTGAAAGCTGCGGGTTGGACGAATGCATCGACCGCGCGGCGGAAGCGATTGGCTGGACCAAGAAACATCGCCTGTACCAGAAGCGCGATCCGAATGCGCGGATCAAACGCGGCATTGGCGTCGCGTGCTTGATGCAAGGCTCGGGCATCGCGGGCATCGACATGGCGTCGGCCCGGATCAAGATGAACGAGGACGGCTCGTTCAATCTGTTGATGGGCGCGACCGATCTTGGCACCGGCAGCGACACGGTGCTGGCGCAAATCGCGGCGCAAGTGTTGGGCGTCACCGTCGATAAGATGCTTACGTACTCATCCGACACCGACATGACGCCGTTCGACAAGGGTGCGTACGCGTCGAGCACGACGTATGTGTCGGGCGGGGCGGTGAAAAAGGCGGCGGAAGCCTGTCGCGACAAGATTTTGAAAGTGGCTGCTGAGATGTTGAAGGAAGACGTGGCGAATTTACGTTGCGAGAACGCGAAGGTCGTCAGCAAATCGGGCAAGGAAATACCATTCCAGAACATCATCAGCCGGTCGTTGTACGGCCAGAACCAATTCCAGATCGAAGGCGAAGCGTCGCATATCTCGTACGTCTCGCCGCCGCCATTCGCCGCGCATTTCGCGGAGGTGGAAGTGGACACGGAGACCGGCAAGGTGCGCGTGATCGATTACGTGGCCGCCGTGGATTGCGGAGTCGCGATCAACCCGAAGCTGGCCGAGGGCCAGATGGAAGGCGCGGCGATGAACGGCCTGAGCTACGCGTTGTGCGAGGAGATGATGTTCGATGCGCGCGGGCGGATGCTGAACCCGAGCTTTTTCGATTATCGATTGTTTACGACCGCGGACGCGCCGAAGATTCGGACGATTTTGGTGGAGACGTACGAGCCGACCGGGCCGTTTGGCGCGAAGAGCATCGCGGAAATCGGCATCAACGGGCCGTTGCCTGCGGTGGCCAATGCGATCTACGACGCCTGCGGCGTGCGGATGAAGAAGGCGCCGTTCACCCCCGAGCGTGTGTTGGCGGCGCTCATGACGAAGAAATAGTAAAGCCTTCCAGAAGCCAAAAAGGCACCGGCTTTAGACCGGTGCCTTTTGAAAAACAACTATGCGGCAGACCTTAGCTGGTGATGCGCCGCGCATTCTGCTTGTAGCCGAATGCGAACAGGCTGATCAGTCCCAGACCGAACAACAACGCGGTCGAAGACGTTTCGGGAACGCTGACATCGATCGCGGATTGGCCGATGAGCGTCGAACTCTTGAACGCCAGCAACTCGAAACCATACACCCCATCGGTATAGGGATTGTAAACGCCCGGGGGTGGCGCAATGACTCCGGCGACGGGGGTCGCGAGGAAGCCAAACGTCAGGTTTTCAGAATCCTGCAAAGTCTTGACGGTGGGAGAGCCGCCGACTGCGATGTTGGCGTTATTCAGGTTGATCACACCCGTGGGCGTAACATTCGGAAGAAAACTATAGATCAACTCGAATGTGTAATTCGCGACGGAGCCAGGACCGGCAACATTGGCGTAGAAGTCAAAATTCCATGTCGAGCCGAGAGTCGGGCCCGGGCCCTGCAGATTTGCGCCGGGCGAGGCCGTGAAAACACCCGCGCCGTTATTGACCAGTGGAGGATTCAGGTAGCGCTGCTGGGCCTGGAGTCCCAGAGTGATGGTATTGGCGCCATCGACGATCGTGGTAATCGCCACCGCGTTGTTCGGATTACCGGCTCCGTTGAACGTGACTGCTGGCAAACTTCCAAAAGTGGTGTAGGTGGGAGTGACCGGGAGAGCGAACGCCGCAGATGCCGCTACGATGACTGACGCCGAAGTTAAGAGTAAGAATCGTTTCATGTGTGTTCCCTATACTGTTTTATGAACTGCTACTTGATTAACTGTCACCTGAGTAAGGGGTTGAGCAGGCGATGTGCCACGAAAGAATTCATGCAGCGTGCCGGCGTCATATCATGCGATACCGCAATCGGTTGTGACTGATGAGTTTAACCGTGGCGAAGAGGAGGGTCACCTGATGCCAATGGAAAGTGTAAAATCCATCATGAAGTGTAAAGTATGCCGACAACCTTTATACACCTTGGATCTCACAGCAAGCGGGACGCTTTAGTGATCCTCGACCGAGGAAAACAATCTTTTTGCGGTTTGAACGGGTCGTGGTAATCTGGGTCGAACCATGCGACGGGAAAAGGAGAATAACTCATGAGTAAAGTGTTAGGATATGCGTTGGCGGCAATATTGTTGATTACCGGGGCGTCGGTGTATGCGGACGGAGGTTGTTGCGCGGGCATGTCGAAGAGCAGCGCCCAGAGTGGCTGTTGCAGCAGCGATATGTTGAGCAAGTTGAACCTCACACCCGAGCAGAAGGCGAAAATCGAGACCCTGAAAGCGGACACGCGACGGGCGACCTCGACATCGGAAATGCACGCGATGTTCAGCGCCGGGCTGGAAAAGATCCTGACGCCGGAGCAGTTCGCGCAATGGGACACACACGGCGGCAAAGCCATGAAGAGCGGCGGTTGCCCGTTCATGAACTCCCTCAAGACCGACAAACAGACGTAGCTTTCCCATTTCACCATAGACAAACCCCGGCACGCACGTGTCGGGGTTTTGTTTTGGGTTGATTTGTCGGAAGACGCGGGCTACACAGGTGCGCATGGCGGATGAGAAACCAATCGTCGGACGGACGAAGCATGGCGAGTTGACGCTGGACCAGATTGCGGAACTCCAACCCGGGCTGGGCACGCTGATGCGCGACGTGAGCGACCGTTATTGGATCGCGTACTACGCGGCGAAGGGCGGCAACTGGCAACTGGCGGCGTATCAATTGCGCGGCGTCCGTAGCTTGTTCAAGAAGGGCAACCTGACGCGCCCGAAATACAAGGGGATGGTCGAGAATTACACGAAAAAGATTCTAGATCCACTCGATCAGCACGTTGCCGCGAAGAACTTCGCCGAGTTCGAGAAGACGTACATGACGGGGATCGATCTGGCCAACAAGATGCACACCGCGACCGATCACGGTGAAATCGTGTGGAAACTTCCGCCGAATCCCCCGCAGCATCTAGACCTCGGCCCTTCCTCTTTTTGACGAGCAGTTTTCGATTTGACCTGTCGGCGGTTGCTCGCCGGGCAAGAGTCGTCAACGGCTCCACAGGAGCGTGAGAACCAAGCCAGTGCGCTTATGCTTCGACCGTGCCACGTCGCGCTTCGAGCTGTTTTCGAGTGGCGGCGGCACGTGTGGCGGTGATGGGATAGAATTTCAGTGCAATCAGCGCGAAAACCGCCGTCAACGCCGGGGCACTCGCCAGAAACAACCGCATGCGCGTGAAGGTCTCCGGGGACTGGTTGCCGCCCAGTGTGGGATTGAAATGGGCGAACGACAGAGCCAGCCCGGTCCCGAGATAGGCCAGCGATAGCACCATCTTCTCGATCCAGGCGAAGACACCGCCGAACATGCCTTCCCGGCGCTGGCCGTGCTTGAGTTCGTCCTCGTCGCAAATATCCGCCATCATCGAAGCCAGCATGATCTTCACTCCCACCCACATCGGACCGCACAGCAACGGATCAATCAGGATGACGGGATCGATGGCAACCTTGCCGAGGTGAAAGATGGGATGGCCCGGGGTGAAGATGAACCACTTCATGACGCCCCCGAGCACCATCAGGCCATACACGAAATACAGCGAGCCGCTCTTGCCAAACTTGCCGGCCAGCCAGGTGATGACGGGAATCGCAGCGAACCCGACCACGCCATATCCCGTGGTGAGCAGCCCCTTTTGAAGCAGGCCGGCCGCCTTGTCGCCATTGTTCATGAAATACACAAGGAGGTACTGGTCAATTCCCATCGCCAGCACACCGGATAGTGTGTTCAGCACGATGATGGCTACCAGGGCCAGGAAGGCTGCGCTTTCCATTGCGCCCTTGAGGCTGTCCCAGATACCCACTTTGCTTTGGTGTTGCGTCTTGGTCGCAAAGCGTTCGCGCACGAAGAGCCCGGGCATCATGCCGATGCCGGCCATGATGACGATACCGATAATCCAGCCCATGGCCCGGACGCCGGTCACATTCAAGTCCGTCGCGCCCACCACCAAAACGGCACTGAGTAGGCCGGCCAGCGGCAACATCCATCCGCCGGTCAGTTCGCCAAGCTTGTGGAAGAACGCCGTGAACGCCATGACCCGCGTGCGCTCGTGGTAGTCCGGCGACATCTCGTAGGTCAACGCATTGTACGGCACGGCGAAAACAGCGTAGGCTGTGAAAAAGAGAAGCTGCATGGCGATGAAGTAGGTCATCTTCATGGTCTCGCTCCAAGCCGGAGGAACAAACCAGATCAGCCCAAAGGTCAGCCCCATGGCGATGGCCCCTGCGACAATAAACGGCTTGCGGCGGCCCAAGCGGGAATGGCAGTTGTCGGAAAACCGGCCCACAATCGGATCGATCAAGCCATCCCAGATGCGGGGAATCATCAGGGCAGCACCAATCCAGGCGGTGCTGACGCCCAGCATCATGTTGTAAACCGGATAGGCCAGCACACTGACACCGGCGTAGCCGAAGAAAGCTGCTAGCGCGCCAACGCCCAGCGCCAGCTTCTCCATCACTGGCACGCGGTCATGACTAGGGGTTGTATCCGTCATGATGATCTCGCTTCAGCTTCCTCGTCCTTCGCGAGGATCGCTTCCACGGTCCAGCGTTTGAGCATATCGGGATACTGCTGCTTGTAAACGCGGTATAGCGAGAGGATCTCCATCTCGTTGCCTTCCCAATTACAACGGCGGCAGTAGAATTGGTCTGCGTCCCGGTCATAGAGCAGATCGTAGTCGATCGTCCTAAACAGACAGTGGGGGCAGCGGTAGTTGATCTTTCCGGTTTTTCCTTGGGCCATGGCTTTTTCCTTAGGATGCGCGTTCGATGGTGAAAGCTGTCACGAGTTCCTCGTTGAGTCCGAGTTCCCGGCACAGGCCGATCTTGAGGTTCGGCGCAAAGGAGTATCCCTCCTCGTAGTAGCCCTGGCAATGACCCGCCTTCGGCGTCATCCGGATGCGGGTTTGCACCATCGGAATCACGGCTTCGACGGCGGCGACATCGGCGGTGGAATGCTCGCGGCAGCGATAAGCATAGTCCACGGCATTGCGCTTTCCGTCCCGGCCGATGACAGCGAGCGTGCAGCCGGTCAAGTCTTCGGGATACTCCCGCGTTCCCCAGCAAGCGGTGATGAACTCGTCAATTTCAACCTTGGCGGAGGGATTGCTTAGCCCGACGATTTTGCGGCCGATGTCAATCGTCCCGGTGTTTTCGCGGAAAGTGTACGACGTTTCGATCTGCACGTTCAGCCCCTGAAACTCGACAGTCACCGGGCGCACTATCAATTTGCGGTAGCCGGCACCCTCCTCATACCGGCCCGTTGAGCGACAGGCGCTCAAGTCCACTTCCTCGCCGCGGAACCGCACCTTGGCACTCTTGATCGCGCCTTCGCCGGCATAGTGCGTGAAGGGGCCGCCGCGATAGCGGGCCTGGACGATGAATGGATAGGAGGCGTCCTGGTTCACCTTCGTGCCTGCACCGCAAGGACGTTTAAGCTTGGAGGCGTAGGGGCGGATGTCCGTGATTGCACCGCCAAGCTTGAGATCAATTTGCACGCGAAATTTTGAATCCGCATACCAGAAACACTGGTTCTTCGTGCCAAAGATCGTGTCTTTCCAGAGCGCGCAGATCGGTTCGTTCACGGCCTTGTTCGCGCGGTACCAGTCGGCGAACTCAGTCATGGTCATGTCCGTGACCTTGCCCTCGCGTTTGAGTTGTCCGTAGTAGGCCATGAAATCCTCGTAGGATTTCTTGAGAATCCGGTAGGGACACTCCCAACGGCCCGCCTTGCCCATCCAGCCGGGACCGACATAGACAAGGTTGTAGGAGTAACCCTTGTTGTAGCGTTTCATGACCTGATACTGGTCCACCAAGTTGAACATGAAGGGCAGGCGGTCATCCTCATAGGCCAAGCCGCGGATGATGTTCTGCGGATGCGTGCCGAACATGTCGCCGGGGTTGTCCATTACACCGAGCAGATCGCGCGACAGGTGAGGCACCGCCACGATGCCGGCGTCGTCGTCCGCGTTTTCCGCGATGGCGTGCGAGCACGCCTTTGACGGTACCCATGCCGTCCATGGCCCGCCATCGAGCAACGTGTACCAGGTGTTGTTGGTGTGCCGGAAAACCTTTGGGCCTTCCTCGAAACAGGCGGCCACCGCGATTTTCACCCTCGGGTACTTTTCTTTGATATGGTTGATCAGTTCGGCATCCATGAAATAGGAGCCGGTGGACGTCGGGTAGGACCCGAAGACATCCTTGAAGCGCTCAAACATGTCGTGCACGAGGCGGACCTTGAGATCCCAGGGGAATAGCCACACGGCCAGTTCCCTGGAGCCGTAGGTTTCGCGGAAGCGGTCGCACTGGACACCGAGGAAGGTGTGCCCGATCTCGTCGCCGTATTTTTCGTGGTAATCCTTCGCCAGTTGGATGGCCTCATCGTTGTAAAGCGAGGCATAGGTCATCTGGATGGTGCATTTGATTCCGTTGGCATGCGCGATGTCCTGCTGCAAACGGAAGATGTCCAGTGACTCACCAACCACCTCCTGGCCGCCGAGATCTTCGGCCTTGCCGGCTTGGGCGTCGGTGGTGATGTATTCCGGCATCAGTTCGGGCCGGTGGACGACATTCAGGATGAATTTGTCCATGTTGTGTGTTCCTATTTTGAAAACACATCCAGCGCGGGGAGGGCCTGGCCCTTGTCGTCAAAGAGCGCGCGTGCCCAGCAGGGCTGCGCGTCGCCTTCATCTTCATAGCCGGGGGCTTGCGGGGGAATCCATTCCGGCGCCCAGTAAAACACGCCGCCGCCATGCTTCGATGCCCGCACGATCGCCAGCACATCCGCCACAAACCGCTTCTGCCCTTCCGGCGTGAGGGGATACTCGCCCACGAGGCGATGCCAGGCGGCAGGGTCGCCGCTCAACGCGTTTTCGTACATCGGGTGGTGCTTGTGGGGATAAGCCATTTCCGCGAGATAGACTTTCTTACCATAGCGGTTCCCCAAATAATCCACAGTCTTCGCGAGCTCGTCCGGCATGCCGTGCCAGAAGGGATAGTAGGACTCGCCGATGACGTCGAACGTCACGCCTTGCTCAACCACATTGTCGAAGAACCATTGGTTGGTGGGAATGTCGCCACCGCGGTCCACGTGCAGCATGATCTGAACACCGGTACCGGCCGCATCCTTGGCACCGGCGATGCCCGCCTTCAGAAGAGCGCCGAACCGCTTCCACGCCTCCCGGTCGCCGGACGATGCCTCGTCGTCCCAGCGCTGCGTAGCGGCGCTGTGGCCCCGGGTGACACGCCCATGCTCCCAAAGCATGCCGGGGGTGATCTCATTGCCGACCTGCACCATTTCGGGCGCCGCCAACTCCGCGACAAAGCGGTTCACGGTTTCGCGCGTATACACATGGACGGCGTCCACCAGCCCGGCAAAATCCAGTGATGCCCACGCTTTCGGCGTGTATTGCTTTCCGGGATCGGCCCACGTGTCGGAGTAATGCAGGTCGAGCAGAAACTTGAAACCGGCCTCTTTCAAAGTTCGCGCCAGTGCCATAGTGTAAGGTAGATCGTTGCACTGAGCGCCAAGGCCGCTCGGCGTGTGAAACAGGCGCAGGCGCGTCCAATCAAACCCGGCCTGCTTCAGAAAACGTGCGGGGTTTTTAATTGTACGGCCATCGCGATCGCGCAAGCCACCGCGTGCCGGGATCGTGCTGAGGAGCGAAAGGTCGGCACCGTAAATACAAGGCCTGTCCGCAGTCATTACCTCGCCTGCTTCTCAAAGCGAACCGTCAGGGCATCGAGCGAGTAAGGCTCGATGAAACACTCCACCTTACCGTCCCGGACGGGCAGCCCATCCTCTGTTTGCAGTTTGTTGTCTTTGATCGGTATAGCCTCCAGCCGCGCCGTGCCGGAACGCGCCGACCCGAAATCGAACGTAACGCGCCGGCGCAGCGGACTCCGGCTGACCAGCAGCACTGCGGCGGTGTTGCCGGCGGAATCGTTCACCGCCGCGCAGACCAAGTTGCGGCTGGCGTTAGATTCGCAGGCCACCAAGTTCCGCCCTCGGACGGCGGAGAACATGCGGAACATCTCGGCTGACAACGTTCGTTCATACGGTGGCAGCGAAGAGACAATGCTCTGGAAAACGTCCTGCTCCGGCCAGACCTCGCGGGACGTGCGCCACAGCAACGGCCACAAGCAGGTGAGTTCCACATTGTGGTTCAAAAACTCCAACAGAAGATTGCCCTGGATCACGGCAAAAAGGGCCGGCGAAAACGACACGCTCTCGTCGCTCGGGGCCACGTTCCATTCGAGCACGACCAACCCAATGCCTGGATAACCCGCTTCGCGGCACACAGTCCGGATCCGGTTGATCGTCTCCCCGTAAGCGGGTGGCTGGTCCAGCCAGCGATCAAAGGAAGATGTTCCCCAGCCCCAATACCAGTGGACGTCCAGATAATCCACCACTTTGCCGGCGGTTTGGAGGAACGCTCGGATGGTGTCTGAGCCGGCGTCCTGCTGGGTCGGATTGCAGATCAACCGCGCGTCCGGAAACTCCTGCTTGATGGCCTGGCCGTAGGCAAGGACTTCCTCCGCATATGTGTTGCCCCTGAACGTGTAGTTGGCGTTTCCTTCGTTCCACGGTTCGTTGTCGAGGTACCAATAGGTCACTTTGTAGCCCGCGTCGCGACAATGCCGCATCAGGTCCAGCGCCTCTTGAACGCCTTCGGCCCGACGGCCATACTTTGCGCCGGATGACAGGTTGATGCCCACGATCGGTTCAGCACCCAAACGCCGGCACTGCGCCAGGTATTCGTCAATGCTCATGAACAGCCGGTTGCTGGCCCATTGCTTCGGGGCCACCCGCACCGCCTGAAATCGCCCCCACTTCGGATCGCCCTTTCCGCGCTGTGACGCCGGCTCCCAAATGTCTTCGTAGCCATTTACCCCGGGCGACCGCCAGTGATAAAAGCCGGTCTCCGCGCCGCCCGGGAAACGCAGTGCCCCCACACCGGCGTACCGCAACGTGTCCGGGATCTTGTACTTCCGCCAAACATCGGTCGTGTCGCTGAAGCTGCTCAGGTTGATTCCCAAAAAGGCCGGCGAGATCGTCCGGAGCGTGTGTCCCAAATCAACTCGTACCGTCGCGCAGCGGTTTGACCTTGCGTAGAATTCGGCGTGGCTGTCCGGCATCACCGGCCGGAACGGCGCGCTTTCTTCCCGATCCCAACGGTTCGCTCCCGGCGCGGCACGAGCGACAAACGCCACGACCAGCAGCAGAGTCAGAAATTTCCAATGTCGCATGGTTGCCGTAAAACTAATCGCATATCACCGTCATACACGGTTCGTCAAGCAGAAGGCTGTTGCGGTTCGCACACTACAGTTTATGCCCCTTAATTGACTGACTCACTTTTAATGCGAACGACTGTCTCTTTGAGACCGTTGGATCGAGCCGTGAGCTTGATTGTTCCCGATTGACCTTCTTTCGCACGCACAATCACGAGAGCCAAGCCGTTAAATGCATTTCGCTCCGGCGATTGGAACGACTCCAGGCTCGTGGGGTCGCCATTGTCAGTGGCTACAATTTCACCGGGACCTTCGATGGAAAATTCGATGTGGTTCATCGAGCGCGGCACTAACAGCCTGCTTTTGTCCGCCACGGTCACGGTGACATACGAAAGGTCTTTGCCGTCGGCCTTAATTCTGTTTCGATCCGGTTCAAGCAACAGTTTGGCAGCCGGGCCGGTGGTTTTCATCGCGTCCGTCGCCCACCTCTTGCCATTTTTGTAAGCCACAACTTTGAGTTCGCCGGGTTGATAAACCACGTTGTCCCAGCGGAGACGATATTCAAACCGGTCTTTTTTCTTGAGGCCAAGCGATTTGCCGTTCAGGAAAAGTTCCGCCGAGTCGCCAGAAGTGTACACATGCACGGGCGTGACCTGTCCCACGCGTTCCGGCCAGTTCCAGTGCGGCAAAATGTGCGCCATGGACAATTCCGGACGCCAATGCGCCTGATAAATGTAGAAGCGGTCCTTTTTGAAGCCGTCGAGGTCGAGGATGCCGAAATAGGAACTACGCGAAGAATCAGGCGTGCCGCGCCGTCCGTTGTTTGTTGGCTCGCCAAGATAATCAAAGCCGGTCCAGACAAATTCGCCGCCAAGGTAAGGATATCTGTCCTGCTCGGCAAACTCCACGTCGGGGGCGTTGGCCCATGGCGGCGCGTAGAGGTCGTAGGAACTCATCTGGTGGTCGGGCATGCCGCCGCCGGACTTGTTATCGTCAACTGGAAAGAGATAGATTCCCCGCGAGCTGATGCACGAAGCGGACTCGCTGCTAAGGATGGTGACCAAGGGATTCCGCTCGTGATAAGGCGCGTACTGGAGCGGCCGCTGAGGCTCGTAATTGAAGCCAAAGACGTATTCGTCCGGGGAAAAACCGCTAAAGCCGGCTCTGTTGTTGGCCGTGACGGTCATGCGGGTTGAGTCTTCCTCGCGGACGATCTTGATCAGCTCGGCGAGAATCTGATTGCCGCGTTCCGAACCTTGTTCGCGGATTTCATTACCAACGCTATACATGAAAACGGAGGGGTGGTTGCGGTCGCGACGGACTTCGGCGCGGATGTCTTGCTCGTGCCAATCCGGAAACAGCAAGTGGTAATCCCCCGGTCTCTTCTGCGCCGCCCAGCAGTCGAAGGACTCGTCCATCACGAGCATCCCCAGGCGATCGCAAAGGTCAAGCAGTTCGGGCGCGGGCATATTGTGGCTGGTGCGGATGGCATTGCAGCCCATCTCCTTGAGGAGTTGAACCTGACGCTCAAGGGCGCGGACGTTGATCGCGCTGCCGAGCGGTCCGAGGTCGGCATGATCGCAGACGCCGTTGATCCGCACGTGTTCGCCGTTCAGGAAAAATCCTTTATCGGCGTCGAACTTGACCGTGCGGATGCCGAAAGGTGTTTCATAACTGTCCAACAGCTTGCCGTCTCGTTCGATGGAAGTAACGACGACGTAGCATTGCGGTTTCTCAATGCTCCAAAGCTTCGGATTTTTGATTGTGATTTGGCCATCGTTCATTTGAGATTGGCGCGCGGCAAATTTGACACCATCGATGGCGAGCGACGCGACGGATTTTCTTTTATCTCCTTTCGCGGTGAGTTCGAAAATTTCATTTTTCACCGTCACGGCAGAATCAGCCGCTGTTCCATTGTCAACCGTAACCTGAATGTTAACGGACGCCGCTTCCGCACTGATCGCCGGCGTGGTGACGTATGTCCCCCAATGCGCAACATGCACCGGCGAGGTTTTGACGAGCCAGACATTCCGGTAAATGCCACCGCCCGGATACCAGCGTGAGGAATTGGGGGGATTGTCCAGACGGATTGCAAGTTGGTTTGTCCCTCCAGTCTTTATATATGGCGTCAAATCAACCCGCCATGACGCATATCCATAAGGCCAGCCGCCGACGAATTGACCGTTGAGCCACACTGTCGAATACGACATTGCTCCATCCACATCCAAAAAAATGGATTTGTCCGCATCTTTCGCCGGAATGGCCAGCTTCTTTCGATACCATCCCACTCCATAATACGGCAACCGACCGGTGTCGGCGTCGCCATTGGTCATAAACGGCCCTTCAATTCCCCAATCGTGAGGCAAATTCAGTTGCCTCCATGAGCTATCGTCAAAATCCGGTTGCACATACGAAACGTCGCCTCCCAAATTTCCTTCTGGGCGCACGAACTTGCGCGACGGATCTTTTATGGAATCATTTCCGGTTGGCAGCACCCATTGTTTAATCACCACGGGAGGAGTTGAGGCAACGGCATTTGTCGCGACAGCATTCGTTGCCGGACCTGCCACCTCGGGTGCGGCGCCAAATCCTCCGCGCCGCCCGCGTCCTTGCGGTCGCACATCGTAAAGCAGGCTTACGGTGTTGCTCGGCGGATCACCTTTGATGAAACGCCAGTCAGAGTTCAACGAGAGGCGCTCACGAACAGAAGCCGAGGACGGCGCTCCCATTGCCAAAGCGGTTGAAATAATAACAAAGGCGACAGCAAGAGAACATCCGCAAGGCAGAAGCCGGGTTTGATATTTGCGTTTAAACTGTTTCATAGAGTGTTAACGATTTGTGCAGTCCGCCAGAAATTCAATAGCGAGCAGGGTTTAACCTCATCGTTGCTGCAGTTATTCTGAACATTCACTTCTGGTAAATCCAAACTGTATGGCGTTTACGTCTGCCCAAGTAAACGACGTATAGGTGAAAACTCATTCCAGGACATGACCGGCAAGACGATGGTGCAAGTGATGACCTATAGTGCTCCCCGTGAATCAAGCGGCGAATTTGAGAGAGTTTGGGGTTGATGGTTTGGGTTCAAGGGACGCCACGAACAAAATTCAGTCAACGCAGGAAAAAGGAAGCGCAGCCGCCGGACGGTTCACCGAGTCGTGAACGAGGCTTCCGTTGTTTAGTTGTCTTTCAGTCCTAACGGCTGCGCTCCTTCATTCGGACGTATTTGAATCCTTACGGCAACAACACCCGCACGCGGTAGTAGCGGGACCAAACATTGGCTGCCCCGCCAAAATCCGTCATATTGGTAACTGTGCCGAGACCCGTGCCCTCTCCGCCAGCGGCGGAGATACCCACACCGAGGATATTGGTCTGGCCGGTGTCCTGCCAGCTGCCATTGGTGTAGTTGCCGCCTACGTCACCAGTCATGGAATCCAGGACATTCGTCCGTGACTGAACGCCCGGCAGCCAGTTCGTGTCCCCACTGGCGCCGAGATAGGTCACCACAATGTTTGTGCCATTCGTCTGGGCAATACTGACGACGTGCAGGTAGGCCGCGGGGTTCGTGGGATTGAATCCAGCCAGGAACTTGTTGGTGTTGCTCATGCCAGTGCCGGTGTAATCCGCCGTCGGTGCGGTGTTGCCGTAGTTGTTGGTGCTGGCGAAGTAACTGAGCTGCCACCATGCAAACGAGCTATAGACACTGATTAAATTCGCGACGGTACTTGTGCTGGCGCCACCCAGACCGCTGACGATCTCCTGCACAGCATAGTTGCCCGGAGTCGCGTAGATACCCGATGGGTTCTGGGCAGTGGATGCGTTGCCATCCCCAAATGCCCAAGCCCAGCCTGTTGCCGAGCCGGACGAGGTATCGGTGAAGTTGACGCTCAGGGGCGCCGGCCCGTTGGTCGGGCTGGCGGTAAACGACGCTACCGGTAGGACTACTCCCGTACCGGAAACCAGATTGGTAGAACTGTTGGCGGTACTGATGAAAACCACGTTGGCGCTGTAGCCGCCGACTGCCGTGGGAGTGAAACTAACCACCACGTCGGTCGAGGCTCCACTTGAGAGACTGAACGAATTCCCGATGACAATCGCGAACGGCGGCGCCACACTTGCGCTGCCGCTAAGCATGGAGCCACCGGTATTGGTCACCACAAAACTGGCCTGCATTGTCCTGCCCGTAGCGACCGCGCCGAAACTCAAACTCGGCGGGCTGACTCCCAACTGGTTGGTGTTGAGCAATTGTCCGAACTCGACCGCGGCGGGAAGGACATTTCCCCCGGTGTCAAACCACGATGTCGTCTCGAAACTGGCCGTGTTGACACCATTGGCTTGTTGGTATTCCGCCGCCCACCAGAAGACACCGGCGCCGAACCCGCCACTGACGCCTTTCACAATCGGCGCCAACGCAACCACGTACTGGACCTGCCCGGTCACACTAGACGTGATGCCGTTGATGCCCGTCGTCGTCGTCGGCCAATGAGTATTGTTCCAGGGGAACGCCGTCTCCGCAACGATGACCGGCTTGAGGTAACGGTTGGCCGCGTTGTTGAGACAATTACTCAACTGTGCGAGCGTGCCCTGCCAGCCCGGGAACGGATAATAACTCTCGCCGATGATGTTGAATGGCACGCCGCCCCCCTGATTCAATTTGTCAAAGAAGTATTGTGTGCCTCCCCAATCTCCTCCACGATCGATATGCACAATGATCTGCGGCATCGTCGCGCCGGCTGAGCCATCTTGGATTCCTTGGATGGCCGCATTCATCAGCTGGCGCAGTTGCGACCACTGGGTGGTGTTATCATAATTGGTCCCGCCGACAGTGCCGCCGACCCTGCCGTCGGGCCACAACATGCCGCTTGTAATCTCGTTTCCTACCTCCACGTAATCAGGCATCGCGCCTGCCACTCTGAATGCTGCAATGCTGTTGCTGTTGTAAGCGCGCATCTGCTGCACGAGCGCTGCGAACGCCAGATTCGTCCACGCTGACGGTTTGGCCTGCTGCCCCGGGGATGCCCACGTGTCCGAATAATGAAAATCGAGCATGAACTGCAAGCCGGCATTCTTGACGCGCTGGGCTAGTGGGATCGTGTAGTCGAGGTTGTTGATGTAGTTGTACGGATCCGCTGCTGCTTGAGCCGCGCTGCTGGTGAACAACCGTAATCGCACACACGTCACGCCAGACTGCCGGACAATTACCAGTGCATCAGTCGTTACGCCGCTTTGTTTGTAGACCTTACCCTTTGACTCGAAAAACGCGAGAAGTGACATGTCCGCCCCGGGAATGGAATTGCCTGCACTCGAGCCACAAAGCGAAACCAGAAGCAACAAAACCGTGGTAGCCAACTTTGGGGGGCTTAAGCGCATTCCAATCGCCTGTTTGAATTCCCGGTGCGGTACGACTGAAAGTAAAACACCGCTTGCCTTTAATCAAGTCTTTCGTTCTTTGATCGCCGCCAGAATGTCTGGGGCCCGTTGCCCAAACGGGAGTTTCCCGAGTGACGGATTGGGTGGTGAATAGTCATGCGAGTTGGACGGTGAACTGGTGCAGGGAGGCGTGGAACGCATGGCCAGAGATTGCCGAGAAGCTATCGCGAGATTGGTCAGATGAGTGCGGCACCGGCAAGGCCGGGCGGCTCGAAAAGGAATGGCTCAGTTGCTTAAGCATAGGCTATGTCTGTATCATTCGCCACCTTTGCAGATTCGCCTAGCCTAACAAATGTGTGGTTTTACCAGCCTTGGCCAACGCTCATTCCGATTTGACCGAGCGGAATTTCAAAGCCGCCTCGGTTCGCGAACGGACATGGAGCTTGTGATACACATGCCGCAGATGCCAGCGCACCGTGCCGTCCGTAACGCCCATCCGGCTGGCGATCTGCTTGTTCGGAAACCCCTCGGCCAGCAGTTCCAAAATCTCCCGTTCGCGCGGCGAAAGGTCTTCCACCTCAGCGGCGGCGGCGAGCGGTTCCTGGAACGAAAATATGACCTTGCGTGCAATTTCGCGGGACATGGGCGCGCCGCCCTGCTTGACTTCGCGGATGGCGGAGATCAATTCCTCCGGTGTGCAGCGTTTCAGCAGATAGCCGCACGCGCCCGCACGTAGCGCCTTGAAAATCCGCTCCGTGTCCTCATACACCGTCACCATGATAATCTGCGCGGACGGCAGCAACTGCTTGAGCTGCGCGCAGCACTCAATGCCTGACAGGTTCGGAAGCTGGATGTCCATCAGGACGATGTCCGGCTGGTGTGTGGGAATCACCTTCAACGCCTCCTCGGCCGTGGTGCAGGTGCAAACACAGCGGTTCTCCGTGTCGGTCTGGACAAATTCCGCGAGGCTTTCACGGATGGTCTTGTTGTCCTCCACGATGGCGATTTTCGTCATAAATTCAATTTGGCGGGCACGCAGAAACGTAGCATCGTGCCGCAGTCCTTTGCGCTGGTGATCTCAAACCGTCCGCCCAGCTTCTCCAGGCGCGCGCGCATGTTGGCCACGCCATCCATTGCCTCGGTGCGGGTTTCCGCCGGCAGGCCATGCCCGTTGTCGGCCATGGACAACCACAATTCGCCGGCCTCCAGCCAGATGCCCAGCCGCACTTCCGTCGCGCCCGAATGGCGGACGACGTTGGTCAACGCTTCCTTGAACGCGAGAAACAACTGGTGGCGATG
>Ga0265338_10005156_pt1 | contig 17186 bp, 14 predicted proteins | sample 42126metaG_FD_193579 | JGI IMG/M metagenome (GOLD analysis project Ga0265338, IMG submission 193579) | Rhizosphere microbial communities from Carex aquatilis grown in University of Washington, Seatle, WA, United States - 4-21-26 metaG | ecosystem: Host-associated > Plants > Roots > Rhizosphere... | reverse complement strand
AAAAATTTACAGCGAGGCGAAATTTACGGCGGGCGATTATTTGATTTTCGGACGCGAGACGGCCGGGCTGCCGAAGTCATTGCTGGAACAAAATCACGAACGCTGGTTGCGGATTCCAATGTTCAACGGCCAATCCCGTTCCCTGAACCTGTCGAACTGCGCGGCGCTGGTTTTGTTTGAGGCATTGCGGCAGCAGGGATTTCCGGGTGAAATTCGCTGAACCGACCGGGCGGCCCCGGCGAACAACCGGGCACCAGCCAACTCACATGGCCTCCTCCAGTTTTTTGACTTCTTCCTTGATCAGTTCCGTCGTCCGATGTTTGGCCAGGTAAACCTGGTCAACGGAAATTCCAAAGGCGGCGGCCACTTTTTCGGGCGCCCATTCCTTGTTCACGTACAAGTCGAAGATTTGATATTTTTGCGGGTCCAGCCGGCGTTTGACTTTTGTCATGGCCGCATCCAGCAGGTTCTTTTCCCATTCCGCGTTCCACAACCCCTCCAGATCCCGGCCCATCGGATCAACCACCTTGTCCACCGTGCGGGTGCCGGTCTCGGGATCGTCGGCAGCGGAATGACTGGCGGCGAAAGGACCGCGCTTGCGGAGCTGGTCCGTGATCCGCCAGCGGGTCATGTTCAGGAGCCAGGTTTTGAAGGAGCCGATGGCCGGGTCATATTTGAAGGTGGGCATGTGCTTGGCAACGGAAATCATCGTTTCCTGCACCACATCCTGCGCTTCGGCCGCCGTCAGGCCGCCCTTGAGGGCGACGCCATAGATGAGCTTCCAGTAGGTGTCAAAAAAATCCTGCCAGCTGGACTGATCCTGCCAGTCTTTGAGTCGCTGAATCAGCGTTGCGCGCGTCGGAATCAATTCATCCATGGGTACTGCCATTTATCAAGTAATGCGGTCTTCAACGACGATTGGCAATACTATACATGTCATCCCGAAAAATGTTGAAGAAAAAGGTGTTATATGCTTTTCTTATCATTATTCATCAGTCAGATGCTTGGATGCGTTGAATCGCTTGAACTCGTTTTCTAAAGCCGGTCGCGGCCTTGGGCTGGCCGCAATCTTCTGGGTTTTGTTGGCTTGTGTCGAAGGGGCTTGGGCGCAGTCGCCGGCCGGTGGCGCAGGCACAAACGAAATCCGGATTGTGGAACTGCAAGGCACGGCGGAAGTCGCTTCCGGCACCGCCGCCGCCTGGGCGCCGGCGCAGACCAACCAAATCCTGCATCCCTTCGACCGGTTGCGCACCGGTGCCAACAGCCGGATTGCATTCCTTTGGTCTGACCGGAGCGTGGTGTCCTTTGGCGCTTTGACGGAGATCGAAGTGCTGCCGCCGGATTCAGGGGATGCGCAATGCGGACTGCATTTGCTGCGGGGCATCATTTCGTTTTTTCACCGGGACAAACCCGGACGCATCCGGGTCATCACCCGCGGCGCGGTCGCCGGTGTGGAAGGCACGGAATTTGTCATGGCCGCGGATGAAACGGAGCGCACCACCCTGTCGGTGATTGACGGCAAAGTCCGGTTCGGCAACGAACAGGCCACACTCGTGCTGACCAACGGCCAGCAGGCTGTCGCCGGGCCGGGCCGGGCGCCCGTTCGCACCGCGGGATTCATCGCCAACAATATTTTGCAATGGTGTTTTTATTATCCGGCGGTGATTGATCCGGCGGATCTGCCGTTCACGCCGGAAGAACAAAAAAACCTCGGCGAATCCCTCCGGGCTTATCGCTCGGGCGACCTGCCGGCGGCGCTGGCCAGCTGCCCGACCGGATGGCGGCCCGGGTCCGATGCCGAACGGGTTTACTATGCCGGCCTGCTGTTGAGCGTTGGACAGGTTGAACCGTCCGAATCGGCGCTGGCTTCAATGTCCGGTTCCGATGCCTCCAGCCGCCCGCAACGGATTGCCGCGGCCTTGCGCCGGCTCATCGCTGCCGTGAAACGACAGCCGAATGCGGCAATGGTTCGTCCGCAACTGGCCACGGAATTCCTTGCGAATTCATATTATGAACAGTCATGCGCCATCCCCGGTATTTCGTTGCCGGCCGCGCTGGATTCCGCCCGGCAGGCGGCGACCAACTCACCGGATTTCGGTTTTGGCTGGGAACGCGTGGCGGAACTGGAATTCAGTTTCGGCCATACCCGCCGCGCACTCGGGGCCTTGGACAAAAGCCTGAACTTGACGCCGCGCAATGCCCAGGCGCTTGCGTTGAAGGGATTCCTGCTTGCGGCGCAAAATCGCACCGGTGAGGCCGTCGGCTGGTTCGACCGGGCCCTGGCCGTGGACTCCGCCCTCGGCAACGCGTGGCTGGGGCGCGGTCTTTGCCGCATCCGCCGGGGCGATGCCAGGGGCGGACGCGAAGACCTGCTGGTGGCCGCGGCGCTCGAGCCGCAGCGCGCCGAATTGCGAAGTTATTTGGGCAAGGCTTACGCGGATGCGGGGAATTACCCGCGCGCCACCAAAGAACTTCGGCGTGCGGAAAAAATGGATCCCAACGACCCGACGCCGTGGCTTTATTCCGCGCTGCTCAACCAGGAGAACAACCGGATCAACGACGCGATACGGGATCTGGAAAAATCGCAGGCCCTGAATGACAACCGGAGCGTTTATCGCTCGCAATTGTTGCTGGACCAGGACCAGGCGGTGCGCAGCGCGAATCTGGCGGCGATGTATCGGGACGCGGGCATGGATGACGTGGCGACGCGCGAAGCCTCCCGCGCGGTGAACTATGATTACGCAAATTACTCGGCGCACCTGTTCCTGGCGAACAGCTACGCTGAACTCAGCGATCCAAACGAAATTAATCTTCGCTATGAAACTCCCGCCGAGAGCGAATATTTGCTGGCGAATCTGCTGTCCCCGGTGAGCGCCGGCACAATGTCGCCCACGATTTCCCAGCAGGAATACTCCCCGTTGTTTGAGCGCGATGGTTTCGGGGTCGTTTCGAGCACGGAATATCTGAGCCGCGGGGCCTGGACACAGGCGGGCGCGCAGTTCGGCACCTTTGGAAACTTCGGTTATGACGTGGAGGGGTTCTACCGCACGGATCCGGGCCAGCGGGTGAACAATGACATTGAGCAGCGGCAATTGTCCGCGGCGCTCAAATATCAATTGACGCCTCAGGACACCGTTTATTTGCAGGTAAAACAATACCAGGCGGACAGCGGCGATTTGTATCAATATTACAATCCGACGAATGCGAATCCAGCGGCTCGTGTGAATGAAGATCAAACCCCGAATATATTTCTGGGCTATCACCATGAATGGGCGCCGGGGGTGGATACGCTTTTCTTCGCGGGGCGGTTGAAAGAGTCGCTTTCACTGGCCAACCCGGCCGGGCCGACCCTTTTGGCGACCGTGCCATTTGGAACAGTAACCTCGTTGGATGGTCTAACCATGAATGAGCAACTTGAGGACGATTTGACGATTTATTCGGGAGAGTTGCAACAAATCTGGCAGACGCCCGAGCATAACACCATTGTGGGCACACGGTTTCAGTATGGCGATTACGACATTCAGAATGTGCAAAATACGCCATCCATTTTGCCCTTTTTGTTTCCGCTGCCGCCAGACAATGCCGCACAACAGGATGTCTCCACCATGTTCCGGCGCTTTTCCGTGTATGGCTATCATCAATGGCAGATTTTTGAACCGCTGCAATTAATTGGCGGAGTGGCGTATGACCGTATGACCTTTCCGGAGAATTTTCAGACGGCACCCATTTCCGGAAACACCAAGACCGAAGATCAGATTTCCCCCAAGGCCGGGCTGATTTTTGCGCCATTTGACAACACCACCTTCCGTTTTGCCTATACCCGCTCTTTGGGCGGAGCAGGCCTGGACCAAAGTTATCAAATCGAACCTTCGCAGGTGGCGGGTTTCATTCAATCCTACCGGAGCATCATTCCGGAATCGGTGGCCGGACCGATTCCCGGCGCCAAGTTTGAAACGTATGGTTTCTCGCTCGAACAGAAACTTCCTACGCGGACCTACCTCGGCATTTCCGGCGAACTCTTGAATTCCGACGCTGATCAGATCGTCGGAGTATTCGATTATTTTCCACTCCAGTTTCCTCCTTTGGCTGTTCCTTCCGGACTCAATGAGCGTCTGGATTACACGGAACAATCCCTCCTTTTCACGGCCAACCAGTTGCTGGGAAAAAATTGGGCGCTGGGTGCGCGTTACCGGGTGAGCGATGCCGTGTTAAATGAGAATTTCACAGATGTTCCGGATGCTCTCGCTCCGGGCAGCATTCAGCCCCGGCAACGTATGCATGCGATTCTAAACCAGGCCGATTTGCTTATGGTCTATAATCATCCCTGCGGTTTTTTCGCGCAGGGAGAAGCCCACTGGTATGATCAAAGCAACAGCGTGGGCGGTGAACCGGGTGATGACTTCTGGCAGTTCAATGCCTATGCCGGTTATCGGTTTTTGCATCGCCAAGGCCAGGTCACGCTGGGCCTGCTGAACATCACCGGCCAGAATTACAATCTTAACCCGCTCAATCTTTACAACGAACTTCCGCGCTCGCGCACCCTGCTTGTGAGCCTGCAGTTGAATTTTTAACGCGGATTCCTGCCTCCAAACGGCTGTGGAACGCCGGCTATGAAATCGATATTGTCCGCGCATGGGCACGCTTTACTACGGCGACAACCTCGACATTCTCCGGCGTTACCTCAAGGACGAGACAATTGACCTGGTTTACCTCGACCCGCCCTTCAATTCCGCCCAGAACTACAACGCCTTCTTCCACGAAAAAGACGGTATTTTCGCCGCCAGTGAGATTCACGCCTTCGAGGACACCTGGCACCGGGACAGCCGCCTGAAATTCACGAGCGGCACTCCTTCCGAATCCAGTAGGAGCCGGCGTGAGGAGGCTCAAACTTCAAAATCCGCACTCCGCAATTGATCAGAGTCTCGTTACCTCGACTCCCACGAAAAACATTTCCTTCGTCCGCATCATCGGCGAACCAACCACGCCAAACGAAGCCGCCACGCTCGCCGAGGACGACAAATATCGTGGGCGCTTGGACTGGTCGGCACGCGACCGGTGGAGCAGAAAAAGGGCGCGGACCACGGCGTTGACGGCAAAATTCTTTTCCGCAACGATCCCAAGGCCGCCAAGCCCGAGCAAATCATCATTCAAGTCAAAGGCGGCAAGACCGGCGTGAAGGACGTGCGCGATTTGCGCGGCGTGCTGGATCGTGAGAATGCCGCCGTCGCCTCGGACGAGACATTCAAAAAAGCGCCGGAATCGAAGGAGAAGCAAGGCAGGCAGACGGACCTCAACGTATAGGGACGCAGACGGAAGAGTTGAAAAAAACGGGCTGAACTTTGGTTCGGCCCGGTTTCTGTTTGGACGCTTGTTCCTGTAAAAAGGATTTACGGATTAAACCCGGTCAGGACCAGTGGATACCCATTGGTTGAAGCAGGGACATTGTTGGTGAAATAAAGTATGAATTCGTAAACCGGACTGTATGCGGGATTAATTGTAACACTGGTTTGAGCGCACCCGTAATCACCATAGAGACCAAAATATTGAATTTTGGTATCAGTTCGTCCTGAACCATCGGCAGCCGTAAGGACAGGAGCTCCGGGAGCAGGCGCCCAACCCCAGCCTTGGGAAATTGTTTTGGAATAAACGACGAATCCGGCATAAGGTCCGGGGCAACTACTTCGTGAACCGCCGCTAAGAAGAGGTGTACCAAGTACGACGATTGGTCCTCCGCCAAGAATGCCATTCGCCATCACACCACCAGCGGCTGGTTTGGCAGCGGTGGCGCTGGCCGCCGTCAGGCTTGGTGCGGTTGAACCCGCGATTTCCACCTGCACCGATGCCGCGCGGGTGGGCACCATTTGTCCGACGATCGGTCCGCCATCGAAAACCTGGCAGGAATATAATCCCACGTCGTTGATTCCAACTTTGTTAATAGTCAGAACGTTGTTGGTCTGTCCCGTCAGCGGAACGCCGTTGCGCAGCCATTGACAGGCATCGGCATTGTTGGCCTGCACCGACAACACGACGTTCGAGCCGATGGGAACGGCTTGATCCAGCGGCTGTGCCGTTATCTGCGGGAACAAGGATTGATCAGCGGAGTTGGCCAAAAGCGGGTCGGTTGTTTGGGCATGAATGATATTTGGTGTAATGGCAAGTAATCCGGTGATTGCCGCCAGTGAAATAATGTAAGGGACACGTGTTTTCATGGTATTATGGGTTATTATGGGTTTTTGCTGTCGTTCTGCCCCGCCCGACAAACCCCTAGAATCTCCACAGCAAGTTTAGTGTTTCTCTACTCTCAGGCAGTTACTGATACGCAATAACTGGGCTAATCTTTCAAAGATATTGGCAACATTATTAATGAATGAAAGACAGAACCAATCGGCGTCAGCGGAGCGCCGGTCTCCGTCCGGCGCAAATTGCGTTCCTTCAACCGATCCCGGTGGAAATTCGCTGATTTCCCCGCCCGCTTTTTCTAAACTCAATCAGCAGTGAAGGTCAAAGCCATGGGACGACGTGAATTTTTCCAATCCGCGCTGGGCGCGGCGCTGGCGGTGCTTTGTGGTTTGATGTTGTGGCAGATGCCGTTGGGCGAGCCCTGGGTGAACGCCAGCTACGATTATTTGTTCCGCTTTGGCGCCCACGCGGTTACGAACCGGGTGACCTTGATTTTGATGGATACTGAGGCGTTCGATCAATTTCACCAGGTCCGCGGACAGTTATGGGACCGTGGATTGCACGCCCGATTGTTGAACCGGCTGGCGGATGACGGGTGCGCCCTGGTGGTGTTTGACTCGTTCTTTCAACAACCGCGTGATCCGATCCAACAAGACAAAGCCCTGGCGGAAGCGATGCGGCGTCAGCGGCACATCGTTTTAATGGCCGGACAGGCGCAGGTGATATACCCCACGCTGGCCGGAGCGCAGCCAACACCGCCGGTTGAACCATTTCTCAGCGCCGCCGGAACCCATTGGGGCGTCGCCTGTCTTGATCCGGACCCCGACTTGGTGGTGCGCCGGCATTGGCCGTTTCCATCCCCGGGACCGTATCCGAGTTTGCCTTGGACCGCTGCGCGGCTGGCGGGGGCGGGATTAAGTGAAAACCCGCAGGAACGGTGGTTGCGTTATTACGGTCGGGACGGCGCAGCGACGAGATTGAGTTACCGGTTCGCGTTGGACCGGCCGGCCAATTATTTCCGCGGGCAGATCGTATTCATTGGCACGGAGCCGAAAACATCGGTACCCGGTGTCGAAGCGGACAAATTTAGCACTCCTTACACGCGCTGGACCAATGAAGCCACCGGCGGCGTGGAAATCCTGCTCACTTCCTTCCTGAATCTGACGAATGGTGACTGGTTGCAGCGGCCGGCTGGGTGGCTGGAGGTCTTGACGCTGGTGACCGCCGGATTATTGCTCGGTGGCGGATTGTGCCGGATGCGACTGCCACTGGCTTGTGTGATGGCGGTCGGGGTTGCCCTGGTGATGGCGGTCGGGGCGATCTCCTGGAGTTACTTCACCAATTACTGGTTTCCCTGGCTGTTGATTGTGGGCGGACAGGTGCCCTGTGCCCTGGGTTGGGCGCTGGCAACGGGGTTGCATCGCGCGCTCGAAAAAAGAACGGTCTCGGTTTCCCTGTCATTTCCCCGCCCAGCGGCTGCCGTCGTGAATTTACCGGACGCCCCGGATTATGAATTGTTCAATCCCCCCTTTGGCGAGGGGGCTTATGGAAAAGTCTGGCTGGCGCGGAACAAGGCCGGACAATGGCGGGCTTTGAAGGCGGTTTATCTGGCCAATTTTGAGCAAAACACCGATCCCTACGAGCGCGAATTCAGCGGCATCAAAAAATACCAGCCGGTGTCCGACAAACATCCCGGCTTGTTGCGGGTGGAATTTGTCAGTGAGAAGCAGGCGGGCTATTTTTATTACGTCATGGAGCTGGGGGACCCGCTCAAGCCGGGTTGGGAAGGGGAACCTTCCACCTACAAACCGCGTGATTTGGTGAGTGAACGCGCCCGTTGCCGTGGCCGGAGGCTGCCGGTGCGGGAGTGTGTGCGGATTGGGCTGGCGCTGAGTGATGCCCTTGATTTCATCCACCGCCAGGGGCTTACTCACCGCGACATCAAGCCCCAGAACATTATTTTTGTCAACGGCCAGCCCAAGCTGGCGGATCTGGGACTCATCACTGAAATCAGGCCACCCGACCAGGAGCGGACGTTGGTCGGCACGCCCGGCTATATGCCGCCGCCACCGGAACGTCCGGGCACACCGCAGGCGGATATTTACGCTTTGGGCATGGTGCTTTACGTGCTCAGCACCGGCCGGAATGCGGCCTATTTCCCGGAGATCGCAACGACCCTGGTGGAGCGGGAGGACCCGGCGGATTTTCTCCCGTTGAATTCCGTCATTCTCAGGGCTTGTCACCCCGATCCGGCGCAGCGTTATGCCTCGGCTGCGGAAATGCACCGCGCCTTGCAAGAAACCCAAAACGCGCCGGCCGCGGAGTGATTACTGGTTGCGGCCGGGACGGCAGCGGCTGCCTCAACCAAAGCGGGGCTGAACCTGAATTTTCCGGAAATTTCAATCCGCCCGAGGCACCGCATCCAGACAACTCCGCACGGTCTCAGTAAGACTTTCGAATGAAAATGGCTTGGACAAAATGCGGCTGTGCGTTTGAATTATTCCCAGCCGCTCGGGACTATAGCCGCTCATCAGGATTACTTTGAGGTCTGGTCGTTCCCCCCGCAACCGGTCGGCCAGTTCCTGCCCGTTAAGGCCGCCGGGCATGATAATATCGGTCAGCAACAAATCAATTTGCGGAGCGTTGGCCTTCCAGATGTTCAAAGCCTCCAGGCCGTCGGAAGCTTCCCAGATTTGATAACCGGATGCCTCCAAAACGTCCCGGGTAATCATGCGGACGTTCGCGTCGTCTTCGACCAGCAGAATTTTTTCGCGCCCGGTGGCTGGACGGGGCGGTGTTGGCAAACCGGTTTTTTTCATCCCCCCGGAAACACCGGCCGGCAGGAAAATTTTGAAAGCGGTTCCGCATCCCAACTGGCTGGATACTTCGATCCAGCCCTGATGTTGTTTAACGATGCCATAAACCGTCGCCAAACCGAGACCGGTGCCCTTGCCCCCCTCCTTGGTGGTAAAGAAGGGCTCGAAAATCCGCGGCAAGTATTCCGGGTAGATGCCCGTCCCCGTGTCGCTCACGGTAAAACAGACAAAATTGCCGGGCTGTGCCTCGGGATGGGTGTTCACATAGGCGGCATCAACGTGAACGGCCTCCGTTGTGACTGTAATCGAACCGCCGGCAGCCATGGCATCGCGCGCATTCACGGTCAAATTGATGAGGATTTGCTCGATCATGCCGACATCCGCGCTGACCGGGGGCAGGTGTTCGGCGTAACTGCATTGCAGCACAACATTCTCGCCGATGACCCGTTTGAGCATCCTGGTGAAATTACCGATGACGTGGTTCAGGCTGAGGGGTTGAAATTGAATTTTCTGTTTCCGTCCAAAAGCCAGCAACTGGCGGGTCAAATTTGCGGCGCGTTCGCTGGCGTCGGTGATTTGTTGAAGACATCGGCGGTCTTCCTCCTTGAGAGGAGCTCCTTCCGACAACAGCAATTGAGCATTGCCATGAATGATGGTGAGGAGATTGTTGAAATCATGGGCCACCCCTCCGGCCAGCTGGCCAATCGCCTCCATTTTTTGCATCTGATGCAATTGTTCCTTCAATCGTATTTGCTGGGTAATGTCCTTCTTGATCGCGATAAAATGGCTGATTTCTCCATCAACCTCCCGAATCGGGGTGATGGTCATTTCCTCGTTATAGAGCGTCCCGTCCTTGCGCCGGTTGGTGATTTCACCCTGCCAGACCCGGCCCGCCAAAATGGTTTCCCAAAGTTTCGTGAAAAAAACGGCGGCGTGTTTGCCCGACTTGAGAAAGTTCGGCGTTTTGCCGAGGACTTCCTCCGGAGGGTAACCGGTCATGTCACAAAAAGCCTTGTTGGCAAATAGAATTTCCCCCGCCTTGTTCGTCAAAATGATGCTATTGGCGGCAGCTTCCAGGGCACTGGATTGTATATGCGCCTGGAGTTCCGCCTGCTGCCATTTTTTCGGCGTTTGGACCATCATCTTTTGGCAGATTAAACGGGACCGAACTCCACGCTCCGTCCCCTCCCGGTTGCATGGAATCGGTCCCGTGGTTCTTCTCTTTTATATTCATAAATACCAACTCCGTCCCGATAACCCTTTGTCCCTTAACCATGTATTTCCCCTAGAATCGGAGTTGGTATAAAATGTCATCGCACGGCTTCGTGGGCGATTCGCAACCCGTTGCGACTGCTGTTTCCCAATGAAACCCCAATGACGGGCAACCCCGTCATCATCGCACAAAACCACACTACAGTTAGTACGGGGGTAATTTCAGAATCTTTCAAAAATTTCAGCTCCAGCCGGGATTCCATAAATTCCCTTTGTCAAACTGCGTCATGCTGACTTTGTTCAATGCCCGCGGCAGCGGGGTTTCACGCCGGGATTTGAAGTTTGTAAAAGCGGCGGACCCTGCTTACCTTGCCGGTCGGTTGGGCGCTTGGCGCAGTGGCTAGCGCGTCTCGTTTACACCGAGTAGGTCGGGGGTTCGAATCCCTCAGCGCCCACCAGTCTTCGCTTGGAGCGCAGCGAAAAGCGAAGGTTGCCGCGCCGTAGCCGAAGCGCGAAAGCGGGCTGAAACATTCCTCGGTGATGCGCTCCAAGCTACGGCTCGGCAGGCTAGGTTACTTTTCCGCAACCAAAGTTCCGTCACCACGAAGTTTCATTCGTTGACCGCGCCAGGTGATTTTGTTTCCCAGGAAGGCGCCTGCCCAAAGCGCCACTTGCAGCAGATCCTTTACCGGCACGAGCCACGCGGGCGAAACCAGGGCGCGCGATGGTGTGAAACGGCGTTGGAGATTTTGAGCCAGGCAGATTCGGACCAATAAACAAGTGCCGGCAACCAGCGGGGCACACAACGTCGCCGACGAAGCCAGTGAAATGAGCAGCCACAGCAACGGCCAGAGGGTGGCGTTGGCTAGGATGCTGAAAAAATAGGGCAGGGGCTGGCAGACGCGAATTGTGCGCGCCCAGCGGAGTTGATGCCGCCAGACGTCGCGCCAGTTCATCGGCGCGTTCCAGCATTCCACAACGACCGGACAGAGCGCAATGCGATGGCCATGCCCGGCGATTCGTTGGCCAAGCTGGTAATCGTCAGCGAGGCAGTTGGCCAGGGGATTGAAGCCGCCCGCCTCGGTCAACACCTTGCGGCGCAAGAGGATTACCGCCCCCAGCGCAAAGTCGAGCGGCTTGATGCTCGCGGCTTGCAACACCTGGCTCCAAAAATCAGCGTTGATGGCAACGGCCTCCCAGCGCATGGCCCACGTCGCCGGATTAGCCAGGCGGTAGAAGCAGTTGACCAGACCGGTTTTGTCATCACGCAATGGCGCCACCACATTGGCGAGGAAGTCCGGCGGCACGCGCACGTCCGCGTCACCGATGAGGATCAACCCGTGTTTCGCCAATCGCTCGAGCTGGATGAGTGTGGAAATTTTGGCATTGGTTCCCAGCGATTCGCCGCAAACGACCAGTTGTGCGGCGCACGCGGGATTTTTCCGGATCAATTCGTTGACGATTTTGCAAACCGGATCGTTGGCGTCGGCAACGCCGAACAGAATTTGCGCCGGCCCGGTGTAATTCTGGTTGAACCAGCTTTGCAGTGAGTCGGCGGTTGTTTCGTCACTGCCTTTAAGGGGTTTGAGCAGGGTGATGGCGGGCGCGAAGGCCGGGTCGGCGACACGATGGTGCAGGGGAAACCGCCGGGCAGCCAGCCATTGCCAGAGGGCGAGCGCAAAGCTCAAGAGCGCGAGCGCGGCGGGAATTGCGTTGGTGAAATTCACCGGGGAGCAGCCAGCAAAAACTCAGGCGGGGACTTCGGCCGGTTTGGCTTCGATGTGTTCATCAAGGACCAGCACGCCATGCGGGGGAATGTCGTAGTTGCCGGAAAACGTGTTGCCCGTGAGGAAATCATGCATCGGTTTGTAGAATTGGATGCGGACGGGCGAGTTTTGGTGGTTGAGCAGGAAGAAAACGCGCATGCCTTCCTTCTGGCGCATGCTGACTTCGACGTTTTCGGGAACCTTGAGCAGGGGTTGCAGCCCGCACATTTGTCGCAGCCAGATGACGAGGTCGTGATAAAAATGCTGGTGGCTCAGGGTGCCGACGTAAATGGCTTTGCCGAGGCCAAAGGCGTTCATCGTCAGGGCCGGCCGGCCGGCGTAGAAATCCTTTGCGTAGGTTGCCAGGACCTGGCAGCCCTTCGGTTCGATGATGTCGCACCAAAGGCGCGCAGGATGCACGTGGCTGGTCGGGAACGTGCCTTTGAAGGTGAGGTGGTTTTCCTCGCCGGGCGGAATGGGATCAAATTCCAAAACCTCCAGCCCGAACAAATCGGTCAGGTCATTGGGGTAACCGGTGTCGGGCGCGATGCTGTATTCATTGATCAGACCGGTGTTAAACGTGCCAATGAGCGTGCCGCCGTTTTGCACGTAAAGTTTGAGGCGATCGGCTTCGCCGGCGGCCAGCAGATGCAGGGACGGCGCGAAGACCATTTTGTAGGCGGAAAGGTCCTCCGTGGGACGGGCGAAATCCACCGGGATGTTGCGGTCGTGGAGCGCGTTGTAGATGAGTTGAATGTGCTCGCGCAGGTTGAAAAATTTGTTGGGCGGCATCGGCTGTTGCAGCGTCCAGTCGTTGTCGTGGGTGTAAAGCACGCACACATCGGCTTTTACCTTTGTGTCCTTGAGCGCGGGCGCGAGCAGTTTCAATTCCTCGCCGATCTGGCTGATTTCCTTGAAGACCCGGGTGTTGCCTTCGAGATGATGCGGCAGGACCGCGCCGTAGAATTTTTCGTTGCCGATGCGCGGCTGGCGCCAGCGATAGTACAGGACGCCGCACGCGCCCCGGGAAATGAGCTGGTACGTGAACAGCCGGACGATGCCGGGCCGCACCAGCGAGTTGACGTCCTGCCAGTTGACCTGGCCGGCTTTTTGTTCAATGACCCAGAAGCCGCAATCCCCGTCGGGCGTTTTGATGTTTGTTTTTTTTAGCGAACGAAGAATGTCAATGTCGCACGCCAGTTCGGAGGATTTGGTTTTGATCACCGGATTGCTTTCAACGGAAACAAAATCCACGGCGTCCGCCATGTCGAAGTGATCGAATTTCCGGTGGAGCGCGCGCAGATTGACGGTGACGGGATGGCCGGGACAAAGTTCATGCAGCACATCGGCCTGCATGCGAACGAAGGCCACGATGGCATCGCTGCAAAACCGGTACCAGTCCAGCAACAACGCCGGGTTGTGCGGCGCGGGCGCAGCCAAGGGCATGGGCACGTCATCGAACGAGGTGACAATTTGCCCCAAATAGCGCAGGCCCAGCTTGTCGTTGAGGCGCTCGACGGTCTTGTATTTCAACTTCAGCCAGTTTTGCCATTCGAGCCGCGAATCTTCGTTGAACGACCACTCGGTCTGGTGCCCCCCGAGGCCGCTGTCAATCTGCCAGGCAATCAATTGGGGATGATCGCCCAGGGCCTTGGCCATGTTTTCGACCAGCTGCTTGGAGGCGTTCCAATAGGCGTCGTTGTTGAAGCAGGTCGCGCGGCGCGTGCCTTCGTGTTTGACCAGACCGTGCTCATCAATCGGCAAAATGTCAGGATGTTTTTTCGCGAGCCAGATGGGCGGGGCGGAAGTGGGGGTGCCGAGGACAACCTTGATGTTCTGGTTTGCCATGATGTCCATGACCCGGCGCAACCAGGAAAAATCATATTTGCCTTCCTTGGGTTCGCAAATGCCCCAGGAATGTTCACCCATGCGGACGACATTGATGCCGGCCTGGGCCATCAACTCGGCATCGCGTTCCCAAGCGCCCTCAGGTTTCTCAGCGGTGCCGCTGTAAGGGAAGACCCACTGCTCAGGATAATAATCAACGCCAAAAAACATAACCTCGCCTACGGGTTTGTAACAAAATTCTAAAAACAACCGGCCGGGTTTGCAATCCAAAAATTAAAGGCGTTGCCGTGGCCCAAAAAAGGTGTGGCTCTTATTTGCCCAATAAATTACCAATTTGTTTGGTGATTTTGTTGGCCCCGTTGCCCACACTTTTAGCGATGTTGGCGCGGGCGACTGTCTTCACGGTGTCAGTCACGATCGCGTCCAGCACACTCCGGGTCAACTCGGTTGCGGTGATGCCATCCTCGTTCATGCCCAAATTGGTAAGATGAATCGGTGGCAGCGGAAGCGTCATTTCTTTCCCACCCAGTTCCGTAAGGAGGACGTGAACCCTGGCACCGGTGATGAGGATATCATCCGCTTCAAATTTTCTGGACGATTGGGCCTGGTTGGTTTTGTTGGGCGAAGCCGGACGGTTGTTTTGGGCGGCGGCATGGGTGGCGGCGTTGACGTTGTCCATGATTTTGCTGAGATTATTGCCGCCCAGGCCGCCTTCAAAGGTGATTTCCGGGGATTCAATGCGAAGCGAGCGCAGGACAATTTTGTCGGAGAGCACGGACAGGGGATTTACGCCGACGTCGATCGTTCCGGCGCTGATGGCCTGTGGGGTTTTGTAACCTTCGGGATTGCCGACGACCAGGCCTTTGACGGTGGCCGAGCCGGCCAACAACGATAAATGCACTTCGTCCAGTTTGATGGAGACCTTGGTGATCTGCGGGCCGGCGGTTTCAACGCCTTTTTTGACGATGTCGCCCAGGAACGTGCTGGCGACGACGATGGCGGCGATGACGAGAGCAACCAGGATGATGACCACACCCCAAAATACTATTTTGTGTTTTTTCATAAGCGCGCTGATTCAATACCGCATCCGGTTTTCCCGGTAAAATTGAACTTCATCACTGTGCGATCAGCGAGTGGATGACTTCCACCAGCTTGTTGATCTGGTATGGCTTGGACAGAAAACGGTCCGGTTTGACCGCCGAATTCACGTAAATGCCTTCGTCCACCGTGCCGCTGAGAAGGATTGTTTTTTGCCGCGGGTTGAGCCGCTTGCATTCGCGAATCAAATCCATGCCGTTCATGCTGCCCATGGCATAATCGGTCACGAGGACATCCGGCGGCGATTGGCCGGCAATATATTCGATCAGCGCCTTTTGCGGGTCGCTGAACAGGCACACCTGAAAGCCCGCCGGTTCCAATATCATTTCCGCCAGGTCCAGCAACATCTGTTCGTCGTCCACCACGAAGATTGTGGGTGGCGACCCGGCAACCCCGTTGCTATCACGTTGGCTCATGCTGGCTCATGGCTAAGAAAGCATAGTTTCCGGCCGACAGCAAGCGCATTTGACGGGTGAAATTCCCATTGCACCGTCCACTTTTCCGCCGTAAGCTCGGCATGGCTATGAAGTCATCGCCACGAAACAGGGAATTGCTGCTATGAAAAGAAAACCGGCATCCGTATCAGGCAAGAAGAAGGCAACCGCCCGAACCATTCGTCCACGCCGCGCCCCCCAAACCCTGTCCACCGAAACCATTTCATCCGTTGCCGAACCCGCTCCGTCAACGGCCAACGTCAGGCGTGCTGCCCAACCGAAAGCAGCCGGTACCCGTCATGCCTACGCCCGCAAGGAAATTCAAGTTCCCGCCATTTTGCTGGAAGGCGACCAGCCCTCGTTCCCGACCGTCAGCGGTCCCGGACAGAAATATGCGCTCGGTCCCGTGCCCCCATCGCAACAGTTTGAAACGACGGAAGCCGAATTGCCCGAGGCCTACGGCACGCGCCAGTTGTTTTTGACCGCCCGCGATCCGCACTGGCTTTATGCGCACTGGGATTTGACGCGCGACCAGCAAGCGCGTTGCAACACGCGTTCGGGCGACGGCCATCTCGTTTTGCGGGTTTACCCGCACAAGCTTGAGGGCCATCCGATCAATGAAATTCACGTCCATCCTGAATCACGCCACTGGTTTGCGCACGTCGAACGCGCCGGAGATTCCTACGCGGCCGAGCTGGGCTATTACTCGGCGCTTGGCAAATGGGTGCGCGTCGCCGCTTCGGCTGCCACCCTCACGCCGCCGGACGCTGTTTCGCCGGAAGGCAGCGCTGAATTCGCGACGATTCCATTTGAATTCCCGTTCGTCAGATTGATGGAAATCATCAAGGCCGCCGTGCGCGAAAATCTTCCCCTGGCCGAGGCGCTCGAAGAACTCCGGCGGGAGGGGCATCCCGACCTCCCGCAGGCGGTCTCCCGGCCCCCCGCGGCCTGGACCTCGCAACAGGAACAGGCGCTGGCGAAAATCATCAACATTGATGACGTCCGCCGGGTGTGGATGGGTTCGCTCGAAATCACGGAATTGATCCGCCGCCGGCTCGCCCACGAAATTTCCTCGCTCGGGATCTCGAGCCTTTCCAGTCCGTTCGGCGGCATCGAGCAATCGAAGGGTTTTTGGTTCAACGTCAACGCGGAGTTGATCATTTACGGCGCGACCGAGCCGACGGCCAGGGTGACCCTTGGCGGACACGAGATTAAATTGCGCCCCGACGGCTCATTCAGCTACCGCTTTGCGCTGCCGGATGGAAAATACGATTTGCCCGCCGTCGCCGTTTCCACCGACGGCACCGAAGCGCGGGCGGCAGACCTGAAATTCAGCCGCAAGACGGAATATCTCGGCGACGTCGGAGCGCACCCGCAGGACCCGTCATTGAAAGCGCCGTTGCCGGAAAACGTGTGAACTCCATGGACGCGCCCCATCGTGGAGCCTTGATGCTGGTTCGCTTTATTGCCGTTGCCTTGGTCGGTCTCGGCGCAATCCAACTGAGTTTGTCCTGGCTGGAACGCTCGGCGCACCATGCGCCCATGCGGATTTATGATTTCACCCTTCCGGCCGTCCTGGGTGGGCTGGGCGTCGCCGGTTTGATCAAGGCCGGCTCCCTGGCGGAATGGATCTCAAACAAACTGGACTGATCACCGCCGGGTTTTGACAGACTATGCAAGGATATTTATCCCTCGTTTTGCACGCGCACCTGCCGTTTGTGCGACATCCCGAACACGAGAGGTTTTTGGAGGAATGCTGGCTGTTTGAAGCCATCACCGAAACCTACATCCCGTTGCTGCAAACGCTTGAAGACTGGCGGCGCGACGGCATG
>Ga0265338_10005154_pt1 | contig 17190 bp, 7 predicted proteins | sample 42126metaG_FD_193579 | JGI IMG/M metagenome (GOLD analysis project Ga0265338, IMG submission 193579) | Rhizosphere microbial communities from Carex aquatilis grown in University of Washington, Seatle, WA, United States - 4-21-26 metaG | ecosystem: Host-associated > Plants > Roots > Rhizosphere >... | reverse complement strand
GTCGACGAAATAGGCTGCCGGACCGTAGATCGATTGGCAATCGTCGCAGTCGCACCAGGCTTCGCCCTGAAACAATGTGGGCCAGGATGCGGCGCCATCCGTCGCTCCGGCGGCATTCTTCATCAGAGAAAGCACCGCACCGAAATCCGGCGGAGAGAATTTCGCTGTCGAGCCTCCGCGTATGGCCCATGGGCTGATGTCCGTCATCGACTGCGCGACTGTCGTCAATGCGAGTTGCGCGGTGGCGGCCGACCGGAAGGCGGCAGAGAACACATCGTGCGCCGTCGCATCACCGCCGAAGAGCGTGGTGTAGCGGTCAACGAATTCGGCGCGCGGAATCCGCGCGATCCTCATGGCGGAATCCAGACCGTCTGCCAGCAATTGCTCGACCGCTTCCGGTTTCCCCGCCAGCCGCACGATGCGCTGCACGCCCTTAAGGTAGCCGATCACCGCCGGACGGGCGCCTGCATCCACGCCGTCGAGCGCCTTCGGATTGGCGGTCAAATATTGATCGACCGTAGTGAGCTCGAAATCGGCAGTGGAGGCGGCAAGTACCTGATTGGCTGCGCTGCGAATGGGATTCACGCCGCTCGCCTGCACGACGCTGGCAAGCAATGCACGCGCCGGCACCGCGCCGAAAGTGCGCGCCTCACGCTGGAATTGCGCCCATTCCGCGCGCGCGGCCGGCTGGTCGGCAACCGCGATGGTGCCCCAATTGGGCGCATCGGGCAGCGGCCGTGTGAGATCGAGCGCGGGATTTGCCGCGGCGAGAATCGGCACGAACTTCGTGGGAAGCGGCGGAGGCGCAACCGCGGCGCGGCCGCGAAGATATTCGGTGGGAAACGCGGTGCGCACGCTCAACTGCAGCTTCGCGGCCCAGGCGGCGACCTTTGCTGCCTGCGTGTCTCCCGGAACCGATGCGGGCGTACCCGTCGCGGTGAGGAAGGCCTGCCAGTCGCCATCCCGCCAGCGCGCAAGATCGCGCAGCGATTTGATGCTTCCAGCCTGCCGGCGCGCCTTGAGTTCGGCAAGCGCCGGTTGGAAACCGCCGAACAGCATGTCGAGACGCAGCGTCGTCTCAAGATCGCCGGCGGAGGGACCTAGCGCTGCATCCGTCCGCACGTCGTTCCAGAATTGCTGAACGCTGCCGGTGCGGCCGATCCAGCGGGCGACAAAGGCCGTCTGTACGTCGCGACTCGCCAAAGCGTTGGCCAGCGCCGTACTAACGCTTGAGGCTCCCGTCGCCGGCATCGCCCGCGCCGCAACGGCGTTTTGCAATTGGGTGAGTATCGTATCGATCTGCGGTTCGTATGTCGCTGAGATCAAATTGCGCTCGATTGCGAGTTCGAGCCGTGGCCGCTGAACGTCCACCGGAACGGAGGCGAGCGCCGCCAAATCTCCTTCGTGGCCGCTGCGCAAGAGCCCGTAGAAGATTTCGGCGTCGATGCCGCCGCCCGCGTCGCGGGCAAGCTGTGCCGCCTGCGCCATCGTCGTCATACGGTCGGGCTGAATTCCCGTGCTGCCGGCGACAAAGACGATTTGTTCGTCGGTCAAATCGGCGAGCCCGAGCTTCGCGCGCCCTGCAACCGGTTGCGCGAGGGTAGCGAGCGCACGATATTCCGACGGAAGCGCGGCCACGGCGTCGTCGAGACCGAGATCGACCATGGCAACGGTTGGCGCATTCGAGATGAGCGCAGAACTTGCCGCAGGCGGACGCGCCGGCACGTTCGTAGAGGGCGGTGCAATCGCCTCGACGCGGACGATGAGATCGGGTTTGAGCTTGCCGTTCGGCGGCATGACGTAGTGGATTTCGTAGCTCCCATCCGCCGCGGTCGTGGCTTGGCCGAGTTGAACCTGCGCAAATCCGGTTGCCGCAAGATTGCTGTCGAACGCCTGCACGGTGCGATTTGGCGCGGACGATCCATCCGCGTTGAAGACGGTCCCGCGCACGACCGCCTGCGCGGGTACGAGCGCGGTGGTGGGATTGGCCGCCGCGGCGAGCGGAATCTGCAGTTGCGCCGTTTGTGTATTGACCGCCCAGACAATCTGTTTGGCCTGGGCGACGGCTTTGCCGCTGTTGAATATGCGAAAGGCGATCTGCGGCACCTTCTCCGGCAACAGCGCCGCAAGGTAATCGGGATCGAGAATCATCTCGAAACGCCCGCGAGCGTCGGAAGCGGCGACGTCGATCAGATCCGGGCACAGCCCGGCCGCATCCCACGCTTCGATGCGCAGATTTGCGCCGGACGCCGGTATCGGGATCAGGGTCCCAACCAATGAGTAGGCCATTTTCCCCTCTCTCATCGCAATGTTGGTATTTGCGATTTGCCCCCAACGCCGTGCCGGTTATTCGAAGAACAGATTCACCCCCCGCCTGCGGAGCCACTCATTGGCTTCCGCCGCCGTGCCGGTTTCTTTCGGTCCCATTACGCGCGTTCCTGAAAGATCAGGTCTTTCGTACAAATAAGGATCGAAGGGTTCGACCGCTATCTGCTGCTTTCCGACCCAACCTATTTGGCGAACCCCTTTGCTATCCACCCCGTAGAACCGGAACCAAGCGCCCGCTTTCTTGCCGGATGTGCCGAAGCGCGATTGATAATAGGCTTCCCCCTCATGGACGATCATATTTCGTCCATCATACTCGAACCCTTCCGGCACAACTCTTTCGATAGCGACTCGCCCCCCGGTCTCGCGTGCTAATTCACCAATGCTATTGCGGGGGCTGTTGTTTACGATCTCGAATGTGCCGCTTTCCGCGCGGTTGCCCGCTGCCTTTGCCGCGAGAGTGGCCTCGTCGCTAACGACTTCAGCGCCAATGCCCAGAAGCCGCGCGAGGCCTCCGAAGATTTTGCCGGCCCCGCCGGCGGCCATCTGCATTTCGACGTCCGACGTTCCGACCGGCAATTTCACATAATCGTTGACGCGGCAATCGTCGGGATTGTTCTCGTTGCGGCAGCTCCACAAATGCCGGCCGTTCTCATCCAGAGCGTCCAGATCGACGTCGACCCAATCCTTCTTTCCGCCTTGCTGCGCGAAATATTTGTCGAGAACCTTATTACCCGCGGTGGGCAGCAAGGTGCGCTGAGCGGGATCGTCGTCCTCATCCTTGTCCTTGTTCATTTCGACCCAGACGTCCCGCTTGGGCACCTCGCCAAGATCGAGGCCATAGGTGATGTCGCCGGGCTGGATGGGATACAATTTGCGGACGGGTTCGAGGATCGTGTTGCCTTCGGTGCGCACATACCAGCCGGCCCCGTTTGATCCTTCCTCCGACCAATATTGGTTTCCGCCCCAGGTTGACTCCAGCCGGGCGACATATTTGTCGTCACGGCTCGAACCCAGATACGTGGTCTTGGGCTCCAACCCCGCCGGATCGTTGAAGCGCACGGGGTTCGCGTCGGCATAGCGGTACAGATTCATACCCGCAGCGAGCCCGGCCGGATCGGCGGACGTCCATCGTCCAAGCCACGGGGCATAGTATCGCGCACCGTGATAGGTGATCCCCGTCTCCTCGTCCCGTTCCTTGCCGGTGTAGCGATAGCGTTTGAGGCTCACCTCGGCTGTGCTGCGCCCCGCCTGATAGGACGTGCTGCCATAGGGATAATATTCTTCGTACGAAATCACCTGCCCTGCATCGTCCAACTCCAGGCAGGCCGAACCCAGATGATTGCTGAACTGATAACGCACGAGTTGCGCCGGCAGCCCGTCATCGCCCTTGGTGCGCGTCTCCACCAGGGCGAGGCGCTGCACTCCGTCGGCTATATGGAGCGTCTGCCGCTCCAGGATCGCGTTTGCTCCAGCGCCGTCATATTCGCGATAAACCTCATAGCCCGTCCCGATATAGAACCGTTCCTCCTGCTTCGTGCCGTTCTGGCGTTCGACGATCTTGCGAACCCGCTGGCCCGAGGAGTCGTAGAGAAAGAAGACGGCGCCGCCGCCACCTAGATCGGCAGATTGCAGCCGATCCATGAAGTCCCAGACCATCGCCGCAAGATGAGGCATCGCCGTGATATTGCCGTGCGCGTCATGGGAATAGGTCTCGCTTGCCGATCCGACGGCCGTGCGGCTCAAGCGATTGCTGACCGCGCTAGACTCGATGAGGCTGGGTTCCTCGTAGAAATAATCGCGCGTCCAGTTGCCGTTCTGAGCGGTATGGACCAGGTGCAGGAAATTGCCCACCGCGTCGTATGCGTAGGTTTCATTATAGAGACGCATCGCCTGACCATCCTGCGGGTGAGGCAGGTGGATGCGGAATTCATCGTTCCAAGTGGTCTGGGGAAGGGTCGTCTGTCCGATATGCTCGCGCCCTTGCGCCGCGATAAGCCGGTAGAGCGGGTCGTAGACATAATCGGCGTCGGGCGGCACGACCTGGTTATTGAAATAGACCGTCTGCTGGGCGCCATCGCGGATGGCGCTGATATTCCCGGTTGGATCGTAGATGTAGCTGAGATTCTGGACGCCGCGCGGTGGATTGGGCGGCGTGGGATCGTCGCCGGGAAACGCCGAGGCGCTCCGTGCCGTGTAAAGCTGCGTCAGGCGGTACGTGTCGGGATCATAGGTGTACGCAGTGCTCGTGCCATTGCCATATTCGATCAGCTCCCGCTGACCTTTGGCGTTGTAGACGATGCCGGTCACGAACGACGAAAGCGTTGCCGCGCCTTGCAGATTGACCGCAAGCCCGGCAAGAAGGTTGGCTTCGTTGTAAATGGGCTTGACGGCACTCATGTCCGGCATCGTCAGCGTCACCGGACGATTAAGCGCGTCGTAGACGGTGCTCGCGACGAAGATGTCCGGCTCCAATGCCGGATTTCCCGCCCAATCGGGCACGGTTTTGTAGTCCTGGGCGAACTGGCGCGTGCTGCACAGCAGATTGCCCTTGAAGTCATAGGCCTCATCGGCGCCCGTCATGGGATTTACGCCCATGCTGGTCAGGATTCCTGCGCCATCGGACACGCGGAAGACCCGCGTGCGGAGATTGAGCGCGGCATCGTTTGGCTGGCCCTCTCCATATTCGGTCTTGGCGAAAAGGATTTCCTTGGCGGGGTCCTGAGTATCGGTGCCTTGCACGAAAGCGCGTACGGGGCGGCGCAGAGCGTCATATTCGGTCCGGAAGGTGTGTCCCCTGCTGTCCCAAGCGCGTATCGGCCGGACGCCCGCGTCATACAGCGTCCAGCGGTCGCCCGCCTCCATGCTGGCCTGTTGAAGAACCGCGCCCAGCATGTCGAAATCGGCGGTGACGGCGATGCGGCCGAGCGCATCGGTCGCGGCGCGCCGATAGCCCTGAATATCCTGTTCGACCCGCGTGAGGTGTTTTTCGGCGCCATTGTCGGCGACGGTGAGGAAGGCCCGGCCCAGTACATCGAAATGCGCATTCGCGGGCGTGTTCGCGTGGGCGGCCGCCTTGGCGGCGGCTTCCGTCTCCGCCTGGCGTACCGCTGCATCCGGCCAACGCAGGGCCGCTTGCGCCGCATAGGCCGCATCGCTCCGCAGCGCATGCCAGCTCGGGGAATACGCGTTCGCCTCAAGCCGCGCGAACCACGGTGCGACATCGGGGTCGGCCGTGGGATCGAGCGTGACAGTGTCGTTCACATCCCAGGTTTGCTGCCACCACGGATCGAACAGCACCTTCTCGTATGTGTGATTGGGATGCAGCGTGGCGGCTACGCGCATCCGCGGATCGTAGAACAGGGTCGGACTCACGCCGCGCTGGACGGCGAACTCGAAATCATGCGCCGCCGTGAAGAAGGGTTCGTATTGCCGGACCGGCTTGTCCTTGTTGTTGAAAATGGTCCAGCCGCTGGCGGTCCAGCGCGAAGCGACGTCCGGGCCGCCGCTCTCGACCGGACCCGGCTCGGCCTGCACTTTCTTCTGGATCGCGCGGCCGGCGCCGTCGGAATAGGAAAAAGCGATCTGGACTTTGGTCTGTTGCCCGGGGGCCAAATCGGCAACGTGGGTTTCGCGCGCGAGCGTCGCTGTGAATACCGGCTGGCCCGTCCTCGCATAGCGGTTGACGTCATAGATGGTCCGCGTGGTGGCGTTGCCCAACAAATCCGTCGCCGGCGCCACAGGATCATTTAAGAAGGCCGCAATGACGCTGTCCGTCAGATCGGGGACGAAGCCTTCCAGCGAATCTCCTTCGGCTTTGCCGCCGGGCCCGGCGGCCTTGCCCATGACGGCGCTTCCCGCCGCAAGCCCCAGTACATCGAAAGCGATTGCAGTGCGGTTGCCATTGGGATCGGTGACCAGATCTGGCAGCAGCACGCGATAGTCGTATTGGGCTGTCGTGACATTGCCCAGCGCATCGGTGGTTTGCGCCACAAACAGTTCATAGGGGTCATAGGACACAAGCGAGATATTGCCGAAGGGATCTTGCGCAGCGCACGCGAGATAGCGATGTCCGCGCGCGAATACCGCGTCCGGATGCGCAAGGTCGGGCGAAAAGAATACGCGGCCGGATGGAGACCACAATTGTCCATCCCCGTCGAGGTCCAGGAACGCGCCTGTGGAACCGGTGAGCAGCGAGGTCGCATCCGGCGGCGAAATCTTGGCGCCGAGAACGGCGAGAAGTCCGGGCGTAAACGCAAGCCTGTAGCTCTCATAGGGCAGCGCCAGCGGTTCGGCCGTACCCAAAGGCAACGCCGCGCTGAGATCGTCTTTGCGATAGAGGACACGCGTTTCCGCGATTCTGCGCCGGTAGGGATCGGCACCCTGAACGCCGGACGCGTGAATGTCCTCATAAGCGATTTCGTGTTGGCCGTCCCCCACGGTCTGAACGGCTTGCTGCATTTCTTCGAAGCGGAACAGATTGGTGGTGTTGGGACGATTTGCCCGTGGCGCAAGATTGAGGAGCTCATAGGTCCGGGATTCGGCGGGGAGCGGCACGCGATAGCTTTCGCCCGCGGATATGGCGTTGGTGTAACGGCTCTCGGTGAGGGTCGCGAGAATCTGCTTTTGCTTTTTCTTATCGCCCTCTGTCAGCAGCGGGTCCGGAGAATCGAACCGGCGCCCGTAACCGATTTCGACGGTCTGCAGCGGATTTCCGTACGCGTCGAGCGCAAGAACCATGGAATGCTTGACGCGCGGGTCCGCCAGCCGCTCAGCGCCCACCTCGTACAGTTTGCGCTCATAGCGATATTCGATGGTTTCGCGAGCGTGGGTGAAAAACACCGAATGCCGGTTTTGCCCCTGGGGCTGCAGCAATTCGATCGTGAGGTTGCTCTCGGAGACGCTGTAGGGTTGCGGTTCCTCGGCACTGCCGTCGAGGGCATAGATTTCCTGGCGCAGCACCGATCCCTTCAAGGACCGCCGCGCTTCGCGCTCTTCGTCCGGCGACAGCGTCCAGGGGAGAACCGGTCCATCCGCCTGCGTCACGCCGGCCGGCAATGTGGTATCCTGCAGCAGCATGGCATCGAGCGCATCGGGCGCGAGCCCCGGCTCGCGGTAATACGCATCCTTGAAGTGTGCGCTGACGCCGGCATCCGGCAGGTTCGCGCCCGTGTGCAGCCAGGTGCGTGTCAGCACCGCGGGCAGATCGGTCGCAGAATCGATGTTGGCGGCATCGTCTTCGATGAACGCGGCAAACGCTTCGGTGTCCCATTGCTCCACCATTCCGAAGCCGCGGAATTCGCGTTCGACGCCGTCGAAATAGCCATGGTGATAGGCATAGCGGCTGACGAACCGGGTCTTGCCGACTTCATCGCGGATCTCGACGCGCTCCACCACATGCACGGGGAACGGCAATTTCGTGAGCCATGGCGTGCCGGTCAGCCGGTCGCGCAAATAAAACTGAGTCGACGCGGCGTACTGAACCGACGTTTGCGTACCCAAATTGTTATCGATGCCGGTCAGCAGATGGGGCTTCTGACCGCCCATCAAATCGACATAGCGCATCTGGCGGCCCGCATCGCCGGGAAGCGGCGACGACCACACCAGGCACGCGGTGCCGTTGCCGAGCAGATCGACCGCAACCACGGACGCGATATTGTCGGGCGCGGTAAACTGCTTCAGCACGCGCGGCACCGCCCACGCATTGCCCGATTGGTTGAAGTGCAGCACGACCTCGGAGCGGCCGAGATAGATGATGTCGGCGGCACCCGATCCGTCGATGTCCGCAAGGCGGATGCGCGCCTGATCGAATCCGTCGGGCGTATCGAAGACCGGCGCGTTGCTCATCTCGATCTTCGCGCCGAAACGGCCGTAGCCGAGATTGGGCCAATAGCAGACCTCACCATTGCGGATGCGCACGAGATCGGTCAGGCCGTCGCCGGAAAGGTCCGCCAGATAGATGGACTGCGTGCCGTCCGCGAACAGGAGTGCCGGGCCGTCGTTTTCATCGAACGGCTTGCGCACGGTTTCCCCGGCCGCAAAACCATCCTTCCCCAGCGACGGATACCAGGTGAAAACCTCGTCCTCGCTGATCAGGATATCGGCAAGGCCGTCGCCGTCGAGATCGAGGATTCGTAGATTGGGATCGGCCCAGGCAATGTTCGGCGACTCGGCAAATGGGATGAAGGTCTGCCACGCGCCATCCTCGTCCCTGGCGTAATAGCCCGGCAGAAAGCGGTCCGTCTGCACGAGACATTGCCTTCCATCACCTGCGAGGTCGAGAAACTGCTGTCCGCCGGCGGCAAGAGCTGCGGTAGACGGAAGGGTTGCGACCAGTTCCACCGGCTCGAACGCGGCCCGCACGGTTCCCGCGGGCGGCCCCGTGTCCGGCAGCACATTGCCGGAATCGTCGCGCGGCAGGTTGCTGATATTGCGTTTGTAGAACCAGCCCCCTGTTTGCTCGGTCAGGACGCCGGGCAAGCCTTCGCTGTCCAAGTCCAACCATTGGTAATGCGTGCCGTCGACACCATAAGGGAGATTCTCCAGCGCACCGCCATCGACCGTGCGCAGCGTCTCATCGACGACGGCGTCCGAATAGCTAAGCGTTACGGGCGGCATCGCGCGCGGGCTGAGCGCTTCGCCCGTCTGGGGGTCGAGGATCGTGTAGGACTGTCCGTCTGGATTGCGGCGGTAGGCGGTTTGCTGCGCACGGGTGAGAAAACTCATTCCGGGCCCGTCATCGCGCGCGGCATAGGTGAAATCGGTCGACCGCACGAGGCAGGCAGAGGGCCCGAGTTCCGCGAACGCATGGAACATCAGCACGCGCCGGCAGAGACGATAGGTGCGGACCTCGAAACCGGCGCGATAGGTCGAGAACGGGTCCGTTCGCACCGGCCACGGCGCATCGGGTTCAAGCGTTGGAACGGCCGTATCGTGGTCGCCATAATCGAAGACCACGTGAAACAGCCAATCCGAGGGCAGCGCGAGAGATGAGGGCGCCTGCGGATCGGGGTAATAGGGCGTGCGGTTGCCGTAATGGACTGCCTTCAGATATCGCTGCGCACCGGCGCTGCGATTCCATTCGTGCGGCACTTGCGGCACGCTATCGCGATTCTCGGCGGCGTACTCATAGGCAATGACATTGCCTTTTTCGTCGTAGCTTTGTTCCAGCAGCCATTTGAAAATCTTCGACGCATCCTTGGGATCGGCGATGCGCCCGCCCGCGCCAACTCCATAAAGGCTTGTGACGTTGTTGGCGGAGACGGTCTTCCAGAACGAGGTGCCGTCAGCGGCGTTGGTCCATCGCTCGATCCGCGCGAACGAGCCCTCGATGCGAGGCCTGTAGCGCTGAACCGCATAGATGGCGCCCGCGCGCGTGGCTGAGAAGTCCTGCCGAATCCAGCCGCCTGCTTGCGGAATGATCACCGGAACAAGGTCTTCGGCATCGGACAGGATGAAGACGTCCGTTTCCTCCGCGTCTTGATATTTCGGCAGACCCTTGTCCGTCTTGCGCACGATGAAGGGAACCGACAAGGTCCAGCCCAAGCCGAACGGACCGTTGCCGGCGCCGGAATCGTAAGAGAGGCCCAAGGCCGGGCTGAAAATGCTCGCGGAAACGAAGATCGGAAGCGTCATCGACGCTGTACCAGTCGCGGGGTTGGCGCCGAACTTCTCGCCGATGCCGCGAATGGCGCCGCCGCCCTTGGGGACGGAGATCGAAGGAATCAAACTCTCGCCGGCACCCTCGGTTGCCGTCTTAGGCTCGGGATCCAGCGTCTGTTTCGACAGCGTATTCCCCCCCGGAAAAACTTGAAATGCGGAAGGAGCGTAAAAGTTCCGAAACCGTTGCGCTGACCAACAATCAGCTTCTGCTTGGCGCTCTGAACGCAAGCATTGCCGCGGCCGTTCAGTCCTCGACCGGGACCTTATGGTAGATCCGTTGAAGCGAAGACCACATGGGCCGATACTGGAGAACAGTCTCGGCAAGGCAGATCCAACGACCCTCCTCTATTTCGCGACTCAGACGGCCGACCTCTCGGGCGATCTCGATAGAGAGCAAAAACAGATAACCCGATAATCCGAGTGAAGCGATGAGAAGCGCATCCCCGCCACGTAGAATAGCTGGCTGCTAAATGAGGTCGCGATAGGAACTCGAGGGTGGCTATCGAGACGTACGTACGATCGGACGCGGCAGCCGGCGAACCGGACGGTCGCCGCTCGCATCCGTCGCCCCGCCCTCCGACTACGTACGAAAGCTTACAGAGGCATGAACCGTATGACGGGCGGAACGACCGTTTGGGGGGCTGTCTCAGGCTCTCGACAAAGTTTTGGGACACATGCCAAGTAACGTTGTTGTGTTGTCCTGACCCCGACATAAAAGCCTGCACCTCCGGGGGCCACCGCCGTGAATATTTCCGCCATCTTCATCAAGCGCCCGGTGATGGCGACCCTCTTGATGGCCGCTTTCCTGATAGCGGGCCTCTTCGGGTACACGTCTCTGCCCGTTAGTGAGCTGCCCAACGTCGATTTGCCGACCATCAGCGTAGCCGCGACGCTGGCAGGCACCGATGCCCAGACCATGGCGTCGTCCGTCGCTACCCCGCTCGAAAAGCAATTTTCACTGATTTCCGGCGTAGATTCGATGTCCTCGGTCAATGTCGCGGGCAGCAGCAATATTACGATACAGTTTCGTCTCGACCGGAATATCGACGCGGCCTTCCAGGACGTTCAGGCCGCATTGTCGGCCGCAGCGCGCCAATTGCCGCCTGCGATGACGACGCCCCCTTCGATCCGCAAGAGCAATCCGGCCGATGACGGTATCTTCTATTTATCCGTAAGCTCGGAAACACTGCCGCTCTCGGTTGTCGATCAATATGCGGAAAACCTACTGGTCGGGAAATTGTCCTCGCTGGACGGTGTGGCTCAGGCGGTCATTTATGGTCAGGCAAGGCCGGCGGTGCGCGTCCAAGTCGATCCGACTGCCTTGGCTGCTCGCAAGATCGGCATCGACGAGGTGGCGTCCGCTAGCCGTAACGCCAGCGTCAATCTGGCAACCGGACAGCTCGACGGCGAAACGCGCGGTGCTGTCATCCACGCCGAGGGCCAGCTCAACAAGGCGGCTGACTATGCGCAGCAGATCATCGCATATCGCAACGGCGCCGCTGTCGCCCTCTCGGACGTAGCTACCGTCGTCGATGGCGTGGAGAATCCCAGGTTGTTCGGGTCATGGAAGGGAGTGCCCTCCGTGACACTCGAAATCCATCGCCAGCCCGGCGCCAACACGATTGCCGTCGTCAACGAGATCAAGGCGGTCCTGCCGGACCTCGTCGCCCAACTTCCTCCCTCGATCAAGGTCCAGACATATATGGACCGGAGCATCAGCATACGCAGTTCCGTATGGGACGTGCAGGTCACGCTTATCATCGCGGCCCTGCTCGTCGTGGTCGTGATATTCATCTTCCTGCGCACCCTCTCTGCGACTTTCATTCCGTCCATCGCGCTTCCGATTTCCGTCATCGGCACCTTTGCCGGGATGGCGGCCTTCGGTTACAGCCTCGATAATCTGTCTCTGATGGCGCTCACGCTGTGCGTCGGCTTCGTGGTCGACGATGCGATCGTGATGCTGGAAAACATCATGCGCCACGTGGAGATGGGCGAACCGGCTTACGATGCGGCGCTGACGGGATCGCAGGAGGTCGCCTTCACCATTCCCTCCATGACGATCTCGCTCGCTGCCGTGTTCATTCCGGTGGTGTTCATGGGCGGCATCGTCGGAAAATTGCTGCATGAATTCGCGGTTACAATCGTGATCGCCGTGCTCGTTTCGGGCGTCATCTCCATGACATTGACGCCGATGCTGTGCAGCCGGATGATCAAATCCGCCAAGGATGAGCACGCCAAACGTCACAATTGGTTCTATCGCGGCAGCGAGAACGCGTTTCTGGCGATGCAGGGTGGCTATCAAACGAGTTTGCGTTGGGCCATGCGGCATCGCGTGTTCATTGCCCTTCTGTTTTTCCTGAGCCTGGCCGCGACCGTCCAATTGTTCCGCATCATGCCGCAGGACTTTTTGCCTGCAGAGGATTCGGGCCGCATCAATGCCTATTCGGACGGTGCGAACGGCATTTCGTTTGCGGAGATGCGACGCCATCAGCAGGAGGTGGCGAACATTATTGCGGCCGATCCCAACGTCGACGGGTTCATGAGTTCTGTCGGCTCCGGCGGGGTGCGCGGCGGCGCCAATTCCGGGTCCTTCGGGATCCAGCTCAAGTCGCGCGACGAACGCGCCTTGAGCACCGATCAAGTCATCTCGGAGCTGCGCGCGAAGTTTCAGCGCATTCCGGGCATAAATGTGGTCATGCAGAACAGGCCGCCGATCCGCATCGGGGGCACCACCAGCAGGGCTCTCTACCAGTACACGATGCAGGACATCAGTCTGCCGGAGCTTTATGCCAGTTCGCAGAAGCTGCTTGCAGCCTTGCAAAAGGACCCGCTTCTGATCGACGTCAACACGGACCTCGATCTGTCGACCCCGTCGGTGAATGTGGAGATCAACCGGAAGCGTGCTGCCGCTCTCGGCATTACGGTAAATCAGATCGAGACTGCACTGGGTGCGGCGTTTGGCGGGCAGGACCTGGCTCCGATCTATACCGCCGCCGATCAATATTGGGTCGTTCTCGAACTTCTCCCGAAATTCCAGCGCGACGCCGATTCCTTGAGCCGGCTTTATCTTGCAACTTCGCGCACGGAGACTATTGCGGGCAATTCGGGTTCGTTGGTTCCGCTTCTGTCAGTGGTAAACCTCACGCGCGGAACGCAACCCCTGTCGGTCAACCATCTGGGCCAGCTCGCGGCGGTGACATTGTCTTTCAACCTGCCTCCGGGGGTGGCACTCGGCGATGCCGTAAACGAGATCGAGAAGGTCAAGCAGGATATCGGCATTCCGGCATCGGTTCAGGGAAGCTTTCAAGGTACGGCAAAGGCTTTCCAGGACTCGATGAAAGGGATGGCGTTCCTCCTCGCCGGAGGCATTCTGACCGTCTACATCGTGCTGGGAATGCTCTATGAGAGCTTCATCCACCCGCTGACGATCCTGTCGGGTTTGCCGGCGGCTTGCGCGGGCGCCTTGCTGACGCTCTGGTTGTTTCATTACTCGCTCACGCTTTACGCCTTTGTGGGCATTATCATGCTTGTGGGACTTGTGAAAAAGAATGCGATCATGATGATCGATTTTGCTCTCGCCCGGCAACGCGGGAGGGGCGTGGATCCGGAAGCTGCTATTGTGGAAGCGGCGGTGGTCCGTTTCCGCCCGATCATGATGACAACGATGGCGGCGCTCTTCGGGACTTTGCCGATCGCTATCGGATGGGGCGCCAGCAGCGAGGGCCGCAAGCCCCTTGGCATTGCGGTTGTGGGCGGGCTTCTCGTATCGCAGGCACTGACGCTCTACATCACCCCGGTGATTTACGTCTACCTGGATAAGTTAAGTTCCTGGGTCCGGAATCCGGGTCGCGTGGTGCCCGTTCAGGCCGAGTAGGCCGATTTTTCAATATCCCAAGAAATGGCCGGCCGCGGGCTGAAATCCGCTCCCGCGCCGCCAGGTTCAACTACGGCACCCCTAAGGGAGGGGAACCGTCTGAATTTTTACGCCGCTTATATTTTGCCGGTGACCGCTTGCCATCGAATTTATACGCCGCTCCGGGCCATCAACTCCCCGGCAGCCGGACGATTTTGCACATGTCCGGCAAAGGGGAGTTCCCGATGTGGCGCTGGACATTCGAACGCACGGAGCGGCAGGCCCTCTGGCATGAGCAATCCGATACAGTTTCTGGCGAGAGGGCGAGTCATTCGGAAAACCCGCCCGCACCCGGCGAATTGCTGTTTCAGACGGGAATCGTGCTCGCGGCCACGCTCGGATTTGTATTGGCAGTCCAATTGCTTCTGGCGGCGATGAGCATTCCGGCGGCGTGAATCTTTCATCCTGGCCGCAAGGATTGTTGATCCAGCGCAAGGCTGAATGGCCCATTGGCCGCTAAAAACAAGTCGTCGGCATATAAAACCTTATACAAAACAGCCCCCCGATCGCTCTCGATTTTATACGGCCTTCTCACGATCTTTCCGGCAGCAGAATATGGAGATCGCAATGCTTATCCCGGTTGTTTTGGGCGTATTTGCCTTTCTGGCCCTGATGATAGGGCTTCGCCTCTCCGCCCTCGTCGGGCGCGACGGCACGGTTCACGTGTCGGGTGCCGGCGTCCGTCAGGCCTCCCTTTACCGCAAGCGTCTCGAACGCAAACTGCACGCCCATCACTGAGCTGCCGTCACAAAATCGTCGGCGGAATTCCTCGGATTTATATGGATTTTATATGCGTGGGAGGCCCACCCTCCCACGTGCGGCTCGGAACGAAGTGAAACGGAGCTTGTCATGTTCGACGCAATCCTGATCGCCGCCGGCATCGGCTTTTTTGTCATCGCCATCCTGTACGAGGTCGCGTGCGACCGCTTGTGAGGCTCAAATCCATGATCTTCGATTATGCACTGGCCGGGTTGGTCACGGTTGGACTGCTCGCCTATCTCGTCTTCGCACTGATCCGCCCAGAGCGGTTTTAAGAATCTCCGCGGTTCCAAGGAACACATTCCATGACAATCAACGGCTGGCTTCAGATCGTGCTGTTCAGCGCGATCGTGATCGCGATCACCAAGCCCTTCGGCGGCTACATGATGCGCGTCTTCAACGGCGAGCGCACGTGGCTCTCGCCGGTGTTTCGCCCGGTAGAGCGTGGGCTCTACGCGATCAGCGGCGTGAACGAGAAGGACGAACAGCATTGGGTCACCTATGGCGTGGCGATGCTGGCCTTCAGCCTTGCCGGGTTCCTGTCGCTCTACGTGCTGATGCGGCTTCAGGCCGTGCTGCCGTTCAATCCGCAAGCGTTCCCGGCCGTAGGGGAAGACCTCGCCTTCAACACGGCGATGAGCTTCGTCACGAATACAAACTGGCAGTCCTACGTGCCCGAGACGACCATGAGCTATCTCGTCCAGATGGCGGGACTGACGGTGCACAATTTTGCCTCGGCGGCGACGGGCATTGCGCTCGCGGTCGCCCTGGTGCGGGGCTTTGCACGCCGTTCGGCCAAATCGATCGGCAATTTCTGGGTCGATCTGACGCGGTGCACACTTTATATCCTGCTACCGATCTCCATCGTCGTCGGCCTCTTCTTCGTGTGGCAGGGCATGCCGCAGAATTTGAGCGCCTATGTCGACGCGACCACGCTCGAAGGCGCCAAGCAGACCATCGGCATGGGACCGGTCGCCTCGCAAGAGGTGATCAAGATGCTGGGCACCAATGGCGGCGGCTTCTTCAACGCCAATTCGGCGCATCCTTATGAGAATCCCAACGCAATCACCAATCTGGTTCAGATCGTCCTGATCTTCTCGATCGGAGCCGCATTGACCAATTTCTTCGGCCGCATGGTCGGGGACCAACGCCAGGGCTGGGCGATCTTCGCGGTGATGGGGCTGCTGTTCCTGGCCGCCACTGCAACGGTCTATTGGGCCGAGGCGCCCGGCAATCCGGCGATGCTTCCGTTCCATGTCGATTATACGGCAAGCGCGTTGCAGGCCGGCGGTAACATGGAGGGCAAGGAAGTCCGCTTCGGCATCGCCAATTCAGCGCTCTTCACAACCATTACCACCGATGCGTCCTGCGGCGCCGTCAACAATATGCATGACAGCCTCATGCCGTTGGGCGGCATGATCCCGATTATCAATATCCAACTCGGCGAAATCATCTTCGGCGGCGTCGGCTCGGGCCTTTACGGCATGCTGCTGTTCGCCATCATCGCGATGTTCGTGGCCGGACTGATGGTCGGACGCACGCCGGAATATCTCGGCAAGAAGCTCGAAGCCCGCGAAGTTAAGATGGCGATCCTCGCCATTCTCGTCCTGCCGCTCTCGATCCTTGGTTTCACGGCGCTTGCGGTTGTGCTTCCCGCGGGCCTCGCAGGGCCGGCCAATATGGGCCCCCACGGCTTTTCTGAGATTCTCTATGCCTACACGTCCGGCACCGGAAACAATGGCAGCGCGTTCGCGGGCATCTCGGCCAACTCGATCTTCTACAACGTCACCATCGGCTTCGCGATGCTGATCGGGCGCTTCCTGATGATCATTCCAATGCTGGCGGTGGCGGGCTCGCTCGCCGCCAAGAAGATCGTGCCCCCGTCGGCCGGGACATTCCCCACGCACACCCCGCTCTTTGTCGGGCTGCTGGTGGGCGTGATCCTGATCGTCGGCGGTCTTACCTATTTCCCTGCCCTCGCACTCGGTCCGGTTGTCGAACATTTCTCGATGAGCGCCGGAAAGCTCTTCTAAAGGTCTGAACCATGGACACGACAAGCACTGCCAAACCCCTGGGCGTCGAAAAGATCCGCAAGCGGATGCCCATCGCGACGATGACCGACCCGAAGATCCTGTGGCCGGCGATCGGGGATGCTTTCAAGAAGCTCAATCCCCGAATCATGGTGCGCAATCCCGTGATGTTCACGGTGGAAATCGTGTCGGCGCTGACGACGATTCTGTTCCTGCGGGATCTCGTTACCGGTGCGGGCAATCTCGCCTTTTCGTTCCAGATCAATCTCTGGCTCTGGTTCACGGTGCTGTTCGCCAATTTCGCCGAAGCGGTCGCGGAAGGGCGCGGCAAGGCGCAGGCCGCGTCCTTGCGCAAAACCAAGACGGAAGCCCAAGCCAAGCTGCTGCAGAACGGAGGGAAGACACAGCGGATGGTGGCCGCCACCCAGCTGAAGCCCGGCGACATCGTGCTGGTCGAAGCAGGCGACTTGATTCCCAGCGACGGCTAGGTGATCGAAGGCG
>Ga0265338_10005152_pt1 | contig 17199 bp, 15 predicted proteins | sample 42126metaG_FD_193579 | JGI IMG/M metagenome (GOLD analysis project Ga0265338, IMG submission 193579) | Rhizosphere microbial communities from Carex aquatilis grown in University of Washington, Seatle, WA, United States - 4-21-26 metaG | ecosystem: Host-associated > Plants > Roots > Rhizosphere... | reverse complement strand
CAAATCGCTCCGTCGCAAAATGCAGGAAAGGCCGGCGGGTGGTGACGCCGAACAGGCGGCCGATGGTGTGGCGCATCAATGAAAACTCCAGAAACAGGTTGGCCAGACGCGGCAGCTTGCAGCCCAGCCGGCCCACCGTGTCCACCGAACTGATCACCCGTTCGCGCAATTTCAATCCCCGGCTCTTGATGCGTGCGTGCTGCAGCTCGGCCTTCAGCAACGTCAGGTCAACATTGGACGGGCATTCGACCGCGCATGCCTTGCAGGAAAGACAGTTGCTCAACGCCGCCTCCAGTTCCGCCGACAGCAGCGGCGCGCGGTTTTCCAAGCCGCGCGATTCCAGCACCGCGCGGATGACATTGGCACGTCCGCGGGTGGACATGATTTCCTGGCCGGTAGCCATGAAGGTAGGACACATGCTGGGCGTTAGCTTGAGACAGCCACCGCAACCGTTGCATTGCTCCAGGTTGGCGGTGAAAGAGCCGTCCTTGGCGGAAAACGCCAGCACCGGTTCAAACGGCAACTTCAGGGAATAACCCGCGCCCAGCCGCAGGTGGCTGTCAATCTTATATCGGCCATCGGAAATAATCTTGCCTGGATTGAACAAATTAAACGGGTCGAAGGACTGCTTGATCTGCCGCATGAGCTGGTAAACGTCCTCGCCCACCTGTTGCCTGAGATATTCGGTGCGGGCGATGCCCACGCCGTGTTCGGCGGCCAGGGATCCCTTGAATTGCTGCACCAGCGCAGCTACTTCATCGGCGATCACCCGGTACTTCTTCAAATCCTCGGCGCGATGCAAATCCAGCACCGGGCGCACGTGCAGCAGTCCCGCCGCGGCATGCCCGTAATAAGAGGCATTCAATCCCAGCCGCCGCATCAGTTTTTGCAGTTCGCCGGCGTAAGCCGGCAGATCCCGCGGCCGCACCGCCGCGTCTTCAATGAATGCCACCGGCTTGGCGGCGCCCTTGCAGCCCGTCAACAACGACAAGCCCGCCTTGCGCAGCGACCACACCAGGGCGGCTTCATCCGGTGTTTCCAAAATGCGCCGCCGCAGGCCCAGTTTGCGTTTTCCCAGCAGCGCCAGCCGTTCGTCAACATCCTCGAAAAATTCGACGATTAAAATTGCCTCACACGGCTTGGTGTCGAGTTCGAGCAGGTCGCGCGCGGCCTGAAACTCGAGCTGGCCGCGGGTCTGTTCGAACAGCAGGCGGTCAATGTGTTCAATCGCCGCCGGTTTCAAGTCCAGCAGCTCGACAGTGGCCTGCATCGCCTCGGCCACGGAGGCGAAGAACAGCAGGCCCATACCGCGGTGCTCGGGCAGTGGGACGACTTTTAATTCGGCGGAAATAATTCCCGCCAGTGTGCCTTCGCTGCCGGCGATGACATGGGCGAGATTGCCCGGCTCGCGCATCGCCCGGGCCAGGGCGTAGCCCGGCCAGCGCTTCAGGAGGCCTGGCGGAAAGCGCTCGGTGATTTGCAGCTCGTTCAGCGACGTCAGGCTTTCCAGCAGGTCGCGTTGTTTCGGCAGCGAGTCCTGGCCGGAACCGACTTTTACGACTCGCCCGTCGCTGGTTAGAATTTCCAGTGCGCTGATGTGATCCGCTGTGGTGCCATAAACCGGCGCGTGGGCGCCGGAGGAATCGTTGGCGATCATGCCTCCCAGGGTCGCCCGCGAACTGGTCGCCACGTCCGGCCCGAAACATAATTTGTGCGGATGAAGAAAATCGTTCAACTGGTCCAGCACCACGCCCGCGCCAACCTTGACGGTCTTGCGTTCCAGACTCAGGTCGTAGATGAGCCGGTTGTAGCGCGCGAAATTAACCACGAGACCGTCGCCGATGGGTCCGCCCGAAAGACTCGTTCCCGCGCCGCGCGGAATGACCGACACGCCCGCCTGCGCCGCCGCCTGGATAATGGAACTGGCCTCGCGCGCGTTGCTGGGAAACGCCACGGCCAGCGGCTCGATCTGATAGACGGAAGCATCGGTGGCGTAGGCTTGGCGTATCAAGTTGTCAAAAGCAACTTCGCAAACCGCCGCGTTCAGCGTGGCCAGTTGTTGATTGGGTGCCATAGATGGCCTGACCCAAAGCTATCGGCGTGACAGCGCGTTGACAATGCCATTAACTCAATCGCGTGAGCAGCAGTTCGCAAAAGCGTTCCGAGGAATTTCTCAACCTCAGCGGCCAGTTCAAACTTGGCGCGCTGGTCACGGAATCGTCGCATCCGGTCACGGCCAATTTGAGCGAAGTGGCCAATCGGGACATCGCGGCCGCGCTGAAACTGCTTTTTGAGGTGGATGCTGATGTCGTTCGCAAATACCGCGAGTTCGTGAAGTCAGGCCGGATGGTAGAAATCAAGGATGCGGTCATGCATTCACTGAAAAACGGCGGACGGATTTTTTTCACCGGTTGCGGCGCCACCGGACGATTGAGCATTTTGCTCGATTCCGTCTGGCGCGATTTCTGGCAGCAACGCAGCCCGACGGCTCCGCGCGATTATGAAAATCGGACGTTCAGCGTGATGGCCGGCGGTGATTACGCACTCATCAAATCCGTCGAAGGGTTCGAGGACTTCACCGCGTTCGGCCGCAAACAAATGCGCGACCTTGGCGTGGGTGCCCGCGACGTGGTCTTTGCCATCACCGAGGGCGGCGAAACGTCCTTTGTCATCGGCACGGCCTGGGAGGGGCTGGCTGCGGGCGCGAAGGTCTATTTCGTCTATAACAATCCAGACGAAATTCTCTGCGAACATGTGGAACGCAGCCGCGAAGTCATCCAAGATCCCCGCATTGAAAAAATTAATCTCACCACCGGACCGATGGCCATCGCCGGCTCGACGCGGATGCAGGCGACATCCATCCAGCTTTGCGTGCTGCTCACGATATTGGAAATGGTGGTGCAGGAGTTGGTTTTGGAATTTGGCAGGGACACGCTGCCGCGCGGCCCGGCTGACCAGCAGGTCAGCCCCACCAATTTAATCCCTGCACAGTTCCTCGCCAAACTGGAGGAACTGCACGCGACCCTGAAGTCACCGGAAGTGCTCACCCAACTGGCCGGGCTTGTGGCGCTGGAGGAATCCGTTTATCGCACCGGCCACAAAAATAATTACTTCGCCGACCGGTTTGGCATTGATGTGTTGACCGACACAACAGAACGCTCGCCGACTTTCTGCACACCGCCATTTCGCAAGGCCGGTGACCCGACTGCGGCCGAATCGTGGGCGTTCCTGTTTTTGCCACAGGTGGAAACCGCGGCAGCCTGGCGACATCTTTTGAAGCGTGAGCCGCGTTGCATCGAATGGAACAAAACCGAGATCCGGGAGGCAATGGCGGCCGCTAAACCTCCGGCGCAACCGGGCGATGGCGGGGAAAAACTGGCGCGGACGGTGGAGATCATTCGCAAAATCAGCCGGACGGAGCTGATGCAGTTCAAGATCGGCTTGGATGGATTGAATCTTCGTTCGCTAGGCGAAGGCGATAGTGCCATCGCCATAGGTTCGGACGATTTTTGCCCGTTTGAAGTTGAAGCCGTGCAAGAAGCAGGTGCAAAGGCAGGTGCCATTCATTTTTGCAGCCGCCGGATTGAGGAGTCACCTGTTTCAAAATCCGCAATCGGCAGCCCGCAACCGGCAATGGTCAGGCTTCCCGTCCCCGAGACGGACTTTCTGTTGGACGGCGTGACGCGCGTGGCGGTGAAACTGGTGATGAACGCGCTTTCGACCTGTACCATGGTGAGGCTGGGACGGGTGATGGGTAATTTTATGGTCTGGGTCGTGCCGTCGAATCTCAAGCTGATTGACCGGGCGACGCGGTACATCGTCCAACTCACCGGCCTGACTTACGAGGCGGCGAACGGCCTGCTGTTTGAAGTGCTTGAATACGTCGAACCGCGAATGAGGTCGGACCAGGCGTATCCGCCGGTGGTGGGTCTGGCTGTCCTGCGCGCAAAATATCAATTGACGAATGAGGATGCGGCAAAAGAATTGATGAATTAAGCCACACATTGCGCCGACGAACACAGATTCATTTTACACCAGATGCCGCGTCTGGCGTTTGGGCAAAATGGTTTCGGTTTTGCGCAGGGGGAACCATTTATTCTTTCGTAAGCAAAAGGTCTTTCAGAAAACTGGATTTGTCGAGGCGGGCACCGCACTGGTAATTGCGTCACGTTTTTTCGCCACTGGCTTTGCCTCGAACATCAGTTCGCCGGTGAGAAATTCAAAGAGTTATCCATCAACCGTGACCAAACCAATAAGGTTGTGATGAAGAAAATGGGGAGTCTAACCTTTGCATACGCTTCCCGCAAAGAACAACCGTGTTTAGGTAAATTACAGTCGTTTAGCCGAAAACAAGCATTATCCCAACACCCGCACCCGGAAAGGTGGTATAAAACGTGCTTATTTTATAGGACCGGTGCGTTAGAAACAGGCAATCAGTGAGCAGATCGCAATCATTATAACCCGCCTGTTGACTTTGCTCACGCCGCATAAAAAGGAAAGAAAAATAAGTATGAAAGGGACGAAATCATCCCGCCAGGCAGGCTTCACGTTGGTGGAAATCATGATTGTCGTGGCCATAATTGGCCTTCTTGCGGCGATCGCAATTCCCAACTTCGTAAAAGCCCGCGCCACTTCGCAGGCCAATGCCTGCATCAACAACCTGCGTCAAATTGACGCTGCCGCACAGCAATTCGCCCTGGAAAGAGGCAAATACACGGGACAGACCATCACCTATCCTGCGGATCTGACGCCTTACATCAAGTTGAATGCAAACGGTAGCATTCCCCCTTGTCCAGCAGGCGGTACCTATGCCGACGCCACCGTCGGCGCCAATCCGACTTGCTCGTTGAGCACAACGGTTACTCCGCGTCACATCTTGCCGTAAGCCGTATTTGAGTCTGATTCACCGGCCCGAAGTGTAAACTTCTGGCTTTTTTAATATTTTCCGCTCACACCAAATGCCGGGCCTGACGATTGGGCAGGACGGTTTTGGTTCTGCGCAGCGTGACCACCTTTTCGTCCGTTAGGAAATCCTTCAGGAAACCGGGTTTATCGTGGCGGCCGCCGCGTTTGTAATCGTGCCACATCGCTTCGGCCACCGGTTTGGAGTCCAATTTCAATTCTCCGGTCAGGAATTCAAAAAGCAGTTCCATCAGTCGCACTAGAGCGATGCCGTCGGTGCGGTTGGTGCGGGCGTGCAGCCAGTCGCTGAAGCGTAGAAAGCCGGCAAATGCCCTCTGTGTGGGAATACTCTCGGCGGCCCGATCTTCGGAATTAATTTCGGATCGCGAGGACGCTCGCCCGACCGAAGAAGAATTTTCACTCCAAATCAGCGGCGCGGTCTCAATGAAGTTTCCGCTGTTGCCAACCATGTCCCAGTAGCGCGCCAACCGGCGCAAACGTTGCATCGTCGCGAAATCAATCAGCCGGTTGCTCAAGATTTCATACGGCGGATGCGGATTATAAACCATCCGCCATTCGGCATCATGCCGGACAATGGGTGTGCCACGCAGACGTTTCAGGATGCCTGCCTGAATTTCCTGCGGACGCAACGCGACCAGCCGGTCGAAACCGGCGCCAAAACTTTCAAGGGTCTCGCCGGGCAATCCAACAATTAAATCAGCGTGGATGTGGACGCCGGTTTCATTGCGCAAAAAGCGGAAATTATCGGCGAGCTTTTCGTAATTCTGCCGGCGGCTGATTACCTGGCTGACGTCCTCGTTAAACGTTTGGACACCCACCTCGAATTGCAGCGCTCCCGGCGGAAACCGGGCGATGATTTCGCGCAGCGATTCGGGCAACCGGTCGGGAATCATTTCAAAGTGGAAGAAATGGCCGGGTTGATGGCGTTCCAGGAAGAATTCGAGGATGGTCTGGCTGGTGGCAACGTTGAGGTTGAACGTGCGGTCAACGAATTTGAACTGTTTCACACCGCGATCGAGCAGCCGCTGCATCTCCCGGAGCAAGACCGGCAGGGGAACCTGGCGTACCGGAATGTCGAGTGATGACAGGCAAAACTCGCAAGTGAAGGGACAGCCGCGCGACGCCTCGACATAGATAATGCGGTGGGCGATATCGTCGTCGGTGTACAGCTCGTAGGGCAGGGCGATTTGCGAAAACTCCGGCAGTTCCGCCGGGATAATCTTCGGGTAGGTGACGACGTGAGGAGTCTCATCGTTTAATTCAGAATCTGAAGTGAGACTCGTTACCTCGTCGCCTACAGATTGGTACAGTAAAGTCCGGCACACCTCCGCGAATTTCAAATCCGCTTCACCGGTGATGACGTGGTCGGCCAGTTGAACGATGGGTTGGGCCTCGGTTTCGTAACTGACTTCCGGGCCACCAAGAATGATCTTGATGTCCGGCCGGAGGCGTTTGATGGCGGCGATGACTTCGATCGTTGGCTCAACGTTCCAGATGTAAACGCCGAACCCGATGATTTTCGGATTGCGTGCCAGCAGCACCTCCACGATGTCGAGCGGACGCTGATTGATGTCGAACTCAACGAGGCAGGCGGCCGACCGCAATGGGCCGAGATTGGCCAGCAGATAGCGCAGGCCAAACGCCGCGTGGATGTATTTCGCGTTGAGCGTGGTTAAAACGATGTCCGCCACGCTCAACAGTTTACCCACGGACATTTGCAACGTCGAGCCTGTGGCTCGCATGAACTCGATACCCGGCTCGGCCCCCGGTGTTCGAATTTTCATTCGACCCGGCGGGTTTTCGTTGTTAACCTGTAGTCAATATGACACCCGATGACATTTTGCTGGAAGCAGAGGACAAGATGATCAAGACCGAGCAGGTGGTCGTGAATGAGTTTTCCGGCGTGCGCACCGGCAAGGCGTCCCCATCGCTGGTCGAGAACATCATTGTGGAGGTTTACGGCTCGCAAATGCGCATTCGCGAGCTGGCCGGCATTACCACGCCGGAGCCGCGCATGCTGGTGGTCCAGCCGTGGGACGCGAATTCGATCCACCCAATCGAGAAGGCGCTGCAAAAAGCGAACCTCGGTTTGAACCCGGCGGTTCAGGGCAAGGTCATCCGGCTGGCATTTCCGGAATTAAGCACGGAACGGCGCCAGGAATTTGTGAAAATGACCAAGAAGATGGCCGAGGACGGGCGCGTGGCCATCCGGCATGTGCGCCGCGACGCCATGGATCTTTTAAAGAAACACGGCCACGACAGCGGCATCACCGAGGACCAGAGCAAGCAGGCGGAAAAGGATATGCAGAAGCTGACGGATCAATACATCGCCAAGATTGACCAGCATCTTGCCAACAAGGAAAAAGAAATCATGACGGTGTGAGCGGGTGAGGTTACCGCACCGGCGCATTCGTCACGGGCACTTCAAAGCGCACCACCGTTTCATCCGGGCGGGCATAACCGAGTTTTTCGCGGGTCAATCGCTCGACGGTTTTTGGATCATTTCGCAAGGCATCAATCTCCGCCTTGAGCTGTTTGGACTTCTCCTCTTCCTTCTGAAGCTGTGCATCCAGCCGGTAGATGTCCGTTCGCATCCGTTCGTTTTGCTGGATGAGCGGCAGATAACACATTCCGATGAGCAGCAAAACAGCAAGGACAACCAGACCGACGACCACTTTCGTCAGTTTGCTCCAGATGCCAAGGTCCACATTCATCACGGCGAGTTAACCACGCGCCGCACGCCGGCGAAAGCGGATTTTACCGGGCCAGCTCCTTCCACGTTTTCAATTTGCCATCCGTGCCGAAGGTCAGCCGCAAATATTGGGCGGGAAAATAGGTTTCAGTGGGCATGGGTGTGAGCGCGCCAAAATAATAGCCGGGCTGTGCAAAATAAGGCTCCGGCGCGAAAACCATCCGGGCATGCTGAGTCAACCAGTCGGCAACCACCATCCCATCAGTCAACTTGGCGCACCGGTCAGGCGGACCCAGTTCCATCACGGCCTGGTCGTAGGTGTAATTTCCGACGCGCCCGTTCCAGTCAATTTTTTGAGTAATGCAACCGGTCAGCATTACCACAGTCAGCGTCACTGCCAGCCATTGACATCCTGTGCGAGTCGTGAACTTTGCCGGGTTCATGCGGTTAAACTACATCGGCGAAGCGTGAATGCAATGGGTACTTGCCAGGCCATTTTGCGGATTTAGTTGTAAATAGGCTGGTTAGACGTTATCAGTAGGCCGTGTGATAAAGGCAATCTTCCTTATTTTCCAACCGAATGCAACATGGGAACGCGTGGTGCAAACCCAGCGTAGCCTGGGTTATCTGCTGATGCTCTACTTGTTTCCGATGATGTTGATCGCCGCTGCAGCGGAGGGTTTTGGTCTGGCGGAATGGGGCAAGCCACAGGCGGATATCCATCGCATGCATAAATTCACTGCCGGCGAGGCGCTGATTTATGAGCTGGCGCACTCGTTGCTGACGCTGCTGGCCATCCTGGTTTGCGCCTGGCTGATCAAAATATTGGGAACCACTTTTCATGGACGGCATGCTTACAGGGAAACGTGTACGCTGGTCATTTATGGGTTAAGCCCGGTGTTTGTGCTGCGGCTGGTGGATGCGTTTCCGGCCATCAGTCCCTGGGTCACTTGGGGCATCGGCATCGCGCTTTCCATCAAGGTCCTTTACCAGGGCATCCTGCTCGTGTTGCAGCCCGATATGCCCAGCGCCTTCGGACTGTTCGTCATGTGTTCATTGCTGGCCCTGACCCTGACGGGGTTGGTGCGGTTTCTAACGGCATGGTATCTGGCGGGACACATCCCCGCCGCTGAAAATTTTATTTCGCAGATCGCCGCGAAACTGCCATTTTAATTCCGTGTCAGCGCCCGTTGAAAAAAAACTGCTCCAGGCCCTCGGTGAATTGGACGCCGCCGTTAAATCCATGTCCACCGCCAGCCCGAAACCCAATCTGCTGCCGTTCTTCACACGGATTGACGAACTGGCAAAACAACTGCCATCCGATGCCGATCCAAGCTTGTTGCATTACCTGCAGAAGAAAAGTTATGAGAAAGCCCGGCTTTTCTTGCAGGGCCGGGAAGCGGAAAATCAGGCCGGCAACTGCCGCCATGTCTGAATTCCGGTGTTTTGAATTTCGTACGACGAATGATTCGACATACGACCTGCGACGTCCGTAATTTCTCCTCATGTTCGACGACACGATTGCCGCGATAGCCACGCCACTCGGTGAAGGCGGATTGGCGGTAGTCCGCCTTTCCGGTCCGCAGGCGCTCGCCATCGCGGACAAGGGGTTTCTGCCCGTCGGTAAACACTCATTGAAACCTTCAGCAACGACGACACACACGATTCAATACGGCAAAATTGTCCGTGGTGAATCCACGGTTGATGAAGTGCTGCTCGCCGTCATGCGCGCGCCGCGCACGTTCACGCGCGAGGACACGGTGGAAATCACGTGCCACGGCGGCCTTTTGCCCGCCAAGCTGGTGCTCGACACACTTCTGGAAAGTGGCGCGCGCGCGGCTGAACCCGGGGAGTTCACCCGCCGGGCGTTTCTCAACGGTCGCATTGATCTGGCGCAGGCCGAAGCCGTCGCGGATTTGATCCATTCACGCACGGAACTGGCGCTGGCCGCCGCCAACGAACAACTGGCCGGAAAGCTGTCGCAGCGCATCAATGAATTGCGCGATGAAATGATGAAGACGCTCGCGCACATCGAGGCGCACATTGATTTTCCGGACGAGGACATTTCGCCTGATACAAAGGACCAGTTGCTCAAACGGCTGGAGCGCGGCATCGCGTTCATGGAGGAGCTGCTGCGCACGGCCAACGAGGGGCAAATTCTGCGGCGCGGCATCCGGGCGGCCATCGTGGGCCGGCCCAACGCGGGCAAATCGAGCCTGCTCAATCAACTGCTTGGCCACGACCGCGCCATCGTCTCGGCGATTCCGGGCACAACCCGCGACACGATTGAGGAAACGGCGAACATCCGCGGCCTGCCGGTGGTGTTCATTGACACGGCCGGCCTGCGCGAGGCGCGTGACGAAATTGAACGGGAAGGCATCCGGCGCAGCCGCGAATCGCTGGCCCGGGCCGAATTTATTCTGCACGTGCTGGACGCCAGCGAACCGTTTACGCCCGCCGATGAAAAATATTTGGCCGAGTTTGCCGGCAAAAAACGAATCCTGGTCGTGAACAAGCTGGATCTGCCGAGGAAAATGGAATTGCCACTACATTCAGGCGTCGTGCCTTCAATTGTGGAAGTTTGTTGCCTGAGCGGGCAGGGGATCGAGGCATTAAAAAGCGCCATCAAGGAACTGGCGTGGTCGGGCGAAATCACGGCCGGGATGTTGCAGGTGATGATCAACTCGCGGCATCAGGACGCCTTGAACCGCGCCCGCGCAGCCACGCAACGGACGCTGGACGTGTTGCGTGCCGGGGAAACCCTGGAACTGGCGGCCGCAGAATTGCGCATCGCCGTCAATGCCGTCGGCGAAATTGTCGGAAAAACCACGACCGAAGACCTGCTCGATTCCATCTTCAGCCAGTTTTGTATCGGCAAATAGTTGCGACGATTCAGCCCCACTGCTTGCCCATGCCGTCAATGCCGCTGCGTTTTAAATCATCCGGCGTCATGGCCACGCGAAATTCGACATCGGCCTGAAAGGTCAGGAACCACGGCTCGGCCAGCACCGGAATTTTTGAGGCATCCGGCAAATCCAGAATGAGCACGGCACCCCGCCGGCCGTTTTGCTCCGTAAAATAGGCCGCCTCCGGTTTGATGGCTTCCAGAATCTTGGCCAGCTTCGCACCCGCCGAGCCGTCCTTGACCGCGGCATTGAAGATTTGATGGGGAATGGTGACGTTCATTAACATTCGCATGATGAATCCTTTGGTTTAGGGTTTATGTTGAGCCGCGCCAAGTTAGGCGGGAATGGAGTCGAACGACAAGCGCAAATCCAAGGCCAAAAGCAAGAAACCAATCTTACCAAACCTCGACCGGCCCCTGCGGAACGGGAATGTGCTCTCGTTGCGTTGAGGCGGGTTCGGATTCGCGCATGAACGACGCAATCATAGGTGCGGGCCGGAAACGCGGCTGCAATTCGCCACACTCGTCGAGGAATTGCTGCCGCCAGCGGATGTAATTTTCCAGCACCAAGTCAAATTCGGCTTTGCTCGAAACCTGGACAACGCGTTTGTTGAATTCGTGGCAGGGGCCAAACCGTTTTGCGTACCACGGGGCCACCTTCCGGAACATCCGGCAGCCGTGTTCCTCACCAAACACCTCAATCATCAAATCCAGATGCCGGCACATCACGCGCACGCGGTCGGCAAAGGTTGGTTCGAGTGGGAGTTCCATTTTTCGGAGGGGCGAGTTCCACGAGTCCCCAACTTCACCCGGTGTTTGAGAATCTTGGGACTCGCCGAGCTCGCCCCTCCGAAAGTTTTTCAAAAAATGCAGCGTGTGCTGGAAAATCCACGGATTGTAAAATGCGCCGCGGCCGATGCTCACGCCGGCGCAACCGGTTTCGTCGAACATCTTCTTCGCCGCCTGGGGCGTGATGATATCGCCATTGCCGATGACGGGGATGCTCCTCACGGCCTGCACGACGGCGCGAATTCCGGCCAGGTTCACCGTGCCGCCAAAGCCCTGCTGGCGCGTCCGGCCATGGACGAAAATGGCCGCAACCCCGGCGTCCTCGAGCGCACGCGCCAGGTCTGGCGCGGTCAAATTGTCATCATCCCAGCCGAGTCGCATCTTGGCGGTGACGGGAATTTTCACGGCGTTGACCATGCCTCGGACGAGCGCGGCGGTTTTTCCCAACTCGGTCATCATGGCCGAACCGCCGCCGACGTTGCAGACCTTGCGGACGGGACAGCCCATGTTGATGTCCACGGACGCGAAGCCGAGCGCCTCGATCTGGGCGGCCGCGTCGCGCATTTCCTCGGGTACGGAGCCGAACAATTGCACGGCCAGCGGCGCATCCGGCGGACGGGTTTCAATCAACTTGAGCGCATTTTTGTTTTTCTCGAGCAATGACCGGGCGTTGACCAGATCGGTGGTGCAGAGGCCCACACCGCCGATTTCGCGCACCACGAGACGGAAGGGCAGGTTGGTATAACCCGCCAGCGGCGAGAGAAACAGATTGGATGAAAGCGTCAGCGAACCAATGCGCATGGGCTTACTATAGCCGAATTAGAACATTGCGAAAGACACAATGCCATGTTAGTATTTGCTACCAAAGTGGCAAAATCAATGTTTGACGAAGACCAAAATCCAAAAGGCGGTGACAACCGTGAACCGAAGAAAACGCCGGGTGGCTTTAAAGTGCCGCCAGCGACGTGGCTCGCGTGGATTGCCATCATAGGCAGCATCACGGCGTTGATGTTGATTCACAATCGCATCGGCACACCCACCGGCACGCTCACGGAGCCTGAGTTTTTGTTGAAATTCGAATCAAACCAGATTGCCAGCGCGGTGATCAGTTACAACCCACAATCGACTCCGCTGACACAAATCACCGGAAAATATTACAAGACCGACAAGGACGGAAACGTCATCAAGCCGCAGATTGAGGTGCCCTTCGTTGTCGAATACGCACTGCTCCCGGCCGATGTGGAGAAGGCCTTGGTTCGTTCGGACAAGATCGTCGTAACCATGCCCAACGCGATGTTGATCAGCGCGCTGTGGACCATCGTGCCGTTTCTGCTGATTGGCGTGTTGTTTTGGTTTTTCTTCATCCGCCAGATCAAGATGGCCGGCAAGGGCGCGTTAAGCTTCGGCAAGAGCAAGGCAAAGATGCTCGCAAAAGAGCGGAATAAAACCATGTTCAAGGATGTGGCCGGCATTGAAGAAGCCATCGAGGAGGTCTCCGAACTTGTCGAATTTTTAAAGGATCCAAAAAAGTTCCAGCGCCTGGGCGGCCGGATTCCCAAGGGTGTTTTGATGGTCGGACCTCCGGGCACCGGCAAGACGCTTCTTGCCAAAGCCATCGCCGGCGAGGCGGACGCGGCATTTTACAGCATCAGCGGTTCGGACTTTGTCGAAATGTTTGTGGGCGTCGGCGCCAGCCGTGTACGCGACATGTTCGAACAGGCGCGCCGGAATACGCCATGCCTGGTCTTCATTGATGAAATTGACGCCGTCGGACGCAGCCGCGGTCACGGACTGGGTGGCGGCAACGACGAGCGCGAGCAGACGCTCAATGCGTTGCTGGTGGAAATGGACGGCTTCGACACGCAGGAAGGCATCATCATCATTGCCGCGACGAACCGGCCGGACGTGCTGGATCCGGCATTGTTGCGTCCGGGACGCTTTGACCGGCAGGTGGTCGTGAACCTGCCCGACGTGCGCGGGCGCGAGGGAATTTTAAAGGTCCACGCCAAGAACGTGAAGCTTCTACCGGGCGTGGATTTGTCCATCATTGCGCGCGGCACACCCGGCTACTCGGGCGCAGAGCTGGCTAATTTGTTGAACGAGGCTGCATTGCTAGCGGCCCGGCTAAATAAAAAGGGCGTGGGCATGGAAGAATTGGAGGAGGCCCGGGACAAGGTCCGTTGGGGACGCGAGCGCCGCAGTCTGGCCATGACGGACGAGGAAAAGAAATGCACGGCCTGGCATGAGGCTGGCCACGTGCTGGTGAACATGTTGCTCGACCACACGCACCCGCTGCACAAGGTCACCATCATCCCGCGCGGGCAGTCGCTGGGATCAACGATGCAGCTGCCGGAAAAGGACATTTTGAGCCGGCGGCGCAAGGAGATGCTCGACGACATCGCGGTAACCATGGGCGGACGCATTGCCGAGGAAGTCATATCCGGTGATATTTCGACCGGCGCGGCGATGGATATTCAGCAGGCCACCCACATGGCGCGGGCGATGGTCTGCCAGTACGGCATGAGCGACAAGATCGGCATGGTGCAATATGGCAGCGATGACGAATATGTTTTCCTCGGGCGTGAAATGGCGCGCACGAAGGTTTACAGCGAAAGCACCGCGCGTGAAATTGACGAGGAAATCAAGCGCATCATTGATGAAGGTTACAACACCGCGAAGAATATTATTTTGACCCATCGGAGCAAACTGGAGTTAATCGCGAACGCGCTGCTCGAATATGAAACGCTGGATCGAGTGCAGGTCCAGGACATCATCAACACCGGCAAGTTTACTCCCCCGCCGCCCAAGCCGCAGGGCGGAACCATGATGGGCGCGCCGGCCGGCACACCGCTGCCGGAAACACCGCCCAAACCCATGCCGCCCAAGTTGCCTGGCCTGGGAACACCCGCGCCGGCACCGGTTTAAAGACTGGTCATTTTCGATTGGCGCGCCGGGGAGGATTTGGGATTAACGCACGCAGTTCGCAAATCGCCGGTCGTTGAAGTCATTTACCTTTTTCCAAGGTCTTTAAATCCTCGGCCAGAAACTGGGTCACATCCTTGAACCGTGCCACGTTGTCCGGGTTGACCGTCATCAGTGTCCGGTGCGCTTCCAGGCAGGTTCGGGTTATCTCCTCCTGGGTCGGGTTGGCCGACGCTGGTGCGCTGGTCTTCACATCCTCGGGCAGCTGCAGAGCACCGGTGATGACCTTGAAAAGGTGCAACGCACCCAGATTCTCGAACAACTCGGCCACCCGTGCGTTCGGGTTCAGCAGCTCGATGCCGCGCTGATTGGGTGCGAGCGCCTGGTTCATTTTTAATCCGAAGCCGGCCAGCACACCCAGAAACGTGCTGTCCATGAGCACGCAATCCGTCAGATCAATGATGAAATGGTTGTAGCCCTTCTGGGAAAGACCGGCCAGCAGCAGCTTGAAATCCGGGCTGAATGAGAAATTAGCCCGGCCGGAAATCTTCACACAGGCAAACTCCTTGCCGACCAGGACCAGCAGTTTTGCAGACATCGTTGGCATTTTAATATAATTTCGTGTTCACGCCGCAATCGCCGGTGGCATTACAATTTGCACAAGTGTTTCCTGCAAAACCAGGGCTTCGTCAAGTCCGCTAGACACCAGCCGCTGATTGCAACGCAACAGCAGGTCCATGGCGCGAACCAATTCGTTCTGGGTGTATTTTTTGGCCTGCGGCAGTGCTTTGTAAAGCACATACGGATTCAACGCCAGCGGGTTGAACCTGCGGTCCGCGGGCAGTTTGTCCGCCGGCACGCGCTCCAGTTGCGCCTTGAACCGATTGTAATCCATCTCGGGCTTGATCCAGCCTTCGCGCAGCATTTCCTTGAGCAACAACATCGCCCGCACTTTGGATATCAAACCGTAAAGCAAACCGATCTCGGATTTTTGTGAATCGTATTTAACCGCCCAAAGCTCCTCATCCAGCCGACGCAGCAGGCGCGGGAGGTCCCGGTCGCCAAGGGCGTCGCCCAACGCGAACGCGCGCGCGGTTTTGTTGCGGGTGCAAATGACGGTCACATCGGCGAACTCAAGGTTCTTCCGGTCGCCGGCAAAAAGGCACAGTTTTTCAACCTCGCTTTCAAGCTGGCGCGGATGAGGACCGACGCGGTTGACCAGCTCGGCCAGCGCCTCCTCCGAGATTTCCTTCTGGCGCAGGCGGACGGCTGCGCGGGCCGATGCTTCCGCCCGTTCGGCCCAATCCTTGTCATCCACCGACCAGCCGGAAAAATGTTCTACCGTACCGATCTTGTCGAGCGTCTTGAAGAAGGTTTTGCGCTTGTCCACCTTGCCGGCGCTGATGAGCAGCCGGACGCCCTGCCATTTGAAAATCTTCAATTCCTCGGCCAGTTCACCCAGCGTTTCCGTGACGGCCTGAGCCGAGGCCGCGCGTTCATCGCCGAGGAAATTGCAGTCGCGCAGCCAGACCACCTTGCCGGAACCGAAAAAGGGCAGCGTTTGGAGGGCTTCGCGCAAGCGGGCCAGGGCGGCGAGCGCGTCGCCGCTGTTGGAGACGGTGGCCTCGATGATCTCGTGGTCCATGCCGCCCAGTTCATCGCACCATTGCTGGTAAAGCTGTTTGGCGCGCTGTTTGACGGTAAACTCATCATCACCGCAAATGAGGGCCAGCGAAGTTGGAGACTTGGCAGCGGGCATCTTATTCGGGTTCGCTGCCGGTTTCATTGATCCGGTCCAGCACCTCGCTCATGTCCTCGACCTGTTCAAAAAGCTCGGAAGCCACGAAAATCGGTTTCTTTTGCGCGGCGGCAATGGCCAGGCAATCGCTGGGACGCGCGTCCACCTCGACAATTTTCCGCGCCAGTTCGTTTTGCTGCTGCAAGATGAGCCGGGCGAAGTAGGTGGAGTTCTTCAAATCGGTGATGATGACGCGTTCGACATTGATGCCGAAGCCTTGGAAAATGCGATTCATGAGGTCGTGGGTGAGGGGGCGCTCCTTGGGTGCCTGGCGCAGAAAATCGCCGATGACCCGCCCCATCTGCGGCTCCACTTGGATGACAAAAACCTTTTCATCGTTGCCGACGAACAGCGCACAACCACTGGGGGCTGGCAGGATACCCCGGATTTGAACCGGCACGACATCGTGCTTCATAACCACACTCTAACGTGAAACCAACGAAACACAAGAGTTTCAGGTGGAGTTCAGCATGATTATGGCAGTTCCAATCAACATGAGCAAAATTTCGCTGTACTCTGGCAACCCGTTGCCGCCCGGCTCAATGAATTCTTCCGCACGCACAGGATGCCGGTTCCAAGGACAAGGTTTGCCCAGGCTCGTAATTCAACCAGGGTCCCAGCCATCGTTCGGTTTCCTGCAACGTCATGCCTTTGCGGACATGGTAATCGAGCAATTGGTCGCGCCCCAGTTTGCCGACGGCGAAGTATTTTGATTCCGGATGCGCGAAATACAACCCGCTCACGCTGCTGCCAGGCCACATCGCAAAACTTTCCGTCAGCTTGATCCCCGTGTTCCTTTCCACGTCAAGCAGCTTCCAGAGAATCCCCTTTTCCGTGTGATCGGGATATGCCGGATAACCTGCCGCCGGCCGGATGCCGCGATATTTCTCCGCGATCAAATCCTCAGCGGTCAAATGTTCTGCTCTGCCGTATCCCCATTCCTCGCGCACGCGCCGGTGCAAAAATTCCGCAAACGCCTCAGCCAGACGGTCGGCCAGCGCCTCCGCCATGATGGCATTGTAGTCATCATGATCAGCCTTGAATCTTTCGACGAGTTCCTTCAAGCCGTGACCGCTGGTGACGGCAAAAGCACCCAGGTAGTCGAGGGTCGAGGGTCGATGGCCGAGGGCAGGTTGGGCGGCGTCTGGCTCTCGACGCTCGACACTCGAC